>Ga0114934_10002628_pt1 | contig 11451 bp, 6 predicted proteins | sample 4SBtaG_2_FD_99695 | JGI IMG/M metagenome (GOLD analysis project Ga0114934, IMG submission 99695) | Deep subsurface microbial communities from Kolumbo volcano to uncover new lineages of life (NeLLi) - 4SBTROV10_white metaG | ecosystem: Environmental > Aquatic > Marine > Volcanic ...
CAGGTTTCATAAAGGGCAGGGCGAGCGTTGATGGAATAAACTCAACAAAACGGTTTGGCGCCAACGCCGGTGTCCAGGTGGTAATCGCCACCGGAAATGCCGCCTGTACGAAGGCGCGGCCCACTAAAGCCGGGTTGAAAACATTAAAGCCGATACCGCCAAACAGGGTTTTGCCCATGGCGATGGCGACAAAGCCGGCCACCGCGCCCATCCATAACGGAAACCCAGGCGGCAGCGTCATCGCCAGTAATAAACCGGTGATGGTCGCGCTGTAATCTTTGAGCGTATTGGTTTTGCCGGACAAACGGCAAAACAACGATTCTGTCCCCAGACAGGCGAATGTGGTGACGAGGATCAAGGCCAGGGCACTGATACCAAATTGCCAGACGGAAAAAGAAACCAGCGGCAACAAGGCATAAACCACGTTGCGCATGATTTTTTCCACCGTCAATGGACTATGGATATAGGGTGACGGGCGAAGATCAATGCGTGGATGTTTAGCCATTTTGAATATGTCGTTCCCGATTCAGCGTTTTGGCAATCTTGAAATATTGTACCAGTGGAATATTGGATGGGCAGACATAGCTGCAGGCGCCGCATTCAAAACAATCATTCAAATGATACTGCGCCTCCATCACATCATAACGGCGTTTGTTGGCCAGCATGCCCAATTCAGAGGGATTCAGGTTGATTGGACAGGCTTGCAGGCACAATGAACATTTGATGCAGGGTAAAATATCTTTGGGCTTATAGGCATGTTGATCCAGAATCAAGACGCCGCCGGTGCTTTTGGTCACCGGTGTTTCAAATGAGGCGACAGGCAAGCCCATCATCGGCCCGCCCAGGATAATTTCCGCTTCCTGGCCTGTGAAACCGGCGTTGTCCAGAATATCTTGCAGTGGTGTTCCGACCGGCACCACATAGTTACCGGGGTGCGTTAAATCATCGCCGGTGACGGTAATAATCCGTTCAATCAGGCCTTGCTGCCTGGGCAGCAGACGGCCCATTTCCGCCAATGTGGCGACATTGAAAACGGCCAGGCCGATTTCAGAAGGTAATCCGCGCGAGGGTATTTCGACGCCGAGCAAGGATTTGACCAGCATTTTTTCAGCGCCTTGCGGGTATTTGGTTTCGACGGCTTCAATTTGAATGCGGCCATCAGCCGGCAGGCGCGGCGAAATCGCCTCCAGCACGTCCAGTTTGTTGTCTTCAATACCGATAATGCTGCGCTCGGCGGAGACGGCTTTCATCGCAATTTGAATGCCACGGATTAAATCATCCACTTTTTCCAGCATGATGCGGTGATCCGTGGTTAAAAACGGCTCACATTCACAGCCATTGACGACAATGGTATGAATGCGGCGATCTTTAGGCAATAACATCTTGGCATAGCTTGGAAAACCGGCGCCGCCTAAACCAACCAGGCCGGTTTGCTTGACCGCATTGATGATTTGTTCGGGCGTCATCCGGGTGTAATCCTGGCATTTGCCTGAAACCGGAATTTGCGGCGAGCTGGGATCGGTGTCGATAACAATCGACATGACCTTGCTGCCTTTAGGCCCTGGCATTAAATCAATCTCGCGCACGCTGCCGCTGGCCGAGGCATGGATCGGCACCGATAAAGCATTTTCAGATGGTTCGGCAATCAGTTCACCGCGCACCACATACTGGTCTTTATGTACGATGGGAATCGCTGGCGCACCGATATGCTGCGCCAGCGGCAGGATAACCCGCTCTGGAAAAGGCAAACGCAGCGTTTTTTTATGCTGCGTTATGGCCTTGTATTCCGGCGGGTGAATGCCATGGGGAAATGTCTTGCGTGAAAAAAAATCAAGTAAACCCATGATTACTGATACTTGGCCGCCCGTTTAATCAATTTATCCAGATTTGGTTCATTTGGGTTCAAGGGAGTGCCCGGGTGAATGATGTCAACCGGACATTTTTCCGCCGCTTTGACAATATCCTCATAGCTGCCGGCGGCAGGGTCGGCAACATAAGCCTTTTTGTCTTCATTGTATTTGAAGATTGCCGGGTTGGTGTCGATACATTCATCGCAGCTGGTGCAATCGGGCGTTTCTATCCAAGCAGGCTCAAAGGCAGGTGCCGTCGCATTGCTGGCGTCCGATGTCGCCGGGGCCTCAGTCGTGGGTTGTTGTGCCGCCGCCGGGGTAGCGGCCACAGCTGTCGTCGCCTGCGGCGTTGCCGTAATGGCTTTGAGCAAATCGGTCTGATCGCTATCGGTCACCAGATTCATCAAACTGGAAATGAGCTTTTGCGCGGCTTCATTTTTGGCGTGCTCGGCAATCTGTTGCGGATCAATTTTATCGTCATCTTCGCCGACCAATGATTTTAACAGGCGCCAGAATTCGCGGCGTTCCACGGTTGAATTGACGATTTCAGCATCCACCTGCACGCGGATGAGCGTGTTGTCCTGTGGGTTGATTGCCCAGATGAAAGGGATTTTGTCAGCCTGGTCATCCTCATCCAGATCGATGAATTCATGCAGCAAGATCATCTCATCATGCCACTGATCCTGCGGCACAATGCTGAAATGTTTTCGGAAGCGCCCTTCGGTTAATGCCCAGTCGGCAAAGGTAAATGGCAGCACCATACTTTCTTTATTACCGTATTCATCGGTGTAATTCAAGGTGTATTCGCTCCAATCGTCGGCAATGGCCGGATTGCCTTTGATCGAGAGACATTGTTTCCAGCCCTGCCCTTTGTTTGGATCAAAGTGCATCAGCGGATAGGCGCGCGACTCCACCGCCATTTTGCTCTGCCGCGTGGCCATGTCATCACCGACGCCGTGTTCAGGCTGGCACACCGAGTAGATATTAAAAATGGCCGGTCCCCGGTAATTGAGCCCATCAATATAGCCTTCCAGCAGATGGCTCAGATTGGATTGGGCGCCTTGTAGCACAAAACTGGTGCGATGAGCCATCGCAATCAGGCTCATTTCCTTGCGTTTTTCCTGTTTGCCTTTTTTCTGCTGGCCATAAGGTGCCATATCAGAAATCTGTGACAGGAAGCTGGCCGTGCTGGCCTGACCGCCGGTATTGGAATACACTTGTGTATCCAAAACCAGAATTTTCAACGGCGTGCCTGACATCAGCGCGCGGGACAGGTTTTGAAAGCCGATATCGTACATCGCACCGTCGCCGCCGATGCATACCAGCGGCGGGCACAGCTTGTATTCTTCGTCGTTGAACTGATGCCAGTCGAAATAAGTAAAGAAACGGTCGTGTTCGTCTTTATCATATTTTCCGGCAACCTCCAGCTCCGCCATGCGGATCGCTTTGAAGCCTTCGGCCATGGTACGCATATGGCCTTCAAACAGACCCATGGCGACCGATGGGGCATCCTGGAATAAATGATTGGTCCATGGAAACGGGTAGGGGTTGTACGGAAAGGTCGAGCCCCAGACGCTGGTGCAGCCGGTACTGTTGCTGATGCCTAATGCGGCGCGACCATTGCCGCTGACGCCTTCGACATATTGCCATTTTAAGTGTTTCAGCTTGGCAACCAGTTGGGTGGCCCACTTCAGCCAGTCTTTATCAACCGGTTGATGCGGTTTGCCTTCTTCCAGACGGGTGGTCAGTTTGGTGAGCGTCAGGTCGACATTTTGATTCTGGACAATGGCATCTTCGATGGCATCGACATCGCTGATATCCAGTTTTTCGGCCAGTTTCAAGCGAATATGTTTTTCCAGGTCGTTGATTAACTGGTCGATATGTTGCAGATGCGTTTTAACGCGCGGCTGCATCAATGCGGTGACGGTTGAGGTGAACAGGTGAATAACCGATTTTTCACCACAGCCCGCGCAGGCACCATCGCCACAGACCATTGAGCCATAGTTGCTCTTGTCTTGCAGCAAGGTGTGCAGCGCACCGATTTTTTCATCGATGTCGTCGATGCGATTGAATTTCGGATTGGAGGTCGGCAGATCCAGCCAGTATTCCCATTCAGAATAGAGCTTTTGCAGACTGTCATGGGTTTGCGAGGCAGGTTCGAGCGCACCATCTTCACATTCTTTCACGCATTCCATACAGCCCTTGCAGGTGTAAGGGTTGATGGTGATGGAATAGAGGCCGCCGCTATTGGGCTGGCGCTTGTTCATCTGGTCATGATAGGGACGGGTCAAGGCAAATTTGAATTCGCCCATGGTGTCTTTGAACCAGTCAAATTCCTGCGCGACCTCATCACGAACATCCTCTGGATATTCCTTAATGGTTTCGCCAATCGCTTTGGCAAAAATCGGCGTCAAGTTGGTGCCTTCCGATTTTTCCCGGGTGAGTTCGTGGTATTTGCGTTCGACACTGCGGACTGCGCGGCGCAGGTGTTTAACCTTGCGGCCCTGACGTTCGATGCGTTTGATATTGGTTTCAAAGACTTCGCCGACGGTGTTGATTAAGCCCGGAATGGCACTGTCAGGACACATTGAGAAACAATCGCCACAGGCCGTGCAGTTTTCGGGAATCCACACCGGGTGTTCGTGGCGGATGCTGCTCATGTCCCGGAATACGCCGGTAGCGGCTGGCATGATGCCAGTTGCCGCATAAGGGTCGGCCAGGTTGTCATTGCCATGACCGGTCTTATAGTTGAACCCGACCTGATTCCAGAAGCGATGAATATCCGCTAAATTATCATCGTTGGCCGGGCGTTTGCGCAACAGAATCGGCGCAACTACGTCTTTTATTTTAGCGCTGTCATGGATGTCGCCTATCGTCATGTTGTCATGCGGTAGCGGCTGCACGTTTTCGAAGCCACGTTTTACGGTGCGGAAATTATCTTCGACAACCGTGCCACCTTTATCACCAAATTTGTGTTTCAGGGTTTGATGGACGGCATCTAAAACCTGCTCCTGGGTCTTGCCGGCTTTTTCGGCAAAGGGTGAGGCTTTGAAAAAGGCACCCTGAAAGGCGATGCCTTGCATACGGAGCTGCAATTCCGGATCAGAGGCTTCCTCCCGCGCGATCTTAAAGGCATCAATATAAAATACCTTGATGTTGCGATCGACCATGAATTGTTGCGCCGCTTTCGGGAACGAACGCCACACAGCTTCAGGCGATTCCAGCGCACTCTGGATAATAAAGGTACCGCCTTCCTTCAAGCCCAATAGTGGATTGGTGTGGCTGAATACATTGGGGTCGGGCGACATGACCACATCGACATGCTGATATTCACAGTTCAGATGAATGGGCTGTTCCGATACCGCGAGATAATAGGTGGTCGGATGGCCTTTTTTCTCGGAACCATATTTCGGATTGGCCTTGATGTTGAAATCGGTCAGGTCAAACAAGGTCATGGCCAGGTTTTTGCCGGTGGTTACCGCGCCCCAGCCGCCGATTGAATGCATGCGCATGATCAGGCTGTTTTCAGGCAGCAGATCCGGGTTTTCCTGACGTTTTAAGGCCAGCTGTCGGATGCCGGGATAAGCCTGTTCAATTTGTTGATTATGAATTTCCTGTTGTGGCGAATAGGGTGTTTCCAGGATAAAGTCGATGCCTAAGTAGAAAAATTTACGTTTTTCGCCATCCGGCAGCATGTTGTTGATGGCGGCAATTAAATCGCCGGGTTGTAAATCGCGGCTGCCAAGACCAAAGCAGCCGGAGAACAGTTCCGGTGCCTGTTCCATTTTGGTGTAACGTTCATAGCCTGGGAAAGGACTTTCGCGTTTACTGCGGCCATTTTCCAGACATTTGCTCAAGGTCGCGCGGATTTCCCGCATTAATGGTAAATCTTCAGCCAGAGGCTGGTCGGTACGTTCCAGCACCAGTACCGCTTTCTTGTTTTTCAGCAGCGTACTGACAAGATCACCGGGAAAAGGACGAAACATGGTCATATCGGCAACGGCAATTTTCAAACCGCGCGTTTCGTGCAAGTAATCGACGACAGCTTGTGCGGTGACGGTAATGCTGCCTTGACCGATAATCACATAATCGGCATCCTTGATGCCACTGACGGTGACGCGATGATAGCGGCGGCCGGTCAGTGCATACCATTCATCCATGCATTGGTCGGCAAAATGGACAACATGATCGAAAAAATAGGGGCGTTGCGCCGCTGTCGTTTGCATGTAAGCGTCTTGATTGGTGACGGTTCCGGTCATCATCGGCTTATCGACATCCCAGTTCATTGGGATGCGGCGACGATTTTCACCATACAAAATGCGCTGGGCCGGGGTCGGCGTCGGAATGATATCATCCGGACGGCCCAGATAGTCTTCAATCAGCTCGCGTTCCGGCAAATTTAAAGGTTCAATCAAATGCGAGGTTAAAAAGCCATCCTGGGCGACAGCGACCGGGTTTAACGCCAGCTCGGCAATCTTGCGGCCAATGATATTCAGATCGGCGGCAGCCTGGCCGCTATTACCAAACAGCTGAATAAAGCCGGTATCGTCCATGCAATGATAATCATCATGGCCGCAATGTACATTCAGGGTCGATTTTGTAATAGAGCGGGTGGCGATATTAAGGATATAAGGCAGTCTTTTACCGACGGCGGCATACAGGGACTCATGCATATATGCAATGCCCTGAGACGCTGAAAAATTACTGGCGCGTAAACCGCTTAATGATAATCCAGCGGTCATGCCGGCGGCGGCATGTTCACCTTCGGGCTGGATAAAAATCAGGGGGCGTTCGGAAATATTTAAAAAGCCATTGTTTGCCGCTTCTGCCCATTGTTCGCCCATATTGCTCGCCGGCGTGATTGGAAAAGCACCGGCCGCATCGCTGGCGTGTTTTTCACAATGGAATACGGCCGAGCTGCCATCGAGTGCGACTCGAATGCCGGGGTATTTGAATTCTGTTGTTTCTTTTGCTTTACCAAACAAAGCCATGCGATTCCTCAAAAGAACTAAGGTTTAATAGGATTGTAATGTCAGGTCAGCCTAATGGCAGCGGCTCATTGCGGTGTGCGCGTTGTGCTTCTTTACCCACGCTGGAACGGGTGGTGCCCAGTTTGCTGTCTATCCAAACGATGGCCCCGGTCGGGCAACGTTCTATCGGTGTTCTGTCAACGTCAATCTGATCATAGCGTTCATAGTTTATCACGGCCAGATTGTTTTTGATTTCAATCAGTCCTGGCGGCGCGTCAACAGCACATTTTTCGCAACCGGTACAGGCGACTTCACATTCCGCCAGGGCGTCATCGCCTTCAGCCAGACTTTTGCAGGCGACAAAAAGTTTATGACTGACAGGATGCAGCGAGAACAAATCTTTCGGACAGACGACGACGCAATCATTACACGCCGTGCATTTGTCTTCAACTACAATCGGCAGACCATGTTCATCCATGAAAATGGCATCAAAATCGCAGACTTCCGCGCAATCGGCAAGGCCCAGACAGCCCCAGCTGCAGCCTTTGCCGCCACCGGCAACCGCTGCCGCCGCCTGACAAGACTTCATGCCTTCATATTTAGCGCGGGTATAGGCGACATGGGTTCCACCGGCGCAGGCCAGGCGGGCGACGACTTTTTCTTTCGGCTGCATGTCTACGCCAAGGTATTCGGCAATTTGTGCATTGCCTTCAGAGGTGTTGACGGTACAGTCAGATGGATTCTTCTGGCCGGCAACAACCGCTTCTGCAAAGGGCCTGCAGCCAGGTTCACCGCATGCGCCACATTGCGCCTGCGGTAACATGTCATCCACTTCATCAATCCGCGGGTCTTCTTTCACAAACAGTTTTTTGTTGGCGATAGCAAGGATGATGGCCAGGGCTGTGCCTAGCGCCACCATAAACAGTGCGGCCGTTAAGATACTTGATGTCATGTGTTTCGTTAAACCCCTAAAAAACAAAGGATTTATCATTAGCCTATAAATTGATTAACCGTATACTTTACACGAAAACTGTCATCAAACGCAAAATTGTATATTTATTTAAGTTATTGATTATATGTTTAAATACGTTTGTCTGGACGGAATAAACATTGTCTAGTCCATGAAATTTAGGCATAATGCGAGGAATTTTACACATTGGAAATCATGTTATGCGTGAAATGTTAATGCAAGGCGTGGAATTGATGGTTGCGGGTATGTCAATAGTTTTCATATTTTTGGCATTGCTGGTATTCGCTGTGACCGGATTACGCAAAGCGGTAGAAAAGTTTCTGCCTGAACCTGTGATTGAACCCAAATATCCACAAAACCGGTCTGTTACCGTGCAGGCTGATGTTGTCACTGCAATTACCCTTGCAGTACGGCAATATCGGGATAAACATTTATCTTAGCGCTAAAAGGGTTTTAAGCTGCCCGAATGGTTTAAGAAATATTACCCACAAGGTATTTATAAGATTATGGTCTAAAAAAAGACCCGGGAGACAAAAATGGCTACACCATTAGGTATAACTGAAGTTGTGCTGCGGGATGCACATCAATCAATTTTGGCGACACGTCTACGCATTGAAGACATGTTGCCGGTTTGTGAACAACTGGATCAGATTGGATACTGGTCGATTGAATCTTGGGGTGGCGCTACTTTTGATGCCTGTATACGTTATTTGGGGGAAGATCCCTGGGAAAGATTACGTCTTTTGAAGAAGGCGATGCCCAATACGCCGCAACAAATGCTTTTTCGTGGCCAAAACATTTTGGGCTATCGGCATTATGCGGATGATGTGGTGGATAAATTTGTCGAGCGTTGTGTGGTCAATGGCATTGATGTTTTTCGTATTTTTGATGCCATGAATGACATGCGCAATATTGATCGCGCGATAAAATCTGTGCTGAATACCGATGCGCATGCGCAAGGTACCATCTCCTACACGATCAGCCCGGTGCATACCATTGAAAAATGGGTGGAGCAGGGGCGCGAAATTGAAGACCTCGGCGCGCATTCCATTTGTATTAAAGATATGGCAGGTTTGTTGACGCCGTATGATGCTTACGCGCTGGTTTCACAGCTGAAAAAAGCGGTCGATATTCCGATCCATTTGCATTGTCATGCCACGACGGGCTTGAGCGTCGGCACGCTGATCAAGGCGATAGATGCCGGTGTGGATAATGTCGATACGGCGATTTCATCGTTGAGTATGACCTATGGCCACAGCCCCACCGAAACCATTGTGGCCAGTTTGAAAGGGCAGCCGCGTGATACCGGTTTGGCGCTTGAGCAGTTTGAGCCACTGGCGGATCATTTCCGTGACGTCCGCAAGAAATACGCTCAGTTTGAGGGGAGTCTGAAAGGGGTCGATAGTCGCATCCTGATTTCTCAGGTGCCGGGTGGTATGTTGACCAATATGGAAAGCCAGCTGAGAGAGCAGGGTGCTGAAGATAAATTTGCCGACGTATTGAAAGAAATTCCACGGGTACGGGAAGATTTGGGTTATTTGCCATTGGTGACGCCTACGTCACAAATTGTCGGAACCCAGGCGGTGATGAATGTGTTATCCGGAGAGCGTTATAAAACAATCAGTAAGGAAACTGCGGGTGTATTGAAGGGTGAATACGGCAAGACGCCGGCAGCGGTCAATAAAGATTTACAGGCGCGGGTATTGGACGGTCAGGAGCCCATTAGCTGCCGGCCCGCTGATTTGTTGGAACCGGAAATGGAGAAGTTGATTACCGAGGTCATCGAAAAGGCGGCAGATGAAGGTGTGAAGCTGTCTGATCCGGTGGAAGATGATGCGTTGATTTATGCGTTATTTGCGCAAGTGGGCTGGAAATTTCTGAAAAACCGGGGTAATCCAGAGGCGTTTGAAGCGGCGCCAAATCCTGAAGCCTTTGCGCGACAATCTGTCGGTGAGTTGCCGGTTGAAAGCTATACGGTCAATGTGAATGGCACAAATTATAACGTTGTTATCGGCCCGGGTAATGCCGATATTCAGGTGCAGCCTGCAGGCGCCGGCAATGCGCCGGCTGCAACAGCCGCAGCCGCTGCCAGCACCGGTGAAGCCGTAACCGCGCCAATGGCGGGGACTGTTTTGACAGTCAATGTTAAGGTGGGTGACAACGTGAATACTGGCGATGTGGTTGTCATTATGGAGGCGATGAAAATGGAGACCGAAGTGCGGGCAAAGACAGCGGGAACGGTATCTGCTGTGAATGTTAAAGAAGGCGATGCGGTATCCGTAGGTGATGCCCTGATTATTTTATAAGACCGGGGAAAGCTATGGAAAATTTGACATTACTTTGGGAAAGTACCGGCCTGTATAGCATTTCTGGTGGTCAGGTTGCCATGATGGCGGTGGGTTTTTTGCTGTTATATCTGGCGATTAAAAAAGGTTTTGAACCTTTATTATTGTTACCCATTGGCTTTGGTGCCATATTCGTCAATATTCCCGTTGCTGACATGGGGGGTGAAGGCGGCATTCTGCATTACTTATATTTCGGCATTAAATCCGGCATATTCCCGCTGTTGATCTTTATGGGCGTTGGGGCGATGACTGACTTTGGGCCGATGCTGGCAGACCCTAAAACCTTGTTTTTGGGGGCGGCGGCTCAGTTTGGTATTTTTGCCACATTGCTGGGGGCGTTGGCTTTGAATGTGATTCCTGGGTTGGCGTTTTCATTTAAAGATGCCGCGGCGATTGCGATTATTGGTGGCGCTGATGGGCCTACCGCAATCTATGTCGCCTCTAAATTGTCGCCGGAATTATTGGGCGCCATTGCGGTGGCGGCCTATTCCTATATGGCGTTGGTTCCGCTGATTCAGCCGCCCATTATGCGGGCATTGACGACGGAAGAAGAGCGTTCAATTGAAATGCAGCAATTACGCGCGGTGAGTCAAACGGAAAAAATATTGTTTCCATTGATGTTGTTGTTCTTGACGGCCTTTCTGTTGCCTTCGGCGGCGCCATTAATCGGTATGTTTTGTCTGGGGAATCTGATGAATACCTGCGGTGTGGTTGAACGCCTGAGTAAAACGGCACAGAATGAGTTGATTAATATTGTCACTATTTTTCTAGGGCTGTCGGTGGGCGCAAAGCTGAGTGCTGAAGCGTTTTTAAGTGTCAAGACCTTGGGTATTTTGGCGTTGGGTGCAATTGCATTCTGTATTGGGACGGCCTGTGGTGTGTTGATGGCGAAAGTTATGAATAAATACAGTAAAAACCCTGTTAACCCATTGATTGGTGCCGCCGGGGTTTCTGCGGTACCGATGGCGGCGCGGGTCGCCAATAAAGTGGGGTTGGAATCTAATCCGCATAATTTCTTGTTGATGCATGCGATGGGGCCGAATGTGGCCGGTGTTATCGGCTCTGCTGTGGCGGCCGGTGTATTATTGAGTCTGGTAAATTAAAAACGGTGATAACCGAGCGCGGTGGGCGTGTAAGCAAAAAAGTTAAAGAATTTCTATTCCTGTCCGATATAGTGATTGTATGCTTTAATTTTGGTAACTACTCAGCGAGTTTGGGGCTGAAGGCATAGGCTATTGATTTATAAGGACGCGTAAATACGTCCCTGTAAGCTCTGCTGCAACGTCCTGTTGCAGAAGCCTGATAAATCAACAGCC
>Ga0114934_10002629_pt1 | contig 11450 bp, 11 predicted proteins | sample 4SBtaG_2_FD_99695 | JGI IMG/M metagenome (GOLD analysis project Ga0114934, IMG submission 99695) | Deep subsurface microbial communities from Kolumbo volcano to uncover new lineages of life (NeLLi) - 4SBTROV10_white metaG | ecosystem: Environmental > Aquatic > Marine > Volcanic ...
TAAATGCAAGCATACTTCGCCAGATTGAGACGGGAAGAAAAATAATAGAGAAAGCAGGCGGCGAGGAGGCATATGACGCAAAAGTGAGAAAAAAGTTGCCAAAAACACCCAAGATGGAGTTTCAGGTGACCAGAAATGTGGCGTGAAGCTGTTTTTGCTATAAATGGAATGCAGGGAATGTTGTAAAGCGATAAAGGAAAGTGGGCAGTACAGTTTTTCTCCAAAACCTTTTTAACGTAAGTTTTCATATATTTGATATGGCTGATGAGCACGAGTTAGAGCATGTCAGGATGGTTCTTGATTATTTGCCCTGCAATGTGTGTGAAGAAACTATTCCGGAGGGAGAAAGGTCTTATTTATGCACAATATGCAGCAGAATAAGCAGAAATGTTGTTGCCCAGATAGAAGTCCCGAGGTGGAGAGTGGAAGGAGAGGAGATTGTTGCAGTTGACGGCAGGGAGATTGAGGAATTAAAGCCAAGCATATCCTTTATTGAGGAAGAAGAGGAGGAAAAGGAGGAATTGCCGGTAGAAGAGTTAGAAGTTCTTGAGGTGGGAGTTGAAATTCCCGAAGGTGAGGTTGAGGTTGAGGAAGAGCTGCCTGAATGGGAAACAGTGGAAGAAACCCCTTTCACATACGGCGAATATACCCTTTATACAAAAGAAGTGACTCTCAGAGGGGGCAGAAAGCAGCGCATTTACTTCTTCAGCAAAAATGGTAAGGCTGATGCAACGCCCTGTGCCAAGCCGGAGGGCTATGAGATCAAAGTAAATGAAAAGACAGGATTGCCCTTTTTGAAGAAAACAAAGTAGTTCAAAATGCTCATCGACGAATTTGATTATCATCTCCCCCAGGAGGCGATTGCTCAGAAGCCAGCCATGCCGCGAGACAGATGTAAATTGCTCGTTTTAAAAAGTGGTATCCACCACCACCTTTTCTATGAAATTATGAATTATCTTGAACCAGGAGATGTCGTGGTATTGAATGATACAAGGGTCATACATGCAAGGATACATGCGAGAAAGGAGACAGGTGGGAAAGTGGAGCTGCTGCTGCTCGGCGGCAAAGGCAATCTGTTCAAATGCCTTATTAAGGGAAAGGTAAGGGAAGGTACAAAGATACTTTTTGATAAAAGGGGAAAGGAATATGGGGAAGTAGAAGGAGTGGTGGTGGAGAAAGATGGGGGCAAATGCGTTATTGAAGTTCCCCTCAGTATGGGGGAGTTAGAGGCAATGGGGGAAATGCCCCTCCCGCCATACATAAAAGAAAAAGTCGATAAAGAAACGGCAGAGATGTACCAGAGTGTTTTTGCAAGAGAGAAAGGCTCTGTCGCTGCGCCTACCGCAGGGTTGCATTTCACGGAGGAGATACTTGCTGGAATGAAAAAGAAAGGTATTGAGATAGTCTACATTACTCTTCATGTGGGAATAGGAACATTTATGCCGATTCGCTCGAGGATGGTGGAGGAGCATAAAATGGAGCCGGAGTTTTATGAGGTCAGTGAGGGGGCAGCCGAAAAAATTAATGAGGCAAGCGGAAAGGCAAACATAATTGCAGTTGGAACAACGACTATAAAAACACTTGAAAGTTCATCTGTCAATGGCGTGGTAAAAGCAGGTAGCGGCTGGAGTGATTTGTTCATATATCCTGGTTATAAATTCAAATCCCCGATAACTGCAATTCTGACCAACTTCCATCTTCCGAAATCAACCCCGCTTCTGCTTGTGAGCGCATATGCCGGGAAGGATGCAATCATGAAAGCTTATGATGAAGCTTTGAGGAATAACTATCGCTTTTTGAGCTTTGGAGATGCAATGCTGATAATGGATAAAAATGTTTGAAATAATTGCCGAGCATGGAAATGCAAGGGTTGGCCTGCTAAAAACGCCGCATGGGAATTTTGAAACACCTCTTTTCCTTCCAGTTGCCACAAAAGCAGTGATAAAGACGCTTACGCCTGAAGAGGCATGGAATGCGGGTTGCAGAGGCATAATTGTAAATGCTCTTCATCTCTACAGAAGAGGGCTTGACAAGATAGAGGGGGCTGGTGGAATACATGACTTCATGAGATGGAAAGGCTTTGTCATGAGTGACAGCGGCGGCTTCCAGCAGATAAAGAAATTTCCATGCGATGTGGGCAATGACGGTATGGCTTTTTCAATGCCTGATGGCAAGGTAGAGATATTCACACCTGAGAAGTCAATTGAAATCCAGGAAAAAATAGGGGTTGACATCGCGTTATCTCTCGATGATTGTCCCTCCTATCCATATACCAGAGAGAGGGTTGTTGAGTCAGTAGATAAAACAATTGAATGGGCATCTCGCTGTCAGGGCAGGGGCAGGTTTGCTATACTCCAGGGGGGAACATTTGAAGAAGAGAGAATAAGATGTGCGAAAGCCATGACAGAGATGGAATTTGACGGTTTTGCAATAGGCGGGCTTTGCATAGGCGAGCCAAAGGAAGAGATGCATCGCATGGTGGAGGTAACACTGCCATACCTTCCGAAAAGCAAGCCCCGTCATCTTATGGGAGTTGGCTCTGCAGAAGACATAGTCAAAGGAATAAAAATGGGCATAGACATATTTGACAGCGCCTTTCCAACAAGAAATGCCCGCCATGGCACAATCTTTACCGAAAAGGGAAGAATAAACCTCGGGAGGGCCAAGGTTAAGGGCGATGCCATCCAGGAAGGGTGTGAGTGTTATACATGCAGAAATTTCTCGCTTGACTATCTGAATCATCTCTTTAAAGAGAAGGACCCGCTGGGACCAAGACTTGCGACCATTCACAATCTTTTTTTCACAAACAAAATCGTGGAAGAGGCGAGGGAGAAAATAAAAGAGGAAAAACTCTAAAAACAGCAGAGGGCATTACAGATGATGTTGTTTGAAAAGGAGCACGGGATTATAGTTGCATGTGATGTTCTTTCGGTCGAGCAGTTCAGGGAACTTGTTAGCAAGACATGCCACATTGAAGGAATTGTAGGATACAAGGTTGGGGCAACCCTCGGCCTTTCCTATGGGCTTGGCTCACTGAGTGAAGTAGTTAAAGAATATTGCAATCTTCCCCTCATATATGACCATCAGAAGGCAGGGACAGACATACCCCAGATGGGAGAAAAATTTGCAGAAGTTTGCAGCAGCAATGGCATAAAAAGCATGATAATATTTCCCCAGGCAGGGCCTGAGACTGAGAAAGCATTCATAAAAGCGGTTTTTGACAAAAAAATGGTGCCGATGGTCGGAGGAGAAATGACGCATCCTGCATATTTGGAGAAAGAGGGCGGGTTTATAAAAAACGATTCGCCAGAAAAAATGTATAGAATAGGGGCAGAAAGTGGTGTGGAATATTTTATACTTCCAGGAAACCGCTATGATGCCTTAAAAAAGTACAATGAATTCCTTTCCAAAATAATTTCTGCTCCGAAGTACTGCATGCCTGGAATAGGCAGCCAGGGGGGAAAAATAGAGGAGGCATTTTCAATACTGGAAGGGCATTCTGCATATGCAATAGTTGGCTCTGCGATATACAGAAGCGATGACATGGAGAAGGCGGCAAAGGAATTCTGCACTGAGGCATTAAAATTCGAGTGATAAAATGATGGAAAAGGAGATAATGGCTGAGCTTTATGGGCACGGCCTCATAAAAACATGGTTCCGTGATAGGCCTGAAGGGTGGAAGCTTGTTTCAGGATTATGGAGCCCTTTTTACATCCAGCTTCGCTCTCTGCCCTCATATCCTTCCCTGCTTAAAAAAATAGGGCAGCAGATGGGAGAGATGATAAAAAAGAAATGTGATGTTGACAGAGTGCTTGGCATAGCAATGGCCGGCATACCTATCGCAGCTGCAATATCAGTCGAGCATGGCATTCCCCTCTGCTATACAAGAAAGCTGGAGGGTGTTACTTCTCTGGAGAAACTAAATATTTCTGCAACGAAATATGGTGAGCATTCTCTCGTGGAGGGAGAGATAAAAGATGGCGATAAGTTTGTTGCAGTCGATGATTTGGTAACAAAATTTGACAGCAAGCTTATTGCCATAGAACAGCTGAAAATGGAAGGCAAGAGAAGGGGAGTGGAGGTGGAATGCAGAGATGTGGCAGTGATAATAGATAGAGAGCAGGGAGCAGCCAAGATAGCAAAAGAGCATGGCATAAGATTGCATGCCCTCATACCATTCAAAAGCAGGGGGATTGAATGGCTAAAAGATTTCATAACAGATAGAGAGTATGAAGTGATAAGGGATTATCTGAATAACAGCGAAAAATACCAGGACGAAGAGAAAAGAAGGGAACTTCTTGGATGATGGGAGTTTACGGCGGTTGTTTAACATATCCTTGGTATCGGGTCGCCTATCGGCGCTTCCAGTATGCGTTTTCCCCCGACGGCTGTTTCAAGTATAACATGCTTTCCTTCTGTTACCTCTCCTATTATCTCCGCATCTTTTCCTAATGGATGTTTTCTCATGGCTTTGAGTACGTCTTCTGCCTTCTCTTCAATAACACCCATCACCACTTTCCCCTCATTTCCAATGTTATATGGGTCTATGCCCAGCATTTCGCATGCTGCTATTGTGCCCTCGTTTAGGGGAATTCTTTCCTCATCGATGAGCATGCCAACTCCTGACTTTTCAGCCATTTCATTGAGGGCATTGGACAGTCCGCCTCTAGTCGGGTCTTTTGCTGCAACCAAACCTTTTACTTTCAAACATTCCTCCATGAGCCCGTTTATGGGGGCGACATCTGATTTAATTTTTGTATCAAATCCATAACCCTCGCGGAATGAAATTATGGCTATTCCATGGTCTGCTATTTTTCCGCTGAGGATTATCTTATCCCCTGGCTGGAGTGAAGAATCCTGTAACCATTTTTTCCCTCTGCCCACATATTCCATATTTTTGCTAAGCAATTCGCTCTCCACTCCTATGCCCGCTGTATTTATTATTATCTGCTCCATGCTTCCTTTCTCAACAACTTTTGTGTCGCCTGTGATTATGGGCACTCCTGCCTCTGATGAAAGTTTTCCCATGCTTTTTATGATTTTCTCCAAATCATCAGTAAAAAACCCCTCTTCTATTATGAATCCTGCAGATAGTGCAATGGGTTTTGCACCCATCACTGCCACATCGTTAATTGTGCCTGCAACTGCCAGCATTCCTATGTCCCCGCCAGGGAAAAAAATCGGCTTCACTGTATGGCTGTCTGTTGTGAAAACAATGCCATTTATCACGGCAGCATCATCAAGAGCATCTAACGGCACTTCTATATCGGCCTGTCGAAAATTTGGCAAAATGTATTTTTTTATCAGCGATGCTGTCTCGCTCCCGCCTGCACCCTGAGGCAGCTCTATTCTCTCTGCCATATCAGTCACGTATCCCTTCTTCGCTTACTGTGAAGACTGCTTCACCTTCAGGGAGGTGGGGCGAATCTATGAGTCGGGCTATTCTTTTTCCTCCTTTGGATTTTCGGAGGTATAGTCTGAACATGGCTGTATGCCCAACTATGTGCCCGCCTATGGGTCTTGTTGGATCCCCAAAGAATGCATCTGGCTTTGCAGATACCTGGTTTGTTACGCATATTACAGCATTGTTGAGCCTGCCAAATTTGAGAAGCTCATGCATGTGGGTATTCAACTTCTGCTGCCTATCTGCCAGCGTGCCCCTGCCGACATATTCTGCCCTGAAATGCCCTGTAAGGGAGTCAACTACCATAAGACGCACAGGAACCTGCTTTGCTATTTCCACCGCTTTATCCACAAGCATCATCTGATGGTTTGAGTTGTATGCAGTGGCAACGTGTATTTTTTTCAGAACTTCATCTGTATCCATATCATAAGCGCTTGCCATCTGGATTATCCTTTCAGGTCTGAAAGTGTTTTCAGTGTCTATGAAAACCGCATGCCCTTCAAGACCACCTTCCTCTACCGGCAGCTGAACATTCACGCAAAGCTGGTGTGCAATCTGCGTCTTTCCGGAGCCAAACTCTCCAAAAAGCTCTGTTATTGCCTGGCTCTCGAAGCCGCCGCCCAACAATTCATCAAATGACTTTGAGCCTGTAGTGAGCTTCTTTCTTTCTTTCATTCTTTCAAGGATGATGTCTCCTGTTTCAAAACCGCCAACATCTGCTTTCTGTCGTGCTGCCTGAATTATTTTTGCAGCAGTGCCTTCTCCTATATCCGCAATTGCTGCAAGCTCGCTAGGAGAAGCAACTGCTATTGACATTAAATTATCAAATCCAGCTTCTTCCAGCTTCTTTGCTGTCGTGGGCCCAACTCCAGGAAGGTTTTCTAAATCGCTCATATCTCTCGACTTTCAATATAGTTTGAATTTATAAAAGTAATGCTGCTTTGCTATCAGAATACTCTCACATCGATTACGCCATGAATTATGCCAGGTGCATATGATTTGATTTTTTTGTGGAAAATCATATCTGCGTTTTTTCCGAAATCAAGGGCCGCTTTTCTCACTTCTTTAAACGGCTCGTCCGGGAACAAACCTTTTGGGCACGTTGTGTGGTAATGTATCACTCCTTCACCCTTCAGCACTTCCATGGCATACGGCAAAAATTTTTTTGACTTGAAGTAGCCCATTATGACTCTATCAGCCACATTGTGGGGTGCAACATCCCTGCAGTCGCCGTACAGCGCTTTTACATTATTTTCCACATTATTCAGCTTTATATTCTTTTTGAGGTAGTTATATGCCACGTCATTTATCTCGCATGCATATACTCTCACATCGGAATAAACTGCCATTGGTATGGAGAAATAGCCTATGCCTGCAAACATATCAACAACGACATCTCCCTCATTGCCTGCGTATGCCATCCTTATCCTCTCATCCACGTTGCCAGAGGAAAACATTATTTTCGATGCGTCGAACATGAATTTTATTTTATTTTCAATGTGTATTGTCTCAGCATTTATGTCACCATATATGTGCTTTACAAGAGGCTTTCTTTTTACTCCTGTTATACCCCCCACATCTTCAAGCACAGTCCTGCATTTGAGCACATCTGCATAAATTTTTGCCATCTCTTCCTTCCTTCCAAGCCATTCTGGAAATTTTATAATAAGCACATCTCCAAACTTCTCCCATTTTTTAGGAAGCAATTCGGCCTTGCCCCCGATAATCTCTTTCGCCTTTTTCTTTATCTCTTTGAATGGTACGTCCTGCCCCCTGTAAAGCACATGCTCCTGCTCTTTGAGTGAGTGGGGGAATGGAAGCGCAACATTTCCTTTCACAGGTATCTCCACTTTTTTATCATCACGTAATATTCTCCTTTCGTCGTCGAGCATTTCATTTTCCAGCAGAAATTTTATTGCATCACTTGCATATCTTTTCTCAACAATCACTGCCTCTCTCACACTGATAAAGCAGGCAAAAATAAAAAAGATTTCGGGCTTATCTGAGAGCTGCGGAAATCATGCTGTGAACATATTCAGGTATCTCCGCAGGGCTTACATCGCCGAGCATGTTCATATTGTCATATAAAGCTTCTCTCACTTCCATCTCCTTCAAATCCAGCGGGTTGAATCCGTCTGCTTTCCAGAAAAGCAGCTTTTCAATGAGTGAAAAGGCAATCATTTCCCTTAAGTTGCTTATCTCCTTATTCGTAAAGAATATTATCCCTGTGCCATCAGATTTCCTGAAAACCATTTTTGTTGCCACCCCATATAGCCCGCCAGTATGCCCTATATATGTCTCTCCTGCTTTTTCCCATATCTGCCACCCCAGGCCGTACTGGAAGCTATACCTCCCGCCAGGATACTGCACGGTATGCATTTCTTTCACACTTTCCTCGCTAAGAATACGGATGCCGTTGTACACGCCGCCATTAATGTGGGCGATAAGGAATCTGGAGAGGTCCATGACTGTTGTTCTCAGCCCGCCTGCAGGATAGACAAGAATGCCGTATTGAAGGAGGGGCTGGTATCCAAGTTTGAACACATAGGGTACTGCAACCCTGCTCGCATTTACGTTGGCAAGCCGGAAACTTGTATCATTCATGCCAAGGGGCTCAAAAATATTTTCCCTGCAGTATTCCTCAAAGGGTTTGCCAGATATTCTTTCAACAAGATAGCCCAGCAGTCCGTAGCCGACATTTGCATAGTTCATTTCCTCTCCAGGAGGCAGATTGGTCCATATCTGGGGTATGTAATTTATTCCTCCGGGCACAAGATATTCCTCGAGCCACGGGTAAGGATAGCCTTCCACCTCCAGATCTCCCGGAATGTATGCATAGAATGCCGGAGGGTCTTCGGCTAGGCTTGATTGGTGGGCAAGAAGCATTCGGAATGTGATGGGCTTGTCAGGATAATTTGGATTTCTGAGAGTAAAGGGAAGATAGTTGCTTACATCATCATCCAGGTTGAAATAATTTTCCTCATAAAGCTGCATGAGGGCAGTTGCAGTAAAAGTTTTTGATATGGAGGCAACGAGATATATTGTCTTTTCATCTGCCTCTTTGTTGTTTTCCCTGTCATAAAGCCCAAAGCCTTTTGCCCATACAACTTCATTGTTTTTTATTATTGCTGCTGATAAAGCCGACATGTGCGCCATATCCATAAGCTTTGTTATTGCTTTCTCGAAAAGTTCGTTGTTATTCTCATGACCCAAAAGAACATTTTCTGATTCGCTTTTTTCCCTAAAGAATCCCTTTCCTGCTATTCCCCCGCTTATGAAAAAACTGCTTATTAGCAAAAAAATAATTCCAGCTGAAATATATTTTACATGCTTCATATAAAATTAATCTCCAATTTTTATAAATAGGTTTGCAGGACATTAACATTATAAGCGTTTGTCTGTTATACATCGTAGGCAATATGGCGATGAAAAAAGTAAAAATCATTGTTTTTGCTGTAGTTGCATTATTTATGGGGACAGCCATTTTGACTTCCATAAATGGTACAGGCATTGATGCAAACTATGTGTGTATTGAAACCGCGGCAAAAGCAGCAGAGGCAAAAATCGCTGAACTCGGAAAATCCGATGATTTTTCCATATGTGGGGAGAGTGCTATATATGACAATGGCAGGGCATTATTCTACATATTCCATTTGCAGCCAAGAGGATATGTGGTAACGTCTGCAAATCTTGCCCTGCCGCCTGTGATTGCATATTCATTTACATCAGATTTTTCTGGAGGGCAGAATGTATTGATTGATATGCTCAAAGCAGATATAACCCTCCGCATAAAAAACATCCAGAATCTGCCAAGCGATATAATCGAAAGCAGAAAACAGATGTGGAAAGGCATGCTGAACCCAAAAAATGTGTATAAAGCAGAAATAAACTTTGAGCAGTGGCCTCCAGATGGTACGACATCCACAGGGGGATGGCTGGAAACAACCTGGAGCCAGGATGCGCCATAAAACAATTTTTGCCCGCTCGATAACGGCAAGAGGAGTGTTGCAAGATGCCCTGCTGTTGCAATGGCGCAGATTCTGAATTATCATAAAACAATAAATGGCATTTCCTTCAATGACAGCGACGATTATTATCACAACTACATACACCAATATGTCATTGATGATGACCACAAGAAATATGATTTTCCATCCTTTCCTGAACTCAACGGGTATCTTTCAACCCTGTCATCTCATTATGAAAACAGCGTTCCCATTACAGACAACGACAGGGCAGCCCTTGTATTTGCCTGCGGGGTTGCAGCAAAGCAGGTATATACCTCTGAGGTATCTGGTACTTTTGGAGTGAACCAGGCATATCAGGCATATCTCCGCTTTGGCATTGACGGTATAGAACTGCTGAATGAAAGCAATCAAGATTTATACGCCAGGTTGAGAATGAATATGGTGGACGCCCTTCCTGCACATCTTGCTGTTGTGACCCCTGACTGGAATTCTGGTCATAATGTGGTTGTTGACGGATATAACACAGATGATTACTATCATCTCAACTTCGGGTGGGATGGGGCATATAATGGATGGTATATGTTGCCTGATGACATGCCCTACGGGTTGACTGTTGTTGAGGGCGTCATAGTGGATATTTTTAAAGAGAATTCCGGCTCTGACGTTTATTGTGATGGCAGCCTTCACTGGGCAGATGTGGATGCAGGAAGCACAATTTATGCAAATTTTACGGTTGAAAATGCAGGCGAGCCGAATTCAACTCTTGACTGGGAGGTGGTGGAATATCCTGAATGGGGGACATGGACTTTTTCGCCATCACACGGTAGCAACCTTTCATCAGGAGGGAAGGATTATGTCAAGGTATCAGTTTTGGTGCCTGACAAAAAAATCAGAAATTTTAGAGGCTACGTAAAGGTTGTTAATAAAAACAACGACGGGGATTTCTTCATACTGCCTGTTTCTCTTGCAACTCCCGTGAATGCCCCATCTACACTCATAATTCAAAAAATCCTTCAGCACTTCCCTCTCCTGTGGAAGATCATCCAAAGCCTTGCAATCTGATTATATATCAATTCCTGCCCTTTCCAGTATCGTCCTTGCCTTCTTTTCAACAGGCAGGTCAATCATTTTTCCGTTGAGAGAAGCGGTTCCAAGCCCCTTTGCCTTCGCTTCCTCGACTGCCTCTATTATTTTCTTCGCTTCCTCTACTTCCTCGTCAGTGGGAGTAAAGCATTCATGGACAACTTCTATCTGATTCGGATGTATTATCCCTTTTCCGTCAAAACCCATCTCAACTATTTTCATCGTTTCCTCTCTCAGCCCTTTCATGTCCCTAGCATCAGAATAGATGGTATCAAGAGCCTGCACCCCGTGAGCTTTCGCAGACACAACTATTTTACCTCTTGCATAAAATAATGAATCCCACGTCCTTTTTCCGTTTATGTCTCTCGTAAAATCCTCTGCGCCAAATGCTATTGCCACAACCCTGTCGCTTGCATCTGCAATTTCCGAAACATTTTCCACGCCTTTTGCGCTCTCAACTATGGGCATTATTTTTGCATCCAGCCCTTCTTCCTCAAGTATGCCCTCAAGTATTACCACATCTTCCCCTTCCTCAGCTTTTGGCAGGCATATTCCATTCGGCATGCCATATTTAACCACGGAAATATCTTCCTTCATGCTGTCGCTGTTCACTCTAACCCATACCTCGGAGCCGCCGAAGTCAACATATTTCAGAGCATTTTTTACCAGATAGCGGGCATCTTCTTTGCTCTCCTGAGAAACAGAATCTTCAAGGTCAAGTATCAGGCAGTCGCAGTCGTACACTCCAGCACTGTTTATCATTCTGGGGTTGTTTCCTGGAACATACATCCTGCTCCTTCTCAAATTTTTGTCAATGCGTTCCCTTTCGACCATTTTATCAGGAATTTCTTCCTCGCATGCCTTCCTCAGTGCAGCCTCGAGCCGCGCAAGTATTACGTAATCAAGGGAGCCGTTTTCCTCCACGCTTACCATCGCCTCAACCCCTATCTCATCCAGCCTTTTCTTTACCAGCTTTTCGATATGCTCCCCGAACA
>Ga0114934_10002630_pt1 | contig 11449 bp, 16 predicted proteins | sample 4SBtaG_2_FD_99695 | JGI IMG/M metagenome (GOLD analysis project Ga0114934, IMG submission 99695) | Deep subsurface microbial communities from Kolumbo volcano to uncover new lineages of life (NeLLi) - 4SBTROV10_white metaG | ecosystem: Environmental > Aquatic > Marine > Volcanic ...
AAACCCATTTCTTTACCTGTACTCTCGAAGGTAATAGTGGAATTGATAACAACATAGGAAAATAACTATGCAAATCTTGTAAAGAAAATAGATTTCCTGAAGATAAAGCACCACTAGTATAATTAGCTGGCTTTGTTTTACTTGATTTCACCGCAACCATTGTATTATTATCGAATTGAGTTGATGATAACCATCCTTCTGGATATAATACATTTGTGAATTTATCATCCCAAACAGATTCATTTATTTCAGTTTCTGTTGTTGTGCCTCCAGCATCTACAGTCCTCTTTTTTCCATAATAGAAACCTAAATCTCCTCCTGCTGCTCCTCCAATTAATGGAATTGCGGTTGCTGTTTCCTCGATTAATTCTCTTTCTCCTATAACCTTTACTCCTTTTGAATATTGATTTTCAACAGAAGTTGTAATAACTTCATTTGTTGAAGTCAAAGTACCATCAAAAGTCATAGTATCAAAATCTAACAATGTAAATTCTTTATAATTCATTGTATAAGTAACGCCTAATTTTGAACACAATGAATCTAGCATATCTAAAATACTAACCCAACCAAAATTCATAGGATTAGCTTTTATATTTTTTACATCATCGCTTAAAATTGAGTAATTTAATACTAAATCTGTTTTGCTCGATACTAAACTCGAAATATCATCTAAAATTTCACCATAAGTAAAAGGTTCATCTTTATAATTAAAGCAACTTATTTCGTCTATCATGTTACCAATAGGATAATTGTTATCATCTATGTTATATTGTCTAAATACTGATTTCTTAGCTAAATCTAATCTAAAATCTTCTAAAACCGATAAACAATGGGTAGGATATTTAGATGATGATATACATCTTCCTTGAAAATTTATACTATCAACACTATATACAGTCCCTATAACATAAGATGGGTCTCTTGAATAAGCCGCTCCTTGAGTACCTTCGTATATAATGCATTTTGAAGGCGTTTTACCAGTGTTGTATTCATAGCTTTGAACATATATATCGTTTCCTATTTTGCCTAAACTATCTTTAAAATACATTCCCATTCTAAAATCTCCTTTTAATTACAATTTTCAGTATAAATCACAGTAAATGTGTATAACCCTTTTGCTATATTTCCTACTACTTCTTTTTTTATAACTACTCCACCAGAAGGTGTTACTGAATTTGCTCCAGACATTGCACCTGATTCTGTTGTTGATATACCTTGAACTAAAATCTTTCTATAATGTTTTCCTAAATCGGTATAAACAGTATCTCCACCAGGTATTTTTTTTATAAAATAATCATGTTTACACAATTCTTGTTGCTTCAATGTAAACTTATAGCCAGCCTCTCCACCTTCACCGAGCCCCCAGCCACCAACGGTAACTGTTACAATACCTTGTCTGCTATCAATACCCTGAAGCCTTTTATTATAAATCTTTACATGGCTTAATCCAGCTCCTTGACTTGAAAAAAAAGTTCCATCTGCTCCTATTGACATACTATTATAAGCTGTCAATGCAGTAGAATAACCAAACTCTCCCAAAAAATTATACATCTGGTTTTCTCTACCGTAAACTCTACCTGTTTCTGGATCGTATTTCCCAGCATAATCACAGGTTATTTTTGTTGCTTGTGAACATCCCATTATAAACTCCTTATCTTAATCTTCTTTTATTTGAATTATTTACAGCATTATTCATTTTTATAGCCGCTTTAGATGCTTTTTCTAAATTTTCAGCAAATTTAGCTAATGATGAAACTAGTTTTTGTGTTAATTTGCTGGCTAAATCTATACTGCCTTCGGTTTTAGTACTTCCAAAAGCATTTTTAATTTCTAAACCTAAATCTTGAACTACTTTATCATTTTCACCAATCTTTTCATTATATTTATTAATAGAATATTGAGCCCAGTCTCTTTGTTGCTCGTTAGAGCTTCTACTATAAGTTTCTATCCTATCTAATAGTGATGTATGGTCTGTTAGCTGTTTTAACTGTTGATAGCTATTTTGAGCCGATACAAGGGCCATTGGGCTACCAATTGCTATCCTTTGTCTAATAGATGATGCCATTGTTTTGATTCCAGCTGCTGAATTTCCTGAAGCATATTGAGCTGCACCAATTCCTGATAATGTATTCCACCTTTGGCCGCCCATCATTCCGAAGGCACCCATTATAGCATCTATATTATTGAATTGGGACATTTTTAAATCATTATCATTGTTAAAATAATATCCCATTCCCTGTCTTCTTATTTTAGAACCTTGTCTTGAAGTAAAACCTGTCCTACCGTATACACGGGCTTCATTAACTATATTATTAGCAAAATCGGCTTTATAAGCGTTATTTCTTACGCCCCAATGAAAACCTATTTTATCGTAGGCTTCTCCCATTATTGCTGTTCTTATTGGCCCTGTTATTCCGTGGCTGTCTAAGTATCTACTTGCTCTACGAAGATTAGGATCGCTTGAATAACGAGAAAAAACATTTCTACCTTTTATTTGTATATTTTTACCAAGTCTTATTACAGCATTTTTAAAAAATTTAACAAATTTACCACCAATGTTTCTATCAAAATCTGCTCCTAAAGCTTCTTTAGCTGAATTATATTTTACATTTAAACCATAAGCACTGTCAAAACTACCCATAGATTTGTCTAAAGTTCCAGAAGCATTCATTGATTTCTTTAAAAATTTACCCCAGCTACCTCTTTTAGACATAAGTATCTGAAGACCTCTATAAGCTCTCATTCTTGAAACAGATTCTAGCATAGCGTTGCCTTGCTGTGCTGGCATTCCACCTAAACCTTTCTGTATTTCGCCTGTTAAAGAGTAAAGCGTCTTTAGACCGCCTGATTTTCTATCTATTGTATCAATTCCTAGTTTTCCAGCAAGGGAATTAGCAACTCTATATATGTTGGCTGCTGCATTACCACTCATTGAACCTTGTAAACCAGAAGTTTGTAGAAAAGATAAAGTTGACATCATCTGAATTGGATTTAATTTGTTAGAAACAGCATAACTGGCTACATATTTATAACCTTGCATTAAAGAATTAGCTGTTACCTGTTGATTTTTAATCATATAAGCTGTTGAATCGCCAAATTGTTTCACAAATCTACCAAAATCTTTAGTTGGAACGCCAAAATCTTGTTTTAAAGAACCTAAATTGGCTGGTAAATTCTTCATTATACCACCCATTAGATGTCCTGTATCCCAGTTTGGCATTAAACCCATTGGGGTTATACCACCTAGCTTATCTAGCTTTGAAGCTACTATAGCCATTTGAGTAATAGGGCCTCTTGTTATACCAGCACTTCTTAATTGATATTCTTGTAACATATATTGAATAGGGTCAATACCGTATTTCATACCTAATCCTCTTCCTACTCTTCCGGATATGCTACCATTTCCACCAACTGAATTAATATATTCTCCGTAATAACCGTATTTCTGTGCTACGCCATGTGAATATCTTGTTGCCGACATAAACTCATTAGTAATACCAGCAGCTATATTAAGTGCTAAGCCACCTCTTAAACCACTTACACTTTCACTATATTCACTTTTTAATTGATTCTTTTTATAGTTAACTCTTGCGTTAAGCATGCTATTAGTTAAACCAGCGTATTCTCTTTTTTCATTTAAAGTTTTGTATTTTTTTCCACTCAAATTCCAAAATCTTTTAACATCTGAAAGCGATGAAACTTTTTGCCATTGCGCATTAAAAGCCTTTTCATAATTAGGATTACGTCTTGCTTTCATATTTGATGCATTTTTTAGTGCCAATAAATATTTATTACTTAAATCTTTAGGATTGCCTTTTATTTGGTAAATTTGTTTCATGTGGTTAATACTTCTTTTTATATTTTTCGCAAAAGCTGCCCCTGATAAAAGTGTTTTTATTCCCGAATTAAGGTTTAAATTTTGAAGTATGTTAGCATATGAATTTACAAAACTTTGTTCTCTCTGGTATCGCCCTTCAACTCTTTTATAAACATCTCCTCTTTTAGACCTATCATAATTTAAAACATCTTGACTTACCCATTTCATTTTATCCATTAAACCTGCTAATTCGCCATATATATTATTGTTATTCATTATTTTTCACCTTTTATTATTTCTAAATATTTTAACCAATACATGTACTCTAAATTATACATTCCAAATAAGCCATTGTTAGATTCATCATCTATTCCCCAAACACTTTTAGATAACTTATCGGCATTTATAAAATATCCTAATAAGTCGTTTGCTTCAATAGAGGTTTTCAATTTTTCAACATCTTTTAACTCTATTGCACTTTTAGCTATTATAGAATTAGTAATTTTGTTATATTCTACTGTTGGTAAGCTTTCAAGTATTGACACATCGTTTATTTTTGGTTGAATTATACATTTTATTATATATCTATTAATTATAGCTTCTTTTTTATCTTCATCATCAACGAGTTCTCCAGCTTGTATTGCTTCTTGTACTTCATAGACTCTCATTCCCCTTATTTTCATCATTTTGCCTAAGACCTTTATAAACCCAATTGGGTTTCTATACATAGCAAATCTATCTTTATTTATTGACTTGTCTGAATCAATAGAATACATAATTCCTCCTAATACTAAAAAAGGCAGCCAACATCGTGTGCTGCTGCCTTAAATGTAACCATTTATTTATGTGTAAGCCGATTTCTACTTAGTTTCAGCAGATTCTGTCACTTCTTCTTTTTCTAATTCTTCAAGATTGATATTTGACGATAATAACATTATCTGTTCATATAAAAATCTTAATACATTACAACTTTTACTTTCCAACCAGTGAACATCGGCTTCAGATAAGTTGGGCTCAATCATTCCTTTAATAATAACCATTGTTTCAACTCTATCTTCATTTAAAACAAGGCCGCCTTGGCCTTTATCAAAGTATTTTGAATCAGCTATTGCTTCTTTATAAGTTTTATAGCTTATCCCACTTAAAATAACTTTACCGTTCCATTCTGGTATAAAAATTTCTCTAGTTCCTAAATCTTTAACTTTTTTTAAATCGTCTAATGACAATATGTTGTCTTCTTCCATAACTTTTACCTTCCTTATAGTATTTTTAAAAGTGGTTTTATAAAGGAAACCACAAAAACCTTTATTGTTTTAAACTATTAAGCTCCACCACAAGCTGTAGCTTCTCCACTTATTGAAACTTCAATAAAACCGTCCCAAGTACCTTTTTCATCTATACTTGTTATTATAAATTGAGGAGTTGTAGATAATGTTATAGTTGTTACAGAAGCAAGGTCTCCAGGTGATCCACTGCCGCCGCCGCCTGATGTTAAACCAGTTCCAGTAAAACTTCCAGTTCCAAAATGAACTATTTTTTCTCTATAATCTGTACCTGAACCTATTCCAGTTGCATCTATTAATTCAACACCGATGTTAACAGAATAATCTCTCAAATATCCTGAACCGATTCCTGCTATAGTTACTGAAGCGTCTTTTCCTAAAAGTGCATTACATGCCATTTGCGTTTACCTCTCTTATTTAAAATTACTATACATTTTATGGTTGTATAGTTAAAACCTTAATCATACAATAAGCTGGTTATATGATTACGATACTAAAGTATCAGATATTGTTTCTCCGCCAGCGTTATCCGAAGGCAAAGTTGTTGACATATAGTTTTGAAAAAAAGTATCAATTAATCCTCCAGCTTTCACTGTTTGTGAATCTGTAGTCATTTTATCAATAAATTCCTGTGGAACGTAAGCAGTAGCTGAGCTTCCATCTAAAACTAAAACATTTTTAATAAATGATTTTAATTTAGGAATATAATTGTTTATAACTTTTGGATTGTTACTATTATAAAAACTATCTAAAAATGATGAAAAACCAGTTGCATCTTTATATAATGTGTCGCTAGTATTTAAAATAGATTCTAATATAGAAACTCTATCATTTCCTAAACTAGATTGATAATCATTTAAATCTGTAACAGATTGAATAACTTTGCCTATTGCAGTAAATGTTAATGTATAATCCATTTTTACCCTCCTAAGGTATTAAAGTATCTGAAATGGTTTCGCTTCCATCGGAAACAGAATTTAAAACCACTCCTAAATTATTTTTAAAGAATGTATCAAATTCTCCATTTTCTTTTAAACTTTGGTTATCATCTAAAAATACTTGTGCCAATTCAGAGGCATTAAATATTGTACTTGTTGTGCCATTTATAACTAAAATGTTTTGTAAAATTTCTATAACTAATGGTAAAATTGAATAATCATGTGCATTATACATCTTTTTAATCAATTCAATGTAAACTGCTGTGCCTTTTAAGCTTAGATTATATAATGAATTGTCTATATTAACTATTTTAGTTAAAGTATCTATTTTTTGTTGTTCTAAACTTGCTAAATAATTTTTAGTTATATTGTAATTATTTATTGTTTCTCCGATTGCTATAAATGTCTTTTGCCATTCTATCATATTATTTCTCCACAAAACTAAATATACTTATAATAGACATAATTTGGATGATTACGAGTCTAAATCTGAAGTTTCACCCATTATATTTATTAAATAAGGTAATTTATAGATACTTTTTTCTATAATTGTCATAGGAACTTTAGGAATTGTTGAATTTCTTCCTAAAATACTAATGCAGGTATTTCCAACAGTATGTTTCCAGTCCATAGAAGCCATTTTATCCGACATTATATTATAAGTCGTAGTATCTTTCAAAAATATTAAAATACTTAGATTAAAGCGGCTCTCTTGCATTCCTGAGCCGATAGTTACCGGTCTATGCTTTTGTTCGTGCATTTGAGTAAAAGCAACTCCAGCCTGGTTTGATGATTCGCTATATTTTAAAAGCTTTTCTATATTTAAGTTTGGTGATAAAAAATAAACCGGAATAATGAGGTTGCTTAAATATAATTCCGATAAGTCTTTTATTACATTCATATTAAAATCCATTATACTTCCTCTCCAACATAATTAACTAAATTTAATAAAACTTTAGATGAGCGTGCTATTCCTTGAAGTGATTTACCTAAAACTTTGTATTTACCATAGCTAGTTGCTAATACTTTATCATCATCAAATGTTTTTTTTAACACTTCAACGTATTTTATATTCAAATCGTTTAAATTATCTGGCATTGAGAAGCTTGATGTCAAATGGGACTGGTCAATTGGATGATTATAATCATTTCCGTATAAGTCTTGCCAATTTAATACTAATTTCATAAGAAAATTAGTTAGTTTATCTGAATTGCCTCCATCTAACCATATATAATTGTCTAAAAAATGTGGGTCGTCTTTTAAAACTTCTAACATAAGTAACCAATCGTTAATTTTAAGCATTGCTAAAGGTTCATAACTGTGTGTTGTATTTACTATATGGTAATAAAACTTATATTTATCATTTCTTATATCATCTGGCCCACTTGATTCACCAAATATCCATCCTGTTACTGTATCTAAAGCATTACCTATTATTTTGTGATGTAATACCACAAAGGAAACTATATCAGCAGCTGTAGCAACGTCACCTAAGCCTGATGTTACTATATCTGTATCAATTGGAATCGGGTCACCATTATAATATTTTACAGTTCCGCCACTATCTACATAAAACATATTGGTTTGAGATGTCGTTAAATTATTTGAATCTATGTGGTCATTAAAGCCTACATTACTTGATATTGCATAATTTGGACCAGAACCATCGTTTAATTCAGATTTTACTCCAAAGCTACTTATATACATTTCTTTCCAATCTATTATTGCTAAAAATTGTTGATTTGAATCATTTGCCTTACCATCTTCAATTGAACGCCATTTACTAGTTTTTGGCAATTCTTTAAATATACCATTTACATAAATGTTTGCATAAGTTTGAAGTGGTTTTACCTCTTGAGTAAAAGAATCAATATCTTCGCTTAAAACAACTTTTATTTTTAAAGAAACAGTCCTATTATTGGTAACATCATTATGAGCATTTCTCATTATAAGTATATCATTATCTGTTACCATAGGCATTATTCTATCGGTCTTATATAATCTTGATATATTCATTATTAATTTGCTCCGTTAAGATAATCTTCCATTACATTTACTATGTTGCCAGGGGTATAATTGTTATCTAAAAGAGAAGCCGGGTCAATTGTTGCATATTGAGATTTATATTTTTTTAATAAAGCATCTGTATAATCTTTTAATTGGGCATAAACTTTTGTTTTATCAATTGATTCATCAGTTACACCTTCAACATATTTATAAAATAGTGCAGTCTTACTTAAAATTTTCATGTTATATAAATATTCAGCATATTGTACCATTTGTTTAATAGTTGTATAACTTCCAGTGGCATCAAGCGATTGCCATGTTACATAAGCTTCATCGGTTACATATCTTGTAGCCTCATTCATTATTAATTCTAAAAGTGGGTCATCTATTACATATGGGTTGACATTGTCATCAACCAATATTCTTAATTCCATTAGACTTGACATTATTTAGTTACCGCCTTCTTTTTTTTATTTTTAGTTCCAACTTTAGGTTTTTGTTTTGGTTTATTTGACATAGTTTCTATTAATTTATCAATTTTATCTAATAAAGCTGCCTGCATTTCAATCATTGTATTAAATTTTTTATAAATTTCTTCTGCCACGATTAAACCTTCTGTTCCAATACCCATTTTTTACTCCTTTAAATTATATAAATCAATATATAATAGACAAAGGCTGCCAAATTAAAATGTAAATCGTCTATTATTCTATAAAATTATAAAATAGGGAGTTATAATGAAAAAAGGTAAAGCTAACCAAAATATAGTAACAAAAAAGGGCAAAAATTACGATAGGAACTATGATAGGATTGACTGGAGCGATAATAAAAGCTCGGAAAAAAGCTCGGAAATAGATAAAAAAATATTATTAAGGGGAAAAGAAATGAATAAATTACAACCTATTCAAAGAAAACACAATTTAAACCAGGTATATAGAAATGGAGAAGCCGGTCCTGGCGGAGCATACCATGATTATAAAATAGAATATAGCCCAGACAACAATGGATATATTAGGGTACATAAAATAGATTTTCAAAAAGGTCCGAGACAAGAAAAAGATTCAAGGCACGGGATATTAGATGAAGATTTATTAGAAATAGTAAGAGATAGGCTAAAATCGTTTCAATCTGGTGATTTTAGTTGTAGAGAAAACGCTATCGCACTAACACATATAGAAGAAGCTTTACTTTGGATGAATGAACGTAAGATGTCCAGAGCTGATAGAAATGTATTAGGTACATATAATAAATAAATTTTTTATTAAGGAGATATAATTATGAAATTAAATCTAAAAATGTTTATGCTTGGTTTTTTAGTAGGTATGGTAATGATAGGTTGCACTGCTTTATTCAAAAGAACCGATCCAATGGTTGAGAAAGGTAAAATAGCTTATTTAAAATATACCCAAAAGGTTGACCCAATCATTCCTTTATTAGCAACTATTGACAAAGCTGCAACTAAATTAAAAACAGTTTACTGGGATAGCACTGCTGATACCTTTACACCAGCGTTTAATACATTAAATGATACAAACCAGGTTAATTTAATAGCTATAAACGATTTATACGACAAAATTAAGCCTAAGGTTGTCAATGTATTGGCAAGTTATAAAGAGTTTAAAAACAATGCTGAAAAGGGCTATTATGATTATTATAAAATAAAAAAGAAGTCTTTAGCTGCTGAATCAATAATTAAAAAAATACCTAGCATTGCTGTAAAATTAATTGCATTTTGATTTGCTAAGTTGCTGTAAAATAAATAGTTAGGGGATTAATTATGGATATTACTAAAATAAAGCCAATAGTAAATACTGTTGGATATGTTAATGTGGTTGAACCCGTTGAGCCTAGTGCTAAATCTGCTGAAAGGTTCGCTGATATATGTCCAGAGTGTGGAAGCGTATTACAACATATAGAAGGATGCTGCATCTGTAGAGCATGTGGTTATTCTAAATGTGGTTGATATAAATAGAAATTTATGCTTGTCTTTCAAAGAAGACGAGCTTGATAGTATAATTAAGCGTAGAAGGGCCATTAGATGCCTAAATAATGGAAAAGTATATGAGAGTGTATTAGAAGCAGCCATAGAATTAAACGTGGATAAATACGCTTTATATGACTCTCTAATACTAAATGTAGAAATAAACAATTATAAGTTTATTAAGGAGAATTGATGATGAGAAGTTTAAAATATTTACAAGACAATAGAATTAAATATGTTAGTTATTAGAAAAATTAAAGGAAATAAATTTAATAATTATAAATCGTATATAGAATACAAATGTGATTGCGGTTGTATTTCTAAAGTTAGAACTGATAATTTCTACGATGGTATAAAATGTAGGAAATGTTTAGATTTTAATAAAGGAAAAGATTATACTGGTTTAAAATATAACAGATTAACATTTCTATATAAAACTAAAAAAATGGTTGGTAAATATTATTTATGGGCTTTAAAATGTGAATGTGGCAATATAGTATATAAAGCTGCACATTTAGTTACTTTTGGCAAAGTAAAATCTTGTGGCTGTTTGAAGTTACAAAAGGCATCTGAACAAGGTAAACATAATAAAGGTAAAGCTAATGGTATGTATGGTATTTCAAGAAAAGGTGAAAAAAATCCAAATTGGAACCCTAACTTAGATCGTGATAAAAGGATAAGAAAAAGATTGATACCAGGATATAAGGAATGGAGAACAGCAGTATTTAATAGAGATAATTATACTTGTCAAAAATGTAATATAAAAGGTAGTAGGCTACAAGCTCACCATATAGAATCTTATTCCGAGTGTAAAGAAAAAAGACTAATTATAGATAACGGTATTACATTGTGTGAAAAATGTCACAAAGAGTTTCACTCACAGTTTGGTGTAAAAAATTTTAATAAAGATATAAAAGAATGGTTAAATATGAGGAGGATTGACGATGATAAAATATAGTGGTGGATATGTATATCAATTAAAAGAAGATTATAAAATAGAATTAAAGCATCCAGATTGGAGAAAATGTAATTATTGTATAGATACTAAATATATTAAACTAAATTTTAATATACTTGAAATTAAAGAAGGGTATATGTGGGATGGAGCATCATGTTTCCCAGATTTCAAATCAATAATGGAAGGAAGCTTAGTGCATGATTCACTATACCAACTATTACGAATGGAAAAATTACCACAGAAATATAGATTAATGGCTGATTATGAACTTAGAGAATTATGTAAAGAAAATGGAATGGCTAAGATTTTAGCTGACTTAGTTTTTATTGCAGTTGAATTGTTTGCCGCTAATGCAGCTAGCCCTAAAAATAGAAAGAAAATAATTACAGTATAATTTAAATAAAACAATTATTGAAGGTGCTTCATGAATAAAAAGAGATATAATACTGAAAGAGTGTTAGTATT
>Ga0114934_10002631_pt1 | contig 11446 bp, 6 predicted proteins | sample 4SBtaG_2_FD_99695 | JGI IMG/M metagenome (GOLD analysis project Ga0114934, IMG submission 99695) | Deep subsurface microbial communities from Kolumbo volcano to uncover new lineages of life (NeLLi) - 4SBTROV10_white metaG | ecosystem: Environmental > Aquatic > Marine > Volcanic ...
CCAAGCTTCGCGATGTATCCGGCTGATACGAAGGAGTCAGCAGGAGGATACCTCAATCTAGCTGATGCAAATCCGCAGAAAGTATTTGAGGATATTCGTATTGGGCTGAGTCAGGTAAATGACCAGATTCAATCAACACTCGGTCGCTTCTAAATCTGTGTGACTTATTACCAGACAGTTTTTCCACCATTGACCGCAATGGTTTGGCCGGTCACAAACGAAGCTTCATCACTGGCAAAGTAGGTAACCGCCCAGCCAACATCATCAGGCTTGCCCCATCGGCCCATGGGAACAGTTTGAACGTACTCATCCTTATCCTCTTGGGGTTCGTCTTTGTGCCTCTCTGTTGGAACCCATCCGGGAGCAACCATGTTGACCGTGATGCCATGAGGAGCGAGTTCGTTTGCCATGCTGCGCGACCACCCCGTCTGGCCACCTTTGGCTGCAACGTAGGCTGAAAATGGTGCAACACCCAGTAAGAAAACTTCACTGGTAATGTTGATGAGTCTTCCACGTTTGCGTTCTTTCATTCCCGGAAGAAGTCGACGGGCGAGCAGGTATGGGCTCTTCACAAAAAAATCGAGCATCTGTTGGTAGAAGGCCCAGTCATATTCTTCAATAGGCTTGAGTGGTTGTGCTGGGGTAGCATTCATAACTGCAATGTCGATTGGCCCAAGAGACTGTTCAATCGCCGTAGCCATCGAGTCAATTTCTTCAGCATTCGTGACATTTGCCTGAAAGAGTTCGGCAGCAATTCCCATGCTATGAAATTCAGCAAGAGTGGATTCAGCTCGCTTCTTATTGTTGGCATAGTTCAGAGCAATTTTTGCACCGGCTCGACCAAGGCATGCGGCGGTTTCTTTCCCGAGTCCTGTTGAAGAACCAGTGACGAGAGCAACTTTGTTGTGAAGTGTAAATGGCGGCATGGTTTTTAAAGAAAGGGTGTGAGGGTCTTGTAAATGGAAAGAGCGTGTGGTGGTCTGGGAACTGGTGCCGAAGGGACACGTTTCTAAACCAGGCTGGTTTTCCGTCTCTTTGATTTGAAGCCAATGATCATAGGTGAAATAGCTTAGCCAAAACGCATATGTAAAAAAGCGTAGCGAGAATGCGCGATTCTATATGATCCGACATAGTTGTCACGGTGCGCTAGAACACAGGTTTATCATCCAGAATATGGACCCAGATCGTTCTAGAGCGGCAAAGGCAACAAAACAGAGTGATTCCTCTCCGTTTTTTTTGTTTTCGGTAAGGCTGGTTTAGAATGAGAGATAGTCTTTCAGAGGAATTCATTCGCTATGGCACAACGTATCTCCCCTACGGCAGCATTCGGAGCGGCACTGGCTGTCTGTTTCAGCCTCTCTGGCTTGCTTCAGGTGACAGCTGCTGATTTTTCTCGCGATATCCAGCCACTGCTGGCCAAGCGATGTTTTGCGTGCCATGGCCCTGATACGCAGGAAGCGGGATTACGATTTGATACTGCAGAATCGGCAACTGCTGAACTTGATAGCGGGTATCGGGCTATTGCGCCGGGCGATGTCGATGCGAGTGAGATTCTATCGCGCGTGACCTCGACAGACCCTGATCTCCAAATGCCGCCAGAAGGTACAAGGCTTACTGGTGATGAAGTTTCAGCACTCCGTGACTGGATTCGTGAAGGAGCACAGTGGAAAGAGCATTGGGCATTTCGCGCGATTACAAGGCCCGATGTACCGGTGCCTGAAATCGGACGCGATGCTGATGACACAAACCCCATCGATGCATTTATTCGGGCAGGTCTGACAAAGCATTCGTTGCCTATCCCACCTAGGGCAGATCGTCGAACGTTATTACGACGGGCGACCTACAACGTAACGGGTCTGCCACCGTCAGAAGAAGAAACTCAAGCCTTTCTCGCCGATCGTTCACCAGATGCGTGGGAGCGAGTCGTCGATAGACTGTTGGCTTCACCCCACTATGGTGAACAGTGGGCTCGCCATTGGCTTGATCTTGTTCGATACGCAGATACGAATAGCTATGAACGGGATGGGAACAAGCCTCATTCATGGCGGTATCGTGATTACGTCATCCGTTCATTCAATGACGATAAACCCTTTAAGGACTTTGTCATTGAACAACTTGCAGGCGATGAAATACTCGAGCCAACTGCAGAGAGTCTGATTGCAACGGGCTACTATCGTTTGGGTATCTGGGACGATGAACCAGCCGACAAGCTTCAGCATCGCTATGACCAGCTTGATGATGTGGTTGCGACAACGGCTAAAACATTTCTCGCAATGACTGTCGATTGTGCACGATGTCACGACCATAAAATCGATCCGATTCTACAGAAAGACTACTATTCGCTTCTTGCATTCTTTCAGAATATCACGCCTATGGGTGATCGGCAGATGAACCCAGACTTCATCGAGCAGCCACTTCCGGAAGGAAAAATGACACCGGCAGAAGCGAAAGATATTGCAGTTGATACAAATCGTCGGCTTCAGGAAGCCCGTGGAGAAGTGAGAGCTATTCAGCGACGTATCAAAGAGTATGGCGAGCAGGCACGAGACGAACTGACGAAGAAAGACATGAAAGTATGGCGTGAAAAGGTAAAGCAGCTCGAGCAAGAAAAAGCCGAAGTAGCCAAAATGCCAGCAGCTCTTGTTGTTACGGAATATGGAACCAAAGCTCCGGACACGTTCGTTCTCTATCGTGGAAACCCCCATGCTGAGACGTCTCCGGAGCTTCTTGTTGAGCCGGGATTTCCATCTGTTTTGAAATCAGGAGCTCCTGTTATTGAGCCACCTGAAAATGGTCGCTCAACCGGCAGGCGGCTCGCCCTTGCAAAGTGGATTGTGTCAGCAGAGAACCCGCTGACTGCACGTGTTCTTGCCAACCGAATATGGCAGTATCACTTTGGTCGAGGGATTGTCCGAAGCCCCAGCAACTTTGGGTTTGCTGGCGATCCTCCCACGCACCCAGAACTGCTTGACTGGTTGGCAACAGAATTACTGCAACAAAACTGGCAACTCAAAGGCCTGCAAAAAACAATTCTGATGTCAGCGGCGTATCAGGCAGCCTCCACCCCAAATGAAAAAGCATATGCAAAGGATTCAAGAAATGAATCATTTTGGCGTTTTGATATGCGGCGCCTTTCGGCTGAAGAATTGCGAGATACTGTTCATGTAGTGAGTGGTGCTTTTAATCCGAAAATGTTCGGTCCGGGAACATATCCTGCGATTCCTAAGGAAGTACTGGCAACGCAGTCGAAACCAGGTCATGGCTGGGGAAATTCATCACCGGAGGAACAGGCTCGTCGTAGCGTTTATATTCATGTCAAGCGATCATTGATCACTCCGATACTTGCTGATTTTGATCTGGCTGATACCGATACAACATGTCCCGTTCGCTTTGTCACAACGCAGCCAACACAGGCTCTTGGCATGATGAATAGTGAATTCATGCAACACCAATCAAAAGTATTTGCTGAGCGCATCGCGCAAGAAGCCGGTGGCCCAGATCGAGCAGACATGAAAGCGTGTGTACGGCGTGCAATTGAAGTTGCTCTTGTTCGGGAGGCACAAGACGATGAGGTGGCACATGGCCTGGCACTTATTGATGAACTGGAAACGACTGAAGGTATGAGTCCAGGTCGATCGCTGGAACTCTACTGTCTATTTCTTTTAAACCTCAATGAGTTTTCCTATCTCGATTGATTGAAATAAAATTCGATTCGTGAACAAAAAGAAAGAACTTTGGAATCAACAATGAGTACACCAGACCCCAAGCCCCGTGGGACATTCTGCGGCCAAACCCGGCGTGAGTTTTTCTGGGAGGCCGGCGGCTCGTTTACTGGTCTTGCGCTTTCTGGCCTGTTAGATGGCAACTTTTTTGCCCGTCAAACGCGTGCAGCTGACGGGGTTACTGGGTACCAGAATCCGCTGGCAGCGAAGCCGCCGATGTTTGCGCCCAAAGCGAAGAGTGTCATCTTTCTATTTATGTACGGTGGGCCAAGCCATGTGGACACATTTGACTATAAACCTGCCCTGTATCCACTCGATGGAAAAATCATCAAGGTGAAGACAAAGGGTCGGGGAGGTGAGCGGAGTGAAAGCCGAGCGGTTGGACCAAAGTGGAAGTTCAAGCAGTACGGCCAATGTGGAAAGTGGGTGAGTGATCTCTTCCCTCATATTGGTCAGCATGTTGATGACATTGCGTTTATTCATTCGATGACCGCGGACTCACCAATTCATGGGTCAGCAATGCTCCAGATGAATTCAGGAAAAATTCAGTCAGGTGCGCCGTGCCTGGGGTCCTGGGTGAACTATGGTCTCGGAAGCGTCAACGAAAACCTTCCTGGTTTTATGGTCATGCTTGACAAAAAAGGCGGCCCCATCTCTGGGGCAAAAAACTGGGCGAGTGGCTATATGCCAGCGACCTATCAGGCAACACTGCTTCGAAGTCAGGGTGACCCAATTTTGAATTTGGCTCCACCAGATGATATGCCTTTGGCTGCTCAGCGTGCCTTGCTGGATTCATTACGACAATCAAATGCGCAACACTTTCTCTCACGGGGAGATAACTCTGAACTTGCCGCCCGAATTGCTTCCTATGAGTTGGCATGGCGAATGCAGGAGCATGCTCCAGAGGCCGTTGATCTTTCACAAGAGACAGTGGAGACGAAAAAGCTATACGGCCTTGATCAGGATCGAACTGCCCACTTTGGCCGACAGTGTCTTTTGGCGCGTCGAATGGTTGAACGTGGGGTTCGCTTTGTGCAGGTGTATTCTGGTGGTGCCCATAATGATGACAATTGGGATGCCCATGGTGATCTTGAAAAGAATCATGAATTTCATGCAGGAAATACGGACCGGCCGATTGCTGGCCTTCTTGCTGACCTGAAACGGTCGGGCCTTCTTGATGAAACGCTTGTTATTTGGGGTGGTGAATTTGGCCGACAGCCAACTGCTGAATATGCAAAGGGAACAGGGCGAGATCATAATTCCTTCGGCTTTACGATGTGGATGGCAGGTGGCGGTGTGAAAGGTGGGATTAGCGTTGGTGAAACCGATGAACTTGGTGCGGCAGCGATCGCGCCTGGGCCGGGACATGGCAATGGTGAGAAAGCGGGATATCACGTAAAAAGCCTTCATGCCACAGTCCTTCACTTGCTGGGTCTCGATCCAAATCGATTAAGCTACTTTTTTGGGGGCCTCGATCAGAAATTGGTCGGTGTCGAACACGTGCAACCAATCAAAGAATTGTTGGGATGATGAAAATTCAGAAGTTGATGCAAAAGTCTTGCGATATGTTGAAAACAGCCGCAGTGCCATTCGTGTTATCTCTTGTGTGTTTGGTTTCCACCAGTTTGGCCCAGCAGCCAAATGTTCTTGTCATTCTTGCTGATGATCTGGGGTACTCAGATTTAGGCTGTTATGGCGGTGAAATTCCTACGCCGAATATTGATGCTCTGGCAGCCGATGGAGCTCGTTTGACACAGTTTTATACGTCGGCACGATGCTGCCCGAGTCGAGCGTCACTCATGACGGGCCTGTATCCAACGCAGGCCGGTATCGGTGACTTTGTGAGTTCGAAGCCCAATAAAAAAAGAGGCCCGGGATATCTCGGTCGTCTCAGTGATCACTGCGTGACCTTAGCCGAAGTTTTAAAACCCGCAGGATATGGGTGTTATTACGTTGGCAAGTGGCATATGCATACTGCAACCGGACCGATTGTCCGTGGCTTTGATGAATTTTACGGGTACACAAAAGATCATTCACATGATCAATACGATGCAGAGTATTACATTCGCCTGCCAGAGGGACGGCAGAAGGAGATTGATCCACCCGCAGATGATTTCTATGCGACGGATGTCTTTAATGAGTACTGTCTTGAGTTCATTAAGAAAGGGCAGGCCACAAAAAAACCATGGTTTGTCTTTCTGGGACATTCATCGCCACATTTTCCAATTCAGGCGCCTGCCGATCGCGTTGATCGCCATGAAGCTGTGTACAGACGTGGCTGGGACGTCTTGCGTGAAGAGCGTTTTAAGCGGATGCAGTCTCTGGGTTTGATAGATGGGGAGCAATGGACGCTTACCCCTCGGTCGCTTGTCCCAGTCGATGAAGATGATATTGCCAATGGATATTCTGGGAAGCACAACCCAGCATGGAGTTCCCTGTCTGAGGATCGCCAACATGATCTGGCTCGGCGAATGGCTGTCTTTGCGGCAATGGTTGAAGGAGTTGACCAGGGGGTTGGGCGCATTGTTCAGCATCTCAAAGCCACAGATTCCCTCGAGAACACACTGATCCTTTTTCTTAGTGATAATGGGGGTTGTTACGAGTGGGGGCCATTCGGTTTTGATGGGCGTTCTCGAACAGGTCAAAACGATCTTCGAACAGGCAAGGCACTTCGTGAGATTGGCGGTCGGGGTACACACCAGGCGTATGGCAGTGGTTGGGCGAATCTGAGCAATACGCCCTTTCGTCTCTATAAGCATTTTACCCACGAGGGCGGTGTGTGTTCACCGCTGATTGCACATTGGCCGAAAGGCATACAGTCACAGCATGATTGGGTGCGCGCACCTGCACATATGATGGATATCATGCCAACACTTATTGAGGCATCCTCAGCAACCTATCCGTCGAAGAATACAGCCGGTCACGTTCTGCCCTTAGAAGGTACAAGTCTCTTTCCGGCTTTTCGTGGGAAAGAAATCCCTCAGCGAACCATTGGGTTTGATCATCAAGGTGCGCACGCGCTTCGTCAGGGTGACTGGAAAATCATTTGGTCGAAACGAATGCCAGAAGCCATCTCCTGGGAACTCTATAACATTGCTGATGATCGGTGTGAAATGACAAACCTTGCTGCAAAGCAACCCGATCGTGTGAAGCGGATGGCTACTGATTGGGTAGAGTGGGCTTCACGAGTAGGTGTGCATTGGACAGAACCTACTTCACAAAAATGACCACACGAGGCACAACAAAATCATTCGATACGGGAGTCACTATGCGCGTCGGAGTAAGTAAAATCTACTGCATCCTTTTGGTGATCGTCGGTGTTCTTGTTCTTTCAGGAACCAAAACCTACGCAACTGAAAGAAGTCCGAATATCATTATGGTTTTCATTGATGATATGGGGTGGGGTGACTTTTCATGTTTTGGTAACACCGCTGCCTCGACACCGGCTATTGATCAACTGGCTGATGAGGGCGTGCGATTTACTCAGTTCTATGTGAACTCGCCTATCTGTTCACCATCCCGGGTTGCTCTCACAACAGGACAGTATCCTCAGCGATGGCGGATTGGTTCATATCTCGCAAGTCGATCTGCGAATCAGAATCGTGGTATCGCAGAATGGCTTGATCCTGCTGCACCAACACTTGCTCGAATGCTTCACGATGCTGGCTACACCACAGGGCATTTTGGAAAGTGGCACATGGGTGGGCAGCGCGATGTTGATGACGCACCGCCAATCACTGACTATGGATTCGATCGTTCTCTCACTAATTTTGAGGGTATGGGCGCAAAGTTGTTGCCTCTGACCATGACACCAGATGGGAAGGGAGGTCGTATCTGGCAGGATGCGGAACGGTTGGGAAGTCCGGTAACCTGGATGCAGCGATCAGAAATCACAGGTGGGTTTACGGCTGCTGCTCTTGATTTCATCAAAGAGGCAGACGCGGCAAAAAAACCTTTCTATCTCAATTTGTGGCCCGATGATGTGCACAGTCCATTTTGGCCGCCGGTTGATCAGTGGCAAGAAGGGAAGCAAGAAAAATACCGGGCTGTTCTTGAGGCCATGGATACGCAACTTGCAGTGCTCTTTGAACACATTCAAAACAATAAAGAGCTTGCACAAAACACGCTCATTCTTATCTGCTCTGACAATGGACCTGAACCAGGAGCTGGTTCTGCGGGACCGTTTCGGGGATCCAAGACAACGCTCTACGAAGGTGGAGTTCGATCGCCACTGATTGTCTGGGGTCCAGGAATAGTTGCTCAGGAGGCCAGAGGAAGCACAGACGAAGAGTCATGTTTTGCAGCCTTTGACCTTGTTCCTTCACTTCTTGCGATTGCGGGGATCCCACCTACTCAGGAGATTCCGTTTGATGGGACAGATATCTCACCCGCACTTCAAGGAAGGAAATCAACAAGCCACGATGGTCCGCTGTGTTGGCGGCGGCCACCCGATAGAAAGATGTATAAGGCACTCGGTGATACAGTGCTGCCTGATCTAGCAATTCGAGCCGATAAGTGGAAGCTTCTGTGTGATTACGATGGACAGAACGTACAGCTCTTCGATCTACAAAAAGACCCCGGTGAAACGAATAATATTGCAGCAGATTTTGAAAACGTTCGGGATCGTCTTTGCGAGAGGCTTATAAGCTGGCATGAAGACCTTCCATTGGACAATGGCCAATCTCTTGGTGTGCAAGAAATGCAGAAGGCACGAGTAGGCCCTGCAAACGTCACAGGGTATTCACTGATAGCTGCCGATGGATCCGAGAAAACGTTGTCAGAAGTCAACTCTGATGGAAGCGTCGCATGGAAAGTCCCGTGCGGGGCGATACACGATCTTCATGTTTTACCGAATGGTCATCTTCTCTACCAAGATGGGTGGACTCATATCATTGAGCTTGATGAAAGTCGACAAAAAGTATGGGAGTACGATGCCACAAGTAATGGAAATTCAAACAAAAAAGTTGAAGTCCATGCGTTTCAGCGGCTTGCAAATGGTGACACAATGATCGTTGAATCTGGGCCAGCTCGCATCCTTGAAGTAAACAACGATGGGATTATTCAAAAAGAGATAGCACTTACTGTCGAGACACCGTCGCACCATTCAGACACTCGCAACGTGAGAAAAACTGAAGCAGAAACCTATCTTGTTGCCCATGAAAAAGACGGTGTGGTCCGCGAATACGATTCAGCCGGAAAAGTTATCTGGGAATTTGATGTCCCTCTTTTTGGCAAGCCACCAAAATCAGGACATGGCCCTGAAGCGTTTGGTGATCAGGTCTATTCTGCCGTACGACTAAAGGATGGAAATACGCTTATCGGAACGGGCAATGGTCATAGTGTGCTTGAGGTGACGCCGGACAAGGAAATTATTTGGAAGCTTGATCAGCATGATCTTCCAGGCATTACGCTGGCTTGGGTTACACAGGTCCGGCGACTACGGAATGGAAATACGTTGTTTGTAAACTGTCATGCGGGGCCAAAGAATCCTCAAATTATTGAGGTGACGCCAGATAAAGAAGTGATTTGGACCTATCGAGACTTTGATCTTTTTGGCAACGCCCTGCCTGTTGCAGTTGTTGAAACAGAGTAATTCGCACGCTGAATCAACGAGAGTGTTCCTTATTCACTCTTTTGCCGGCGACGGAGTTCGAAAGAATAGTATTTATTCTCAGGTGTTGGATCAATAAATCTCTCAGGGCGTGGCTGCCCGCCCCAAGCGAATGTCACTGTTGCAGACTTATAATCAGATTGAAAGATGCCCTTCACTTCCCAATAACCTTCTAAGTCCTGAAGATTGATTTTGTGAGGCGTACTGCTTCCAGAAAAAGTAACTTCATATTCCGAATCAACGAAGTCAGTTTGTGAGTTTGGCTCGCGACCAAGTACTCGGATCTTCTCACGAGTTATTTCAACCCAGGCGTGAACCGGGACGTTTCGAAGAGCGATCATGCCCCGCTGCTCTCTGCCCCACTGATTCGCCGTAACGATGTCCCATTCACCAAGCAGGTGTGTTGGTATGTCGGTTATGGTCTTTGCTGATGTCGAGACGTTGCCAGCTACGGCGAGTGCACACAAAGCTAAAAGAACTCGGTAATAATTGACTGAGAAAATACGCATCGCAGAGGCTCCTTCTTTCTGGGCAGTTTATAAGGGAGGTGCTTGCCGAAGAAAAATACCGACATCATCGGTCTTTGGTTGACCGTTATCCATTTGAGGACCTGGTCCCCCATCATCTTTGCCATTTGGCCCAACGGAGTAGATGGCCACACCATCATCCTTGCTTGAATAACGTATACGCGATGTATCGAGAAAAGCATCTTTTGGAAGGCATGGAAGAAAATCGGGGACGAGCGAGTCTGCTTTCTCTGGAAGGCTGTCGTGTGCTACCCGAAACTCTGTGGCAGCAATAGCCACCAGGGCGGTTGCATGTTGCATTCTCACCTTTTCAACTCGCTCGATTGCTTTACCAATCGCTGGTGTTAGGAGTGCCGTTATAAATCCCTTTGGTCTGCCAGATGATAAGCCATCTTCGATACGTTTTAAAATAGTCTGTTTTCCTGCGTATGAATCAGAACTCTCGGCTACTCTTTTGTAGCTGTGCATCGTTTGTCGGTAGGCAGCCAGATCTTGAGGGAAGAGGAAAATGCGATACGCACCCAAGGCTGGATTGAGAAAAATATTTTGCTGATAGATCGAGTCAGGAACGTTTAAATCATCCATGATAAACGAAGCAAGTTGCCATTGATCAAATTCACCTGTTCCAAATATCGAAAAGACGTTTAAGCCAAAAGCCTCTTCGCCATAAATATTTTTTGCTAAAGATGGTGGAGTGGAAAGAAAGTTGTGAATGTCATTGCGTTTCAAGAGAGCGAGATCATCAGCATCGACGAACGGAAGAATATCAATGAGGACACCCACAGCAATGCCGTCAATAGCAAGACCTACGAGTCCAGAAATAAGAATAGGCTCAGACGATGCATGCATGCTTATTTTCATAATTGAGCTCACATCACGGAGAGCCGCCGGCATCTCACCAATTGATGCTCGATAGCGTGCGGATGCTGCAAGAATTCTGGCAGCATCACGAAAAAACTGAACCTCTGGAAGGAGCATGTCAAACGACGGACGAGTGTAGTCGCGTGTAAATCGACAGACCGGTCGTACTGCTGCTTGACGAAGGAGATCAAGAGTTTCCGTGTGTCTTGTGAGAAAAGTAATATCTTCTTGAGTGATTGGATCTGCGAAGGGCTGCGCATTGTCTTGCAGAAATCCCTGAAACGTATCATCGTCCTCAAAAATTAGGGATGCTCCTCGATAGAGCCCCTCTGCATTTTCTTGTTCTGGAAGATTTGGAGGAAGATGAGTGGTCATCAAAACAGCAGCTTCAGTCTGGAGCGCCTGAGCTTTTGTTGCAACGGTTTGATTAAGGCAAAAAATGGTTCCTGCTGTGACGCTCTTTGTCAGCAAAAAGAGCGTGAACAATGCGAGTGGAGGCCAGTTTGCAGCAGGCACTGTCTTCCATCCACCACCGTCTGGCTGGGTGCCTCGGAGGAGAATCAGGCCACTTCCTATAAGTGTTGAAATAAAAATGGAAATGGCTAGTGGAAACCAGTTGACCTGAAGGTGCGCAACAAATGCGAGAATGGTTGTGAATGCAACAAACGGTAAGAGGGATAACAGCGGTGCAAGAAAACCCAAAGTGAGCAGCAGTCGCCGCAGCA
>Ga0114934_10002632_pt1 | contig 11445 bp, 11 predicted proteins | sample 4SBtaG_2_FD_99695 | JGI IMG/M metagenome (GOLD analysis project Ga0114934, IMG submission 99695) | Deep subsurface microbial communities from Kolumbo volcano to uncover new lineages of life (NeLLi) - 4SBTROV10_white metaG | ecosystem: Environmental > Aquatic > Marine > Volcanic ...
CTTAATCGCCTCTTGTAAAGTAATTTTGGCTTGACTAAAAAGTTGCAACTCATTGACTTCTTTATCTTTGGTTTCATTTGCTTGCGTCAAGTTAATGGCACTACCGACCATCATCAGGGCAAATATCATTGATACTATTTTGGCTTGTTGATTTTTCATGTTATTGATCCTCGTAGAGGTCAGACAGAATTGCCTGACTCAGAGTATAGAATAACCTCAACTTCATTACAGATAGCTTCCCAAAACTATACAATTTTGTAATGTAACTGTTTCCAATTCTATCGCTCTTGACAGATGCTTTTCAGCAACGTGAAGTCACATAGTGACCGACTGCTTCCGATCAGTAAACATCATTTCCTGCGGCTGCTTTGGAATTGGAAAAAGTGTCGGGTTTGATCAATAATACACATTCATCTCCGATAAAAGAAGAAGGCCGGATTTAAATCCAGTTTTGATTGGAGATGAGTACACAAACGTACGCTTATGTGATGGCGACACCGTAAGTTTGTGTTCAAATACTCCCGCTAGTCTATCCTATACAAATTCCTGTATTCATATATACTAATGAACATTCTCACACATTCCAGGAGAAAAAATGAAGCACGTAAAATTAAATGTCGAAGGAATGCAATGCGGTGGTTGTGAAACCATTATCGAAAATGCGCTTGATTTATTAGATGGTATCGAGCAGGTCAGTGCGAACTACCCAACCGGGAGCGTTGAAATTCGTTTTGATGAGGATAAAACCGATCTGACAGAGATACAAAAAACGATTGAAGAAAGTGGCTATTCTGTCGTTTCCCAAGAACAAATGAGCGATTCTTCGCAACAGCCTCATGGCCGGCCGATGTGGCTGAAATTATTACTTGCCCTGATCGCCGTTATCGCTACCATCGCCATCATGATTGCTGCGCGCAAATTATCTCATCACTTTACCCTGCCGGATTTAAACAGCCACATCAGCGATGGCATGGTCTTCCTGATTGGGTTGATAACCGGATTGCATTGCATCGGTATGTGTGGCGGTTTTGTTCTCAGCTATACCGCACGGGATGCCGAAGCCGGCCGCCCATCCTGGCTATCCCATTTGCTCTATGGTATCGGTAAAACCTTATCTTATGCCATGTTCGGCGCCTTATTCGGGCTGCTGGGCTCGATAATCAGCATTACCCCTTTTATGCAAGGCATCACCAAGCTGGTGGCCGGTGGCTTTTTAATCTTGTTTGGCATGAATATGCTGAACATTTTTGCCGTACTTAAATACGTCCGCATCAAACAGCCCAAGAGTATGGCTCAATTTGCCTTCGAACAAAAAAAGCGCTCACGCAGTCCATTTCTGATTGGTTTTTTCACGGGATTTTTGATCGGTTGCGGGCCGCTTCAGGCCATATATGTCATGGCCGCCGGTAGCAGCGATCCATTGGAGGGCGCAAAAATTCTAACATTGTTTGGTTTAGGTACTTTGCCCGCCCTGTTCAGCTTTGGTTATATCACCCGGCTTTTTTCGGCGGCTGCCACCCATCGTTTTTTCCAGTTATCAGGCGTCATCCTGATTTTTATCGGCGTAATGATGTTTAACAAAGGCATGATGCAAACCCATTCCGGCTATGACTTCAAATCAATACAACATAAAGTTATGAACCAATTGAAGCAATAAACCCGATGTTATCAGACATCTGATTTTCAGCAGAAAAAGCCATGCCTGAATCAGGCATGGCTTTTATGAGGCCTTGAGTTTATTCGTTAGCAACGCGTGGCATCAGCCAATAGCCGATGAATAGGCAAAATCGAATGTTGGGATATGTTTATCGAGCCAATCTTTTACCATTTCACCCACTTCTGCTGTCACATCAGCCTCGCCGGCATGAAATTTCTTTTGCAAATCAGCGCAAGTGGCCACTAAGGCATCATGCTCTGCTTTATGCGACGCCAGGCCAGCGAAGCCTACGGCTTCCATTTCGCGCTCTTCATGCGCAAAATGATCAACGACATACGCGATCAATGCATCCAATGATGCGCCGATCGTATCACGATCGGCACCGCCTGCCACATCATCATAAAGCTTATTCAACAATCGGAATAATTCTTTATGCTCTTCATCTGCAAAGCCGACTTTAGTACCGAATTGTTCTTCTGTCCACGTTATTAAGGGCATAACGTTCCTCCAGGTTTTTGATTGTTATAATGGAGTGGACATTATCACCGCCAGCCAAAAATACAATTTGACCTGGGTCAATGTTTCATCAAAAACCCTTTAATGAGTGTGCTATTTTTTCGGCATCCATTTTTTCCATATACGGTATAACCCCTAAAAGCGGCGACGCTTTGATAGACTGCTGAATGTATTGGATATTTTCTTCCGTAAAGCGCATATCCCGATCATTTAAAACAGCAATCCAGCCAGCGCATTTTACACAGGATGCCTGAATGGCTCGCCAGCTCAGCAATGCCTGGTTGATGCAGCCCAAGCGAATGGCAACGACAAGAATAACGGGAATATCCAGGGATTGGGCTAACTGACAATTATCCAACGTTTCAGACAAAGGCGAATACCAGCCGCCTGCACCTTCAACCAGGATACGATCGGCCTGCTGTTGAATGCCGTTAAACTGCTCTGCTATTAAGGATAATTCGATGTTTTCACCTTGACAGGCCAGGTGCGGCGATACCGGTTGTTTGAAGGCATACGGATTGACAACCGAATAAGGCAGGTCAATAGAAGCCTGGTGTTGAATCCGTATGGCATCTTCATTCTGCCATTGTCCCTGTCGCCATTCGCAGCCTGCGGCAACCGGCTTCATACCAGCCACTTTAAAACCCTGTTGTTTAAAACAGGCCATCAGCCCCAGCGTCACCCAGGTTTTTCCGACGCCAGTATCCGTTCCGGTTATGAAATAGCTTGATGTCATCGTTCTGCCTGTACGAAAAAAATTTCATAACTGGCGATAATGTCGCCATTGGCTTGTTCAGGATAAGCCGCAATCATCTGATTAATGTGTGTGCGCGTTATCAGTCGCTGTGATTGTCGGCCTTTGACATGGTGCGCACCAGTTTCTTTCAACTCCCGCATCAATGCCCAGACATCCCGATATGACAATGTGTAAATCCCGCTGTTGACATGAATTGATGTAAATCCGGCGCATTGCAAGTCCATTTCGATTTGATCAGAAGGATAAAAATCATTCACATGCACAGCATCATCTACCTGCGTCCAGGCTAATTTAAGTTCCTTTAAAGTGGCCGGACCAAACGTCGAAAAAGCCAGTTTTCCGCTTGTTTTCAAACACTGCTCCATGCCTTTAAAGACAGCGCTTAAATCGGAACACCATTGCAGTGCCAGGCTGGAATAAATCCTGTCGAAGGAATTATCGGCAAATGGCAGTCTCTCGGCATCGCCGCAAATACAATGGCAACTGGCCAACGCTGGTCTTTGCCGTGTTCGCTGCAACATTGGCAAGGCCATATCCAGTGCAAACAGCTTGTCAACGGCAACATGATCCACCAATTTTTCGGTCAAAAAACCGGTGCCGCAGCCGACATCCAAAACCGTATGTGTTGGAATCGGCATCTCGGCTTGATGTAACAAATCAACCGCAACCTGTTTTTGCAATCGTGCCATCGCATCATAACTTTCGGCCGCGGCTGAAAAAGATTGGCGAATTTTGGATTTATCAGACATCTTCGACAAATTGAACAATAGCCTGTTGAATACGATCGCTATGGGTTAAAAAAGGCGCATGCCCGGCGCCTGCCAGCACACTTATCTGGCAATCAGCTCGCTTTTGTTTAATCGCTTCAGCTAATGCGGGTGGAATCAGTTTATCTTGATCACCCAATATGGCCAGCACAGGCTGTGGCAACGTCGCCAGTTTGTCCCGCAAATCACAGCGTTGTAGAATTTCCAACCCGCCTTGCAAAGCGTCAACGGCAGGCGGTGGACAGCTTTCGACAGCGATTTTGAGTTGTCTCAACAAATGCTTGCCCTCTGGCAGACCATTGACTTGCAAAGCTAGAAACCGCACCAGGGTTTGAGGGCTGTTGTGGCTCAGGTTTTCACTGAAACGGGCCAATACATCGGCTTGCACACCGGGCCAATCGCTTTGTTCGACAAAACAGGGATTTCCAGCCAGTGTGATCACATGGCTGACCCGTTGCGGATAGCGCCAGGCCATATCCAGCGCGATGCTTGCGCCTAATGACCAGCCGACGACCACAAACTGCTGCACAGGAATCGCCTGCACGAGTGTATCGGTCACCGTTTCCAGTTGATAAGGCGTACACGACGCACTGAAGCCATGCCCCGGCAAGTCAAGACAAATAACGCGAAAATGTTGCGCTAACTGTTCAGCCAAACGCTGCCAAAGGCCTGAATGCATAGACCAGCCATGCAGCATCACTAACGCCGGTCGATTTTGGCCGGATTCTGCATCATGTAGCCTCGGAGGAAAATTTTTAAGATGTATGTGCATCATATATGATTCATTGCAAACAATGATCAAGTGCATCGAGCAAGGCGTCGATATGGTGCCTTTGGTGTAATGCCGACAAGGTAATGCGTAAACGCGCCTGTCCTTTCGGCACCGTAGGCGGTCGAATAGCGCTGACCCACACGCCGCGCGCCCATAATTGCTGACTGATGGCCATAGCCTGCTGGCTGTCGCCAATCAAAAGGGGTTGAATCGCCGTGTCAGATGGCATGAGAGACAAACCAAGCTGCTGGGTCGATTGTTTAAAATAAGCAATATTCTGCTGCAATATCGCCCGTCTATCGGCACCGGTTTCGCTCTGAACAAGCCGCAAACTGGCACGGGTCGCTTCACATACCGCCGGCGGCAAGGCTGTGGTATAAATATAACTGCGCGCTTTCTGGATCAGCAGCTCAATCAATGCCTCGGAACCGGCCACAAAGGCGCCAAAGCTGCCAAATCCTTTTCCCAATGTCCCCATTAAAATCGGCACATCCTGTTGTGACAATCCCAAAAATTCCAATACACCCGCACCGCTTTGCCCTAAAACCGCCATACCATGCGCATCATCAATCATCAGCAGTGTATTTTTGACGCCAGGGCGCCTGTGTGCCAGCGTGACCATCTCTGGCAAGGGCGCTAAATCACCATCCATGCTGAACACGCCATCGCTGACCAGCAGCACATCGCCGGAGGCCTTGTTCAATTTAGCGGCCAAATCAGCCATATCCCGATGCCGGTAGCGTTGCAGACAGGCCTTGGATAATAACGTGCCATCCAGTAATGAGGCATGATTGAGGCGATCCTGTAACACCCAGTCATCACGCTCACACAATGCCGAAATAACACCGAGATTAGCCATATAGCCGGTGGAAAACAACAAGGCTTTTTCACGGCCGGTAAAGGCCGCCAGCTCTTCTTCCAAAGCATGATGGACATGACTATGCCCGCAAATCAAATGCGCCGAACCACTGCCGGCAGGATATTGACTCGCCGCGTGTTGCAATGCCGCTTTGAGCTGGGGATGTTGCGACAGGCCTAAATAATCATTGCTGCAAAAATTCAGGCAAGGTTTGCCGTCAACGACAAGTTCTACACCTCTGACAGCTTCGACAATACGCCGCTGCCGATACAAGCCTTGTTGCTGCCGCAATGCCAGTTCGGCATGAAAATCGGTTATCATCAATCCAGGCCTTAGCCGGCGTAACTGGAACCGCCCTGATGTAAGCCCAGGCGTTCAAACAGTTGCAAATCCTGATTGGTCATCGGGTTGTCGGTGGTCAGTAATTTCTCGCCATAAAAAATAGAATTAGCACCGGCCAGAAAGCACAGCGCCTGCATTTCGTCGCTCATGTCATGACGCCCGGCCGACAAGCGCACCCGCGACTCCGGCATCATGATACGTGCCACGGCTATCGTTTTGACAAATTCCAATGGATCCAGCTTTTCAGTCCCGGCCAATGGCGTGCCTTCCACTTGCACCAGCATGTTAATCGGCACACTCTCCGGATGTTTCGGCAAATTCGCCAGTTGTTGCAATAGTTTAGAGCGATCATCATCGCTTTCGCCCATACCAACGATACCGCCACAACACACATTGATGCCCGCGTCACGCACACGCTCCAGCGTGTCTAATCTGTCCTGGTAAGTGCGGGTGGTGATGACCTCAGAATAATACTCTTCCGAAGTATCCAGATTATGATTGTAATAATCCAGCCCGCCGTCTTTCAGGCGTTTGGTTTGCTCATCGCTCAACATACCCAGGGTCACGCAGGTTTCCATGCCCAAAGCTTTGACGCCTTGCACCATTTCTACCACCCGTTCGATATCACGGTCTTTTGGCGCCCGCCAAGCGGCGCCCATGCAAAAACGCGATGCGCCCTGCTCCTTTGCGCGTTTGGCGGTTTCCAAAACTTCTTCAATCGGCAGCAAGGCTTCCGGTTGTAAATCCGCATCATAGCGTGCGCTCTGTGGACAATAGCCACAATCCTCAGAACAGGCTCCTGTTTTAATACTCAGCAAACTGCTGATTTGAATCTCGTTCGGATCAAAATACTGCCGATGCAGGCTTTGCGCCTGAAAGATCAAATCGTTAAAAGGCAAATGAAACAAAGCCTTGATTTCATCAAGTTGCCAATCATGGCGTATAACGGATTCATGATGCGGGAATGACGGGCGCGCGGACATACAAGCAATCTCCTGCAAAAAGGTTAAACACGGTTAAACTAAGAGCGGCAATATTCAACAAATTTTAACGACTTGTCAACTTGAATAACATAAAATGGTAAACAACTGGTTTAAATTTATACAGGGTAGACTGTTTCCACCGACATGCATTCTGTGCGATGACAGCGGATTTGATCATAAAGATATCTGCACCGCGTGTTATGCCGATTTGATGTTAAACACAGTCCATTGCCGCCGCTGTGCAACGCCTTTAATATCCAAGGCAGACCATAGGCAATTATGCGGCCAATGTTTGAAAAAACCACCGCGCTATCAACAGGTAACTGCGCCTTTTTTATATCAACACAGCATGCGCTGGTTGATTACCGGCCTGAAATTTCATCGACAGATCAAAAATGCGCACTTGCTGGGCCAACTCTTTGTCGATAACGTCCCTCACGATCATCCTTTGCCTGATTTTATCGTCCCCGTTCCACTACATCCTAAACGCTATCGCGAGCGGGGCTTTAATCAATCACAGGAAATTGCTACAACGGTCGCTCGTCAGCTTGGGGTTCCGCTGCACCTTACTCTCTGTCGACGCATTAAATACACCCCGCCGCAAAGCCTTTTGCACGCTAAACAACGGCATAAAAACATTCGCAATGCCTTTAGCGTCAGCGCATTCCCGCAAGGTTCCAATATCGTTATTTTCGATGATGTGATGACAACAGGTGCCACAGTCTCTGAGCTGGTGAAGGTTTTAAAGCAGGCAGGCGCGGGCAATGTCTGGATTTGGGTGTGTGCACGAGCGTGACAGAGAACCTGTGCCGATCAATGCCCGGTTAAATGATATTTCTGTACGCGATAACGCAAGGTTTCGCGGGTTGTCCCCAGCATTCGTGCAGCTGCGGTAACATTATGGTCGGTTTTTTCCAGTACCTTCTGGATGATGAATTTCTCCATGTCTTGTAAACTCAAACTGCCATCAAGCGGTAATAAAATACCCGCATCACTGACGGGTTCAATGCCTGGCGTATCGGCCGGTAACGCCAGTTGTAGCCACTGTTCAGGAAATTCTTCACCCGATGCCAATAACACACAACGTTCTATAATATTGCGTAATTCCCTGACATTTCCTGGCCAATCATAATTTTCCAGTTTATGCCAGACGCGATCTGGAATATGTCGTACCTGTTTATCTGACTTGGTATTGTTTTCAGCGACAAACTGATGAACCAGGTCGGGCAAATCTTCCATCCTGTCTCGTAAAGGTGGAATCTGTATATTGATGACATTCAGTCGGTGGTATAAATCTTCTCTAAACTGGCCTTCTCTGACGCGCTGACGCAAATCCTGATGCGTAGCGGCGATAATTTGCACATCGACATCAATTTCCTGTTCGCCGCCGAGCCGACGGATACGCAACTCTTCCACAGCCTTGAGCAACTTACCTTGCAATTCTAAATCCATTTCGCCGATTTCATCGAGAAACAAGGTTCCAGAATGCGCCAACTCAAACATACCTCGACGGCGTTTTTTAGCACCGGTAAACGCCCCCGCCTCATAGCCAAATAATTCCGCTTCCAACAATTCATGCGGTAACGCGGCGCAATTGATTTCAATCAACGGCATGTTCGCACGACGCCCGGAATAATGCAGCACCTTGGCGATCAGCCCCTTACCGGTTCCGGTTTCGCCGGTGATAATTAAACTTGAAAATGGCACTTTGGTCATTTGCTGAACCATTTCCCGCAATTGCTGCATGGCCGAACTTTTACCGCTCAAGGCACTGAGGGTATAGCGACTGTTTTGACGTTGTGTTTCGTTCTCCAATCGACGCTGAATACGGGCACTACGCGCAGCACCTTCGACCAGCATATTCAATCGTTCAAGATCGCAGGGCTTTTCAATAAAATCATAGGCACCCAGTCGCACCGCACGAACCGAGTCGGATACACTGCCAAAACCGGTTAAAAAAAGCCATTCGCAACGCGGTAATCGATCTTTACAGTGCGCCATAAAATCCAGCGCATTGCCATCCGGCAAATTCATATCGGATAAGATGACCAGCGGATCAATATGTTGCTTGTCCAGCAATGATTTAGCTGTCGCTAAATCGCGAGCAATCTGAACTTCCCAGCCCTTCTTCTGAAAATAGCGGGCGACTTCATTGCTCAGCAATACTTCATCTTCAATCAATAACAAACTGTTTTTCATTGCAAATCGCTTAAGCTCAGATGCACACAGGCCAACCCCTGTTCCGTATTAGACACGCGCAAATCACCGCCATGTGCTCTGGCAAACCGTAATACCATAGGCAAACCCAGACCCGTACCATGTTTTTTATGGCTGGCAAAGGGGCGAATTCCCTGTTGCAAAAATGTATCAGAAAAACCGGCACCGGTATCGAGTACTTCAATAATAAGCTGCTTGTTTTCAATGCTTGCCCGAACGATAACCGTTCCAGCCTGATCGCCAATGGATTGTATTGCATTCAAAATCAAGTTTAACAAGACCTGGCGTAATTCATTTTTAGGCAAAAACACCTCAACAGCTGGATCGCATTCCAGCTTGATATGGATTTTTTCATCAATCTGATAGTTTAATAAGGTAATGAGATCCTTAATCCAGTCATATAAAATAAAGTGGGTGGGTTGCTCGGGCTGCTGCCTGGAATAGACCAATAAATCATTTAAACGCCCGGTCAGGCGCTTGATCTCATTATGCACCAATTGCAAGCGTTCAGTCATATCCCTATCCTGACAATCCTGACATATATTTTCCAACGCAACCTGTATGCCTGCTAGCGGGTTACGTAATTCATGTGCCGCACTGGCCGCCAACTCACCAACGGCCGCTAAACGTTCTGCGCGTGCCAGACTATGACTTTGTTCCAACAGGCTATGGGTGGCCTGACGGACTTCCTGTTCCAGCGAGGCGGTATGTTGCCTATGCTCCTGCTCCAGTTCGCGCAAGCGATTGACCAGATGATTATAGCTATCGAACAAGGCTTTTATGGCCGGATCGGTTTTACCCGGCTCCACCGGTTGCCGGTTACCTTCGGCCAGACGGGTTAACAAGCGCTCCAGGTTGTTGATAGGCTCTGCCACGAAACGCTTGAAATAAAACCGTCCAACTAATAAAAACAACAACACGACGCCTGTCGGCACTAAAATGGCCAGCTTCAGTTCGAGTTCGTTATTGGCATAAATCTTGTTGAGCAGCCTTTCCTCTGCTTTGAGTTGAGCCGATAAGACTTTATGTAAAACCGGCAGAAGGGTGTTTTTATCAATGCGACCGGCCTGATGCGACAAGATACTCTGAAGCTGCTCCAGCAATATCCGGGTTTCGTCCGGTATTTGAGGCTGATGATGTAAAAATGCCTGCAATAATTTTTGTTTAGCGGGCTTACTGGGTGTTTGGTCTTGCAAAATAAACAATAATTGCTCTAACTGATGGCTTTGAACAATCTCCTGTTTAAGGCGATCGAAGCGCTGAAGATTTCTCCAGCTCATTCCGCTTAAAGCCACTAATTCACTTAAGACCAGAATGCCCAGTAACAGGCCAATCACGGCAACTGGCCTGTAAATTAAACGATTCATCGTTATTTTTGACGGGCATCAGACGGTTGTGATCGCGTTTTTGCACCGTTTATCAAGCCCAATATGCCTTTAAGCAACATTTCCGGCGTCGGCGGGCAACCTGGGATGGCCACATCCACCGGAACCACCTTATCGACACTGCCACAGCATGCGTAGCTCTCGCCAAATTCACCCCCACATACGGCACAATCGCCCGCGGCAATCACCCATTTAGGTTCGGGCGTAGCCTGCCAGACTCTTAACAAAGCACTTTGCATATGACGCGATACCGGCCCTGTCACTAATAACACATCAGCGTGACGCGGTGAGGCAGCAAAATGAATGCCAAAGCGTTCAATGTCATATATCGGGTTGTTTAATGCATGAATTTCCAATTCACAGCCATTACAAGAACCGGCATCAACCGCACGAATCGCCAAACTGCCTTTAAAATGGCGGTCAATCTGCTGTTTAACCTCAATCCCCAGTTGTTCCAGTTCATCGGCAGCGGGTTTCTTGATTCGTTCTGTTACCACACCGGTTTTCAGTGTTTTAGTAAACAATCTCAACATGATAATTCCTTATAAATCGTGGCCGGAATACGAGCCATTCAATGATTTATTACAAACCGGAAAATCCGGCACGATATTGTTCAACACAATTTTTTCCAATGCCGGCCAATTCACACAGCTCGGATCCCGTGCATAAAATCGACTGATACGATTATCCTCGTCAAAGCGCACATAGCTGATAATTTCACCGCGCCAGCCATCGATCATCGCCAGCCCTTCAGCGTTGGCCTGTGGTGTTTTCCAGTCTGCTTTGATATCACCGTCTGGCAACTGACTCAGCATTTGCTGAAGCAACTTAATAGAGGCGAAAATTTCCTTCACTCTGACCCAGACACGCGAAGCCACATCACCCTGCTCTTCCAAAACGGCATCAATTTGCAAGGTATGATATGGCGCATAAGGCTTATCCCGACGCACATCGAAATCCTGACTACTAGCGCGACCGACATAGCCTACGACACCAAAATCCTGCGCGGTTTGTGGCGATAAATAACCCGCTGTGTAAAGCCGGTCTTCCAATGAGGAATTCATATCGATTGCCGGCACAATATCATCGAGCTCCTGGCGCAATGTTTTCAATGCCTGTAATTGCCGTTCACAGGCATCCTGATTGATATCGTGACTGACGCCGCCCGGAACGATATAGTCCATCATTAA
>Ga0114934_10002633_pt1 | contig 11444 bp, 9 predicted proteins | sample 4SBtaG_2_FD_99695 | JGI IMG/M metagenome (GOLD analysis project Ga0114934, IMG submission 99695) | Deep subsurface microbial communities from Kolumbo volcano to uncover new lineages of life (NeLLi) - 4SBTROV10_white metaG | ecosystem: Environmental > Aquatic > Marine > Volcanic ...
GGATAATCAAGAGTTATTAATAAAGATAATTGTTATTTTTTGGTTTAATCCTAAATTAATCACTTAATCAAGTTAAAAAAAAGTAAGCCTTAAATAAGAATACATATTTAATGTGCTAATTGTGAATCAAAACATAATTATATATCAATTCATATAATTATATATCAATTTGACATATCAATTTATATATCAATTACGTGTTAATTAATCATCAATTGCATTTTAATTAAGCACATAAACACATATTAAACATATGTTAAGCACATATTAAACATATATTAATCATAAGGTGAGTATTTATTATGAAAAAAATATTAATTAGTTTAGGAATATTATCATTATTATTAATTACAATGGGATTAACTGCTTGTGTTCAAGAAAAAGTTACTTGTAACTCTCCTTACATAAAGGTGGGCACTAGTTGTTGCTTAGACAAAGATAACAACAGCGTTTGTGATAAACAAGAAAGCGTTTCTCCAAACACAACAATAGAAGGAGGAAAAAAAGAAGTTTTTAATTGTAGTTCTTGTGACCCAATAGTTGTTGAAAGAGAAGTTGTTAAAGAAGTTAAGAAATATGTTTGTGAAAAAGATAATAGGGTAGTGAATAATATTGATGAGTGTAAACATCCTGCTGATAATATTTCTTATAATCCTATCAAAACTAATGAAAATGGAACTTCAATTAAAGACTTTAAAGTAAGACCTGCTTGCATGGATGGTTATAACGCTGGAGAAATCCATTATTTGACAGGCACACTTCCTAATGAGGTAATAATTCAAATTAAAGAAGGTCCTAACAAGCCTTGGAAAAAAGTTTACACTTATGACTTAGGTGACAATGAAAAGTATTTCTACTTTAGCTTATGTGATGTTGGTTCTTGTTCTACAAATGTTGATTTTCAACTTGAAAAGAATAAGAAATATTTGATGAGAGCTTTATTTGATTTTGAAAAAGTTTATGGAGAAACCCAAATAAGTAATGAATGGGTTGTAGATGCTACTCGTGAAGGAAACTTTTCTACAAAGTTATGTTAAAGTATTTGACATAAACCTTTTTTACTTTTACTTTTTTCTATTTTTTATAATTAATTAAAAGAATTTAATTAAAAAAAATTACTCAACTTGACTTGTTTTTTCACATTACTTAATAATTTACTTCTAGTCAATAAAGCAGTAATATCATAACCGAACTTTTCTTGACAAAAACTTTTTGCGTAATTTAACATTTCTTCTCGAGAATTAAAACTTATTGGGTTGGAACTAATCGCTTTTTTTACTGCTTCTCTAACCACCCAAACACCTAATGGTGCAGTGTATTCAGTTGTTATGAATCTTAATGCTAAAACTGCCGATTGTTTTTTTTCTTCCACCAATTTTTCTAAGATTGACAATCTGGCTGCGTAATATCCCCCTGCTGTTTCTTCAACATAATATTTTCTTCCATGATAATTTTCATAATCAGTTTCCCAAGCAGATAAGTTGTTCTTTATTATTGGTAAATAACCTTCAAATAATTCGTAACTCCAAACATCATCAAAAAGCATTATCAAATAATTATTCCCTAAATAACCACCAAAATAAATTTTGAGGTTTGACTCTTGAAAATCCTTAATTTCTTTTATTAGTTGTTTTCCTATAGTGTCATCTGTCGCAGTAATTCCCCACCTGGTAGGCACTAGTTTCCGATTCTTTTGCAAACCCAGATTACCTATTGTTAATAGTTTAGTCAAAAAATAAGAATCATTGCCTTTTTTGTACAACTTATTAATCCCCTGAACAGCTTTTAAATCATCATTAACAACTTTTTCCACTCTAGGATCTATCTTTGTATTCTCGGTAAGTATTGCTTTTTTTACAGCTACGCTTGGACCGTGTGGTTTGGCATTTTGGTGAAAATTCAGTTTAAAACCAGGTGTCTTTTCTAAGTTTAACTCCATAGAAGCAGGGGTTTTTGTCATTGAAACTTCTTTTGACAAATCCAATAATTTTTCATTAACCTTGTTTGTTGTCAATCCTTGATTCAAGTTTACGTTACTTGAGAAATGACTATTAATCAGTTCTGTTCTCTTAGTTATTATTTCTGGAATCTTCTTGTTTTTTTCAGCCCACTTAACTGGTTCATCATGATCAGCATATTCTTCTGTGTTTAAAAAACCAACATTGACTTTTGGATAACCATAATTACCGACGAACAAGTTAGGTGATTCTCCGCAATAATCTTTTTTGAATTGTTTATTAGATTTTTTTTGAGCAGCCATTTTATAGACTACAGGGCAGTTTCTATAATCATGATAAGGACTTTTACAAAAGATGCAATGTTTCTTGTACTTTGAGTTTTGTAATTTGGAGAAATCTTCCATTAATAAATCGAAATCCGTTAGAATTTATAATAATTTAGAATTTACAATAATTGGTTACAATAATTAGTTATAATAATTAGTTATAATAATTAGTAATTAATAGTGGGCCCACCCGGAAATTCGTCCTCAAAAAAAATTGAGAATCTCGAACCGGGGACATCCGCCTTGTAAGGGCAGCGTCATAGCCACTAGACCATAGGCCCGATGATATTAATGAGATTTACAACTATTTTTAAAGGTTACGAATGATTTCATAATCTAAAGTAGTGGCTCTAATTTTCTGAATAACTCCAAAGTATTTCTGACTTCTTTTGCTTTGCTTTTTAGTTGCTCTTCACCCGACAAATTTAGTTGCTCTTCATCCGACAAATAAACTAGAAATTCAAATCGTTCTAAAGAGCTTTCAATACTACTTATGAGTGCTGAAAAGTAAGTATTCAACTTTTCATCATTATTCAGCCTTAATAAAAAGCTTTCCAGAGAAAGAATGTCTAAAACAAAATCCTCTTTTTCAGTCTCAGGGTTTATTGTATAAGTGATGACTCTATAAACTGTTTCTTTATCCAATTCTATTTTTTGCCCTCTAAATTCATAAGGACCTATTTCAATAGGCACTAAATTTGCTAATGAATAATTATTACTAGGGGGCGTTGGCGAAAAAGTCAAAACATCTGGTTTTTCAGATGAATTTTGGGCTGTATAAAATAAGTGAGTTTCATCTTGTTTTTTAATTAAATCAACTAATCGTGTTCTCTCTCCCATCTTATTTAGTTCGGAATTGTAAAATAAGAAACCTAAAATCGGATTTATTGAAGGAATCATACCTTCATAAGTTATTTTTAAAGCTGTTTCTCCTTGTAAAAAACGATTCATAATATCTTTTTCAAAATCTGTCTTTCCTATTAAACCAATGGTTTGTTCTCTAAAAAGCCAAGTGTGATCTTGAATTCTATAAGCCTCTGCATCACCAAACAAAACCGGTTTTCCATTTTGAAGTAGATATTTTTGAAGTTTCATCTAACAAACAATTAGTTAAACATTTATATATTTAACTTCTAATTCTTTTCAACAAACTCTCTAATCTTCTTAGAAGTAACCTTTATAAACAATTTCTTGTTGCTTCTTTTCTATGGCTAATAAAACCTCTACTAGTAAAGTTAGAAGTCCTATTGTGAGTGTTATGGGGCATGTTGATCACGGAAAATCCAGTGTTCTAGATTCTATTAGAGGAAGCAATATTTTAGGAACAGAAGCAGGTGGAATCACTCAAGCAATAGGGGCATCAATTATTCCTCTTGAAGTTATTAAAAAAAAATGTGGTTCTTTATTATCAAGTATTAATCTCAAGTTCAGCATTCCTGGTTTGTTATTCATAGACACTCCTGGACACGCAGCTTTCACGACCTTGAGAAAAAGAGGTGGTAACTTAGCAGATATTGCAATATTAGTTGTTGATATTAATGATGGTTTTAAACCTCAAACCATAGAATCAATAGAAATATTGAAGTCTTACAAAACTCCTTTCTTAATCGCAGCCAATAAGATTGATTTGATTCAAGGTTATAGAAAAAAATCAGATTCTCTCCTAGAAGATATTGGTTTACAAGATCCTAAAGTACAAACAATTATTGATACTAAGATGTATGAGTTGGTTGGTGAATTATACGAAAAGTTTCAATTAGAAGCAGACAGGTATGACCGAGTAGGAGATTTTACAAAGCAGATAGGCATTATTCCTTGTTCTGCATTAATAGGTCAAGGTATTAGTGAATTATTAGTTATGCTTACTGGTTTAGCACAAAGGTTTTTAGAAGAAAAATTAAACATAACTGTTTCAGGAGTTGCAAAAGGAACCATTCTAGAAGTTAAAGAAAGCCAAGGTTTAGGAATCACTATTGACGTTATTATTTATGACGGCACTCTTAAAAGAAATGACACTATTGTTATTGCTAATACTGGTGAGCCAATAGTTGCTAAAGTTAGAGCTTTATTAGAACCAGATCCTCTTGCTGAGATGAGAGATAAAAAAGCCAAGTTCAAAACTGTTAATGAAGTAGTTGCAGCTACAGGTGTTAAAATTGCTGCTCATGGAATTGAATCTGTTGTTCCAGGTATGCCTTTAATCAGCGTTAATAATCCTAGTGATAAAGAAGAATTAGAGGCTGCTAAAAAAGCCATTCAAGCAGAGTTAGAAGAAGTCATGGTTGAGACTTCTGATGAAGGAATCATTATTAAAGCAGATACTCTTGGTAGTTTAGAAGCTCTTGGTAAATTATTAGGAGAAGCAAATATTCCTTTTAGAAAAACAGGCATAGGACCAATTTCTAAAAAAGACATTGCTGATGCAGAATCAAACTTAGAAAAATCTCCTCTAGATGCAGTCATCTTAGGTTTTAATATCGGGTTTGAAAAAGGCTTATTGATTCCTAGCAGCGTCAAGGTTTTAACTAATAATGTTATTTACAAATTAATCGAAGATTATGAAGAATGGAAGAAGTTGAAGTTAGAAGAAGATAGGAAAAAAGCTCTTGGAGAATTAATTCCTGTTTGTAAATTACAAATACTTGAAGGTTGCTTATTTAGACAAAACAATCCTGCAATTGTTGGTGTGGAGGTTATTAGAGGAACTCTTAAAGCAGATGCTGGTTTAATGAAAAAAGATGGTTCAAAAATTGCTCGAGTCAAACACATTGAATTAAACAAATCAGCAGTTGGTCAAGCAAACAAAGGTTTAGATGTTGCTATTAGTTTACCAGGAGTTACTTGTGGTCGACAAATTGGTGAACACGACCTTCTTTATTCAGAAATTAGCGAGAGCGAGTTTAGAAAATATAAGAATTATAAAGATCTTCTTAATGAAGAGCAAAAAGAATTGTTAAAAGAAATTGCTGAGATTAAAAGGAAAAACAATCCTACTTGGGGAATATGATGGTTCTTAATCTTAAAAAACTCAATAGTAAGGAAAAAAAGAAAATATTAAAAGTTCTTGAAGAGAATTATGGCTTCACTGATAAATTAGACTACATCTTTTTATTAAAAGAGAAAAAAGGCAAGATCTATTTATTAAACAAAGAATTTGAAGATATTGATTTAGAAGAATTAAAAGTTGATAGTCTCGGTTTATACTTAGGTGCATTATTAGACAATAATAAGATTAGACTTAGTATTGAAGGTTGTCAATTAATAGGTCCTTTTGCTAAAAAAAATGTTTTTGAAATTAATGATGCTCTTCACAAACTTTGGATTAGGGGTTATAACTTAGAAGTTAATCCTGAAATGAACGGATTCATAATAATCAAACACAACAAAGATTTTATTGGTTGTGGAAAGTTTGTTTTTGAAGAAGGACAAATTCATAATTACATCCCTAAAGCAAGAAGGATATTGAGTAAAGATTGAAATCATAGTAATTATATTATTATCTTTGATTTAATATTTGTCTTTTTAAGAATTCTTGATGACCATAAAGAGTTAATAAAGTAAAATAAGCTTTTTGATTAGGAGTAACCTTAGAATATTTTCCTCTTCCTGAAACTCTTTTTTTAGAAAATTTAAATACTTGCTCTGGTTTTTTTCCTGTTTGTGATAAGTAATTAAGCATATTAGAAGAAGGTTTTAGAACTTGCTCCACCATTTCAGGAGTTATAGAATCAACAGTAGCATCTAGAGGAATTCTTATGATGTCTTGTTTTCTATCGAAAGAGCCTTGAGTTTCATAAACATCTGCTTCTCCAACTATATCTTGCAACATATTTAATTTTCTATAACTGAATTTTTGTTGAAAAAATAATTTTTTATATTTTACAATAGCATAATTTATTGATCTAGATATGCTGCCTGATAATTCACCTATGTATCTTTCTTTTAAAAAACCTAAGAATCCTATCATAGCTTGTTCTGATTCAGAAAGATCTTCTCTTTGATGATAACTATCTAATAATGAATTGCCTTTTAAGATTGTCTTTATTGATTTACCATATCTCTCGATTCTTTTGATTAATTTTTGAGAATTATCATTTTCAGGCACTTTAAAAAAGACATCTTCCTTTCTTTCTTCTATTACTGCCATTGCAGATTCTTCTAGAGAACAATCTTTTAGTTTTTCTTGTAATTCCAAAGAATCCATATCATTAAGATTATCCATGTTATCAATCATCTTAACAATCAAAGTTGTCAAATTAACTATTGATCTATCTTTATTAACAACATTAGGAAGTTCTCTATCAACTTCCGCCGTATAGAATGAATTTCCAGAACCAAGAATTCCTGTTAATAACAAACCCACTCCTTGATAAGTATTAGTTATACCTCTTGTTAAAGAAGTTTTCACTTCCCAACCTCTTTCTTTAGCATAAGCTCGTACTCTATTATCTATTTTTCTAGTAGCTTCTAAAATAATAGGCAAGTATAAATCTTGGATCATATAGGTTGCTAAAGAATCTCTTAGAATAGCATGATGGGTAAAATCAACTTTAGAAATAGTTAATTCTCCTGTTTCTTTATCTTTTTTAAGAGTTAATGAAGGTTTTTCTTGTATGTTCAAGAATTTTTTACTTTTAGTTAATCCTGCCACTTTTAACTTTTTAGCAGAACCATCTTCAAAACAATCATGAATCTTAAATGAAGAAGCTAAAACAACATTAGAAAGTAATTGAGATTCTAAATCTTCTTTAAATTTAGCATAATCTTTTACTAATTTAAAAAAAGTAGTTAATGTTCTTTCAGGATGTATTAGTGCAGGTCCAGGAATTATTTTTCTTTCATCTCCTGAATGCATCGCTATAGCTATCATCTGAGCAAGATTATATTGAAAAGTCCTGCTTAAATTATTATAATTTTCTTGAAATTCCTCTTGAGTTAAAGCATCTGTTGCTAAATTTATTTCATTTAGAGATAAAAATTGATCTTTATTTTTTTCAAGATATCTTTCGACTTCCTCTGCTTTCTCGCTATATGGTTTTCCTTTTTCTAAGTTTTGTTCTAAGTATTCTTTTGAAAATAATTTATCAGATATTGAAGTTGCTTTAGTATTCAATAAAGATAAAGATGATAAAGGGTTTTCTGAAGTTTGAGCTTCACGAGTAACTTCTTTTAATAATTCATAAAGGTTATGATTTAATATTTGTTCATAGACTCTTGCTTTGAGATTTAGCATCGCTATAAAATAATCTTCTCTCTCTAGAAATGATTCTGGAATTTTCCAAACAGGCAGTTCTTTCTCTAATTCAGCCACTCTTGATTCTAGTTTTTCTCTGTCCTCTTTGCTTATAGGAAAATTCATTTTTTGGAAATTTTTCGAATTAAAATATTTTTATCGCCTATATGAATGATTTATTATTCACTGTAAAGTGAATACATAAAAGGGTTTTTATTTATAAATCTTTCGATTAATAAAAATTATTTTTTAGTCGACAAACTAGTTTTTAAAGAATAATACTAAAATTTCTAAAAAAATTGCAATAATAGTAAATACTAATTATTTCTAATAAAAAGAAAGATAAAATAATATATAAAAATAATCATTTATTAAAAAAATTAAAAAATCATTTAAAATAATGCATGACTTCATCAACCTTGGCTTTATGAAAAATTATTCTCTCAAGAGCTTTAGACATACTAAAAGGCCTATCACTTTGCCAAACATTTCTTCCAACAGCTAAACCATCAACACCAACCTCATTAACAGCAGTATGAACCTTGTCTAAAAAAAGTCTTGTATCATCCTTAGAACCACCTGAAATAACCATCTTAGTCTTGCCAGCACATTGTTTCATCCACTTCAAACAACCAGGATCACCATTATACTTTATCTTAACAATATCTGCTCCTAATTCTAAACCAATCCTGGCTGCATAAGCAAGAATATCATTAGATAACTCGTTTTTCACATCTTCTCCTCTTGCATACACCCATGCAACAACAGGCAAACCAAAATCATGCGCTTCCTCAACAATCTTACCAAACTCAGCAAATATTTCTGGTTCTTGCCTACTGCCTACGAATATGGTGTAACCAACTGCACTAGCACCCATTTTCAAAGCTCTAGCAACACTACAATGTTGAGTACTTCTAGGTTCAATGTTGGGAATAGAAGTTTTTCCATTAAGTTTCACAATAAGAGGAACGCTCTTATAAGGGCCCCTATAATACTTCTCAGCCACGCCTGGTTCAACAATAATTGCAGAATAATTACCTTCCAACGCTATGTCGAAAATGTACTTTGGATCAATATTTTTTTCATTAAAATCTTTAGGACCATGCTCTAAACCTTGATCACAAGCTAGAAACATGAATTTACCATTTTTCATTAATTTTTTAAGACTAATATTAGTCATACTACTCACCTCAAAATTATCATTATTATTGACATTATTATTAAAATCAATCATAATCAAAATCAATTATTATTAAATTTTAATTTTTCTTTAATTATCCTTCTTTCCTCTTTATTTTTTTTATTTTTAAAAGCTTTTCTTTCTTTATCTAATAAAAAATATGATTCAGAACTATTTAAAATGTGGTTTTTAGCCCCGTATTTTGAAATAACTGATTCTGCATTGAGCATTGCTAATCTTAATGAGTCTTCAACTGAAAAACCTTTTACAAACCCAGTAACTAATCCTGATGCAAAAGCATCCCCTGCACCTGTAGTTTCAACTACTTTGAGAGATTTAGAAGGCTCAATAAAATAATAATCTTCTTCTTCACTCAAAAAATGAGCTCCGTTCTTACCATCAGTAATACAAACCATTTTAGGACCATTAAATCTTAATTTAATAAGCAAATCTTTAATGAATTGTTCAACAGACGCTCCCTTTTCATGATTTTTCAAACCCAATAATAACTCTGCTTCTTCTTTATTTAAAACCAATAAATCAATGTTTAACAATAAATGTCTTAAACTGTTTAAACCATTCTTTACTTGGTAACTACTAGGATTAAAAACAATCTTGGTTCCTTGTTTTTTTAATTTAAGAACCACTTTCTTCATTGTTTCAAAACTCTCACCGATCAAGCTACTTGAATAAAACCATTTAGTACTAAAAGAATGATTTTTAATCTCAGAATATTTTAAAGAATTATTACAACCTTTATGAGTGAGTATTGTTCTATCATCATCTTTAGAATCAAGAATAAGAGAATAACCTGTTTTTTCATCTTTAGAAACTGCTCCTAAAAAAACTATTTCTTCATCTTTTAAGAACTTAAAAACATCTATCCCGGCAGAGTCTTCACCAATCTTACCTATATATGCTGTTTTTAATCCTTGTCTAACAAAAGAACAAGCAGTATTGGTTCCCCCTCCTCCAATTTCAAAATGTAACTCGCTAATTAACAACTTAGTTCCAAGAGGATAAGCCAATAATTCTTCAGCTCCTCGTCCTTGATCTACTGTTATGGTCTCCGCCCCTGCAGACTTAGCAAAAACATCTTGAGTAGCAGAACCCATAACTACTATGTCAAATTTCAAAGTCATAAAATTATCCTCAACCCTCTTTTTAAATAAGATTTATTAGTTATCATTTATATAGTTATTCTCTGAGTACAAACATATAGTTTTACAGATGCTTATAGCGGGGGTTTGAGCGTTTTTTAAACAAAAACGAACTGACTCACTCCAGTAAAACAAATTTAACTAAACAATCACTAATAATATAAAACCCTCCTTCCTTCTTATAAACAAAATGGGTAGCTTAATAGAATTAAACGACACTCTTCAGATAACCGCTGAGCAAGGTTTTCCTAAAGAAATCTTGGATTTAGAACAACATCAGAAAAATCCTGTCTTATTAAAAGATGTTGAAAACAAAGTTTTTGAGTTCAAAGATAAATCTGGTGCTAGAATTTATCATCCTGATGTTCGTGTTTTTTTAGTCCATAACATAAACGGAAAATGGCTTTATTGGGGCAAAGCAGAGATGCTAGAACAAACAATCTATAAAAAAGGCAAAAAAAGATTTACTAAAGGCAAATACAAAATAATTCAAATCTATGATCCTCTTTATCAAGTCCAAATAACAAACAATGAAACCCCTAAAGGGAAAAACTTCTTTGAATAACCCCTTAAAAAACAACTCCTTGAAAATAACCCTTTGAAAAATGACTCTTATAGAAGAACTAAGTAAAGAATTAAAAAACATCAACACCAATAATTCTAAAACTACCTCTAAATTTCTTGTTCTTAAAAGAAAAGAAGGATCTATTAAAAAAGAATTAGTTCAAGAAAATGTTAAAAAAATAATTTCTAAAACAATAGAAAATAATAAACTCGCTTTTATTGATGGAGGAAACTCAACCATCCTTGAGAGTAACGACTTACTGGTTTGTTTAATAAGAGTGGCTGGCGACATTTACAAAGGTAAAAAAAGAGAAGAAATCATTAGAAAAGAGTTCTTTGTCATAATAAAAAACCGAGGAGAAGAAATAGAAATAAAACTAATTCAAGAAGAAGAAATAGGGGAAGAATTAAAATTAGAATTATGCCTTAATCAAATACCTATTGATGATGAAGAATTAAAAATTAATAATACAATAGAATTATCAACAATAATGAATCTTTGCAGATACATCTTAGAAATAAACTTGTCAAAATTAATTCTTGAAAAGAAAAAAGCAGATTACATTATTAGGGATGGAAATTTAATGCCAAATAATAGTTATGAACTGGCTGCTTTAAAAAAACTTGACTTAAAAAAAGTAATGGCAATTTCTAAAACTCATTCTCTTGTAGATGAAGAAGGCAATAATATTAATCCAAAGCTTATGGGTTTGATAAAAGACAAAGGTTTTTTTGAAATAATGTCTAATGAAGATTTGAATGGATTAAAAGAAATTAATTGTTCTGTTTGTAAGTTTAATGATAAAAGCAAATACTTATTCAAAATAGATTCTGGGATTAGTAAGAAAGAGAATAAAGAAAAAATAACAGAATTAGAATTAATTAATCATCTTTCTAGTTTGAGCAACGATCCTTTATTTTTGGGTTATCCTTACCCATTAGTTGAGGTTGATGAACTAGCAAGAGTAAGTAATCAAGAAATCTCCCTTTTGAAAACAAAACTTGCCTATAATCTAGGTAAGA
>Ga0114934_10002635_pt1 | contig 11439 bp, 11 predicted proteins | sample 4SBtaG_2_FD_99695 | JGI IMG/M metagenome (GOLD analysis project Ga0114934, IMG submission 99695) | Deep subsurface microbial communities from Kolumbo volcano to uncover new lineages of life (NeLLi) - 4SBTROV10_white metaG | ecosystem: Environmental > Aquatic > Marine > Volcanic ...
AGTCCCTCGATGACAACAAGGTTTACGGCAATGAAGGAGATGAAGGCCAGGATTCCATAGGGCTTGAGCATCTGGAGCATGCTTACGCCGGTGCTTTTCAGGGCGATGATCTCCGAATCCGAGGACAGTCGGCCCAGTGAGACAAGAATGGCAAGGAGAAGGGCAATGGGAATGGTAAAAACGAGGAATGAAGGGATCAGGTAGATAAGAAATCGGATGACGTAACTTACGGGCGTACCTTCATAGACGACGAGCTTCATCAGGTGAAAGATCCGCCCCATGAAAAGAAGGAAGGTAAAGGCAACGAGTCCCATTCCGTAAGGAGGGAGTGTTTCGATGAAAAAGTATTTGTCTAATAGGTGAAGTCGCATCAGGCTGAAAAACCATGGTTTAAATTTAGGGGAGGATATCTATAAAAAGGGAACGAATTTTCCACGGCAGATACAGGCTCAAAAAGGGTTGGTAGTGTGATCTTCATATATATAAAATATATCATACTTATACCGGATTTAAAATCTATCTAACGGTTTGAAAAGGGTAGAGCCCAGAGGAATATGCAGAAGATTCCAGCGGCAACATATCCGGAAAAGGTGATAAACCTTAGCACCTGGCGGACGGTTTCCGTCGTGGGCTGTAACGTTCCGTTCCCCATAAAAGGTTTCTTTACCTCTCCGAAGGGGTACCGGGTGAGGCCGCCGAGCTGGATGTGAAAAACACCGGCGACAAAACTTTCCGGGTGTCCTGCATTGGGAGAATCGGCATGGAGACGGTATTTGGCCGCGGACTTAAATCCTGCAGCCGCATCCCTTTTTGAAAGCCATGCACCAAGAAAAAGAAAGAGGATGGAGAGGCGGGAGGGTATGAAGTTTGCGAAATCGTCCAGCTTCGCTGCGAATCTTCCGAAATGGAGATAGGTTTCATTCTTATAGCCTATCATGGAATCAAGGGTATTGACGATTCGATATCCGAGTGTTCCTGCAATGCCGAAGAGACAGGGGTTGCCCGTTGTGTAGGCTCCCATGACAGAAAAGACAGAAAACCAGAATATGGGTGATAGGAAACCATCAACAAGTCCCTCGGAAATCGTTTCGATGGTTGCCCGTATGATTCCCTGCTTATCCAGCACGGTAGTGTCACGGCCCACGATCATCTGGAGGTGTTGTCGGCTTTTTTCCATGTCATTACGCTCAAGGGCAATCACAATGGGTTGGACATGGTGGGCGAGGTCCTGAAGTGCAATACAGCTATAGAGTACGAAGAGTGAAAAAAGAAAAGCAGCCGGCATATATAGTGAGGCAATTTTAGAAAGGACGACCAGGGCAAATTCCCATGCGACGAGGGTTACCAGGGTCAGTACCGCTCCCCCCCAGAGGTCTGGAATTCCCATGCCCCGGATCACCTTTTCCAAGAACGAGATTGTTTTTCCGATGAGTCTGACGGGATGCCATGGGTAGGGTGGGTCACCAAGAACACGATCGAGGAAAGCGGCGCAAATCAGGAGTATAGCACAGGTATGGATATGAGAGAAAATGAAAGCTACCCCTTTATATGGAGAGGAATTCCAGCAATGGTGAAGACCACTTCATCTGCCATGGCTGCGGTGCGCTGGTTCAGGCTCCCTGCCAGGTCACGGAAACGCCGGGTCGAGGGGTCTGCTGGTATAATTCCCAGTCCGACCTCATTCGAGACAAGGATGAGAGAACATGGCGGGTCCTTCAGGGCCGAAAAAAAGGCTTCAATCTCATCCATTTGTGATAAGGGATCCCTGTATTTGTATATGAGGTTGCCCAACCATACCGTGAGACAATCGATAATCGCCACGTCCGTCTCGCGGGACAGGTTTTTTATGGTGCTTCCCAGCTTGTAGGGTTCCTCAATGGTTAAAAAGGAGTTGTTTCGTTCCTTTTTGTGGGTATTGATTCGCTTTTTCATCTCGTCATCAATAGGCAGGGCTGTTGCTATGAAGGCCCTGCGGGAAAATGTTTCCGAGAGCTGAAGTGCATGACGGCTTTTACCGCTGCGGCTTCCTCCAATGACAAGGATGATTCTTTTGCCGTTTCTTTCCATCTTGCTTCGGGAAGTTCTGTAACAACCCAATCCGATGTTGTCAAGTGGCCTTTACAGGGGTCTTGTTATTCTTTTCACTTGACAACAGGAGTGGAATATATTTATTATGTAGACAAGGTTGAATAAAAGCAGGAAATGAGTCGTCGAAATCTACAAGAAAGGAGGTGAGATAAGTGAAGAAATTTTTCATCGGTTTCATGGCAGTTCTCTTTGTCGCCAGTATGCTGGTCGTGACGATGGTATATGCTGGTACTATCAAGGCACCCGATAAGCCAATAGTGTTTGAAAACAGAAAAGGGGCTGTGACATTTGAACACAGTATTCACATTAAAGCGGGTGTGAAGTGTCAGCAGTGCCACCACATGTGGAAAGACACCAGCAAGGCGCCCAAGGGGTGCAGGGAGTGCCACAAGGCCAAAAAGACGGGTGGTGTACCCAAGCTCTACAAAATGGCACACATAAGCAATCATAGCTGTAAGGGATGTCACAAGGCATTCAAAAAGGCTGGCAAAAAGGCAGGACCCACCAAGTGCAGTGGATGCCATAAGAAGTAAAAACGTTCAGTATTGTCGGGGCGGGGTTTGTGATTAACCCTGCCCTTTTTGTTTTTTTAAATAAATCGCTCAAATCCGAAATTTAGTCTTGAAAAAGGTGCAGGTTTATGAAGATTCTGGAATGTGTGCCCAATATCAGCGAGGGAAGGGATAAAAAGGTGATTTCTGATATCCTCTTATCCCTGGATAAATTTGAATCCGTCAAGTGCCTGGATGTTTCATCGGATGAGGACCACAACCGGAGCGTGATTACCTTGATCGGTCCCTCTGACGAAGTTCCGAAGGCAATGCTTGCCCTCGCCTTGTCTGCAACTGCCCAGATAGACATGAGGGCCCATAAGGGGAGTCACCCAAGAATCGGGGCAGTCGATGTTGTTCCCTTTGTCCCCATACGTAACATGGAGATGGACGAAACAGTGGAAATCGCTCACAGGTTTGGCAGGGAGCTGGGAGAAAAGGCCGGAATCCCAATCTATTTCTACGAGGAAGCGGCGCTTAGGGAAGACAGGAAGAACCTTGCCGATGTCCGTCGGGGACAATACGAAGGGCTTGCAGAAAAACTCAAGGCCCCTGGTGGTGAACCGGATGCCGGGGTGTCATTTTTTAATCCCAGGTCCGGCGCCACCATTGTGGGCGCGCGATTCCCTTTGATTGCCTTCAATGTTAATCTCAAGACGGAGGACAAGGCAATAGCAGATGCCATTGCCCGTGCGGTGCGCTCCAAGACAGGAGGCTTCAAGGCGGTCAAGGCAATGGGGGTAGAGCTGAAGGGGAAGAAGATGGTCCAGGTTTCCATGAATCTGGTTAATTTTAGAGAGACTCCCGTTCATCGCGTAGTGGAAACCATTCGCTTCGAGGCGGCCAGATATGGGGTCGCCGTCGCTGAATGTGAACTTATCGGTCTTGCACCGTTGGCTGCCCTGGAAGAGGTAGTTCGCTTTTATCTCCAGATCCCCCGATTCTCTGCTGATCAGGTGATTGAAACCCACCTGCTTCCGTAGGGGTTCTCCCCGCCGGGCCTCTAACATAGGTCTGGTTTGACATGTTGGTGTGTTATTTGTAAAATTCAAAGATATAGCCCCGTAGAAGGTCGATATTGGAAGGCAGTGGGAAAAGGTTCAAATACAAGGCAATGGGGAAGTTGGACTTTTTGCGAGGCCCTCAAAAATCAGGGGAGTTGGTCTTTTTTACGTGAAACAATCCGGCACTCAGTCTCCAGGATTTCCAGCCAGTAAATACTTTCAAAACGTTATAGATGGCTTGACCGACGATCTGAAGATTGTGGACCCCCAGTATCGGGTTGTCTATGTCAACGAGAAAGCAGCCCAGCGGCTGTTTAAAAGCCCGGACCAAATTTTAGGGCAGAAATGCTATGAAATCTTTAATCATTTTGACCAGCCCTGTCCCTACTGCACCACACAGAAAACCTTTGCCACAGGGGAAACACTTCATACCGAATTTGGGTATACAGATACAGAAGGCGATCCCTACTTTTTCCTGCTGACGACCTTTCCTGTCCGGAACGAACATGGCGAGATTCCCTATGTTGTTGAGATTACCCGCGATGTGACACAACAAAAGCGACTGGAGCAGGAGCTTATTAAATCCAGAACACTCAAGGCCATAGGCCAGTTTGCCGCAGAGTTGGCACACGAAGTGCGCAACCCCCTGAATGCCATCTCCTTTCAGATGGCGTTGCTCAAGAAGATCAAAGCGGAATACCCGAACGACCCTTGCACTGATCAGCTCTTGGAAGCGACAGCGGTTGTCAATGAAGAAATCGCAAGGCTGACAAAGATCACACAGGATTTCCTGACCTTTACCCGGCAGGAGTCCCTAAGACGCGAACCGGTGGACCTGAAAGATGTCGTCAATTCATCTGTCAACCTCTTGAAAGGGGACCTTGAGCCCAGAATGATCGATGTCTCGGTGAGTGAAAAGGACGGACCGCATATTGCCATGCTCGACAGAGACCGGTTTAGACAGGTTATCATTAATCTTTTGTCCAATTCCATCGATGCCCTTGGTAAAAAGGGGAAAATAGAAATATCGCTGGCATCTGGCACGCAGGAGAACATCATCATGACTGTTTCGGATAACGGTCCTGGAATCCCCAGGTCACTTTCCAAGAAGGTTTTTGACCCCTTTTTTTCCGGAAGTCCGAAAGGGTCGGGGCTCGGGTTGTCCATCGTGAAGAATATCGTGGAAGCGCACGGGGGGACAATTACCTTGGAGCCCACGGACGCCGGGGCCTTCTTTAAAATTATGCTGCCGAGGGCCTCATGATGCCCCAAAGCGAAGTAACCTGTTCACTCCTCATCGTTGATGACGATGCTAACGCCCTGAAGGGGATGGCGAAATTTTTATCCAGTCCAGACCGGGAGATATTTACTGCCAAAACCGCGGCGGAGGCATTGACTGTAATGGGATCAAGATCAATCGATATCATGATTTCCGACATCAGGCTCCCGGATGAAAGCGGGATTCAATTGATGGAAGAGGTGCTATCCCACTATCCTGATGCGGATGTTATTCTGATGACAGGGTATGGGAGTATCCAGGATGCCGTGACAGCAATGCAAAAGGGGGCGTATACCTATCTGACCAAGCCGCTCAACCCGGACGAATTGGAAATCGTCTTGTCCCACATCCTCAAGAAACGGGCATTAATCCGTCAGAACCGGGAACTCCTCAGGCGTCTGAGCGGGCAGGAGGTAAGACAGGACATTCTCGGAACGTCGCGCGGGATAAGAGAGGTGCTGAAGGTTATCCGTGAGGTGGCGCCGACGGGGGCCCCGATCCTGATTGAGGGGGAAACGGGAACAGGCAAGGAACTGGTGGCTCGAGCGATCCACCGGTATAGTGAGCGCTCATCCGGTCCGTTTGTTGTCGTGAACTGTGCTGCCCTCCATGAAAACCTTCTGGAGAGTGAACTGTTCGGACATGAAAGAGGGGCCTTCACGGGGGCAGTTAAACAGAAGAAGGGGCGCTTTGAACTGGCAGAGGGCGGGACCCTTTTCCTGGACGAGATTGGCGAAATGAGGATGGAGACCCAGGCGAAGATCCTTAGGACCCTGGAGTACGGCACTTTCGAGCGACTGGGTGGAACCCGTTCTCTTCATGCAGACGTGAGGGTCCTCTCGGCAACGAACAGGGATTTGCAGAAAGAGATTGAAAAGGGGACCTTTCGTGAAGACCTCTTCTATCGCCTTCATGTCATCACGATTAGGATCCCACCCCTCCGGGAGAGAAAGGATGATATCCATGTATTGGCAAAGGCCTTTCTAAAACGCTTTTCTATTGCCCAGAAAAAGGCGATCCGGGGGTTTTCTAAAGAAGCCATTCGTATGTTGGAGGGATACGACTGGCCGGGAAATGTTCGCGAACTGGAGCATGCCGTGGAACGTGGGGTGATAATGTGCCAGGATTCCGTGATTCAAGTCGAACACCTCCCGGAGCATATCAAGAAGTTGTCAGACCAGGATACAAAATTTAAGGCCGTGGTTTTACCGGTGGGTACCTCGCTGAAAGCCGCCGAGAAGGAACTGATTTTAAAAACCCTCGAGTCGGTTGGATATCACCGGGGGAAGGCGGCGGGGGTTCTCGGGATCAGCAAAAGGAAGATAGAATACATGTTAAAGGCGTGGGGAATGGAAGGCCTGGGAAGAAAGCCAAAGGTTACTTCCTAACCTGCTTCGTTGGAAGTGTCGTCGAGAATGTCGCCGGGCAGTTTGTTTGACCACTGCGAAATCAGGGTCTTAAGCTCTTGATCACCCACTGCGTCGAGGAGATCACCGGCATCGGCGTATTCTTCGAAAATTTCAGTGGTGTCCGATGCGTCTGATGTTGAGACCAGTGATTGACTTGAAATGCTGGCTGTGTATAAAGGGGCCTTTTGGTTTTGGGCAAGGGGAACAGGAGGGGTGACAGGGTGTTTGGGATGCATCCAGGCGGTTGTTATCGATATGCCGATAAAGATTCCCACTATCCCGGTAAGGGCTGGTGTGAGGACGGTCCGCCGGGGTAAGGCAGGGCGAAGGAAGGTAGATAACCATTGCCGGGCTGAGGAATGCCAGGGGACTTTGGCCACGACGGCATCAATAACCTTCTCCCTCATATCCTCGAAAAAGGCCTCTGGCAGGGGTGGGACAGGTTTGCTTTTGAGGCTGTCAAACAAGAGAGTGATGTCACTCTGAAATGCCTGGCAGGAGGAGCACAACGCAAGGTGGTTTTTTAGAGCCTCCCGTTGGGCCGGGGAAAGATGTTCTCCGCTATGTCTCTCTATGATGAGTTTCCGGATCTCCTCACATGATAAGGTCATTTTTAAATATCTCCCTTAGTTTAATGATGGCATTATGATAGGCTGCTTTGCAATTTCCGATGGAACATCCAAGGATGTTAGCGATTTCAGCATAGGTCATACCCTCCCGGGCCCGGAGGGTCACGATGGCCTTCTGTTGCCGTGGAAGTTTTTCGATGGCACTTCCAACATGCTGATAGAGGTCACTCCTTTCAAGCCTTTCCAAGGACGAAGGAGACGGGTCGGAAAGCCAGGTCAGGGGTTCTTCAGGGCCCGAGGGGGGCCGCCGGTTGAGGAAGTTGAGGGTGTGGTTGGTGGCGATTCGGTAAAGCCAGGTCCGAAAGGTACTGCGGCCGTTGAACCCCGATATTTTTTTGAAAACCTTGATAAATACCTCCTGTGTCATGTCCTTGGCATCCTCCACGTTGCCTGTCATCTTGTAGATATAATAGAAAATTTCCCTTTCATATCGTTCCATGAGATGACGCATGGCGTCATGTTCGCCAGCTTTTACCAGGTTGACAAGTCGGGTCTCTTGCTTTTTTTCCATCTAATTGATTTGACCCTGAAATGGTTTAAAAGGTTTATTTTCTGAGTTAAGCGCTTTTTGTTGAAGGGATAATAAATACCAAGAGACGAGATAAAGGAATATCTAATACAGGGGGATTGGTTTCGGGAAGGTAAAGGGAGGGAGGCATGTCCCTCCCTCCTTTCTAAGGTTATTCTTCTAATGTAATGGCGCCTTCAGGGCACTCATCGACACAGGTACCGCAGTCCACGCATTCATCTTCATTGACGACGGCATGATCGTTAACCTTTATGGCCTCTACGGGACAGACCTCTTCACATGTTCCGCATCCTGTGCATTTATCAATATCTACCTGTGCTGCCATTTTTTACCTCCTTTGTTGTTTTTTTTGGAGAAACCAATTCACCTCCTTTCTTACCCTTTTAACTAAAAACCTGCATTACGAAACTAAACTACCTCTAAAATCTCCCGTTTTGTCGCCTCATACAAAATACTACTCTCCGTGTCAAGAATATAATGATTTGAAACCTGGAAGGCAAGAAATTGACGTGACAATTCTGCACAAACGGCTTGAAAGGTTTCTTTCCTTGACAGATCTTGCCGGGATTGATACGAAAAATCGATGAAATTAACGCTAATGATTTTAGGGGAGGGGCGTGAGTTTCCATGATATTTTGAAAGGTCCGGTTTCTGCCTATGCCTTAAACTGTGGTATCCACATTGTCTTCGCCCTTGCAATTTTCTTTATTGGCCGAATCGTGGCAAATGTCGCAGTGAAAATTTTACGAAGGCTTTTGGAAAAGGCAAAGTTTGATACCATTCTCGTCAATTTTATCTGTTCCCTTTCATACATTGTCTTTCTGGCTTTCATTGTTATTGCTGCCCTTCACGAGCTGGGTATTGATACGACTTCCCTGATAGCGGTCCTGGGTGCGGCTGGCCTGGCCGTGGGTCTTGCTCTCAAAAACTCCCTTCAGAATTTTGCATCCGGGATCATGTTGATTATCTTCCGTCCTTTCAAAATCGGGGATTACATCGAGGTGAAAGATGGGTCCGGAACGGTTGAGCGTGTCAATGTTTTCAACACGGTCTTGAAAACGCCGGACAATCGCAAGGTCATCGTGCCCAACGGGATTATCTATGACGCAAAGATTACGAATTTTTCCGCCGAGGATACCCGAAGGGTTGATATGGAATTCTCCATTGGCTATAAGGATGACATTCAAAAAGCAAAAGAGATTATCTGGACATTTCTGAAAAAAGACAATCGGATTCTGAAGGATCCGGAGCCGCTTGTCGCGGTTGGCGATCTCGCCGATAGCAGCGTAAAGCTTATTGTGTGGCCCTGGGTCAGGAGTTTTGACTACTGGCCGGTGAAATTTGACCTGCTGGAAAAAATCAAACTGGCCTTTGACAGGGAAGGCATCACCATCCCTTACCCGCGAATGGAAATCTACCTGAGAGGGAGAGAGAAGCATGAAAAATAGGTCTTTACTTGCATCGGCTGTTTTGGGAATTACCATTGGATTGGGCATTGCCTTTGCAGGCTATCGGATCGGGGACGCCCTCTACAAAATCAAGGCGGGACAGCGGTACGTGTCTGTGAAGGGCCTGGCAGAGAAAGAAGTGTCGGCGGACCTTGTTATCTGGCCCCTTGCCTTTGTAGAGACCGACAACGACCTGGCAAGACTACAACAGAAGGTAAACAGGGATTATAGCATCATACGGGATTTTCTTATGAATCAGGGCTTTACGGGTAAGGAAATTTACAAGACACCTCCCGTTATTACCGATTACCAATCCATGGGATATGTTAAAAAGAATATGCCCGCCTATCGTTACAAGGCGGGGGCAAGTATCTTGTTGAGAAGCGAAAAAGTGAAACTTGCCATCCAGTCCATGGGCCGTTCGGACACCCTTGTGAAGAAGGGCGTTGCGCTTGTGAGAGATTACAATCATCGTACGGAATTCCTCTTTACTTCTCTGAATAAGATAAAACCGGGGATGATTGCCGAAGCAACCAGGGGTGCCCGAAAGGCGGCGGAGCAGTTTGCGAGGGATTCCGGCAGTAAGGTTGGGGCGATCCGCCGGGCACGGCAGGGGTTTTTTACCATTCGGAATAGGGATGCGAGTTCTCCATATTATAAAAAGGTCCGGGTGGTAACGACCGTGGAGTATTTTCTTATTGACAAGTGACCCGTGAAAGATTCATGAAAGGTTCAACTATCTCTGCGGATGTCCCTTTCCTTTGGGGTGCAGCAGAAAGGGTTAGTAAACCATCATCCGGGGCTATGGACTGTCCAGGACAGCGCGGACCTTTTTGAGGAGGTCCCGAAGATTATAGGGCTTGTGGAGGAAATATGTCTTGGTTTCGAGGATCCCGTTTTTAAAGACCTGGTTTTCTGTGTAGCCGGACGAGAAGAGGGTCTTGAGGTGGGGAACCTGGCGGGAGAGGGCCTCTGAAAGTTCCTTCCCGCTCATTTTAGGCATGATGACATCGGTAAACAGGAGGTCGGGGGAAAGGCCCTTTTCCTTGACGAGGTTTAGGGCATGGGGGCCGTCTTCGGCGGCATAGACTGTGTACCCGGAGGCCTGCAGGGCCTGTGTGACAAATTCGCGAATGCCCCTGTCGTCTTCCGCTACGAGGATCGTTTCGCTGCCCTTGATGGATACGGGGGCGGTCTCTCCTTCAGGCGTTTCGACAACCGCGTCTTTCTCCGCGGAAGGCCAGTAGATCTTGATAGTGGTTCCGACGCCTGGTTCGCTGTAGGCGCGGACGTTACCCCTGTTTTGCTTGACTATCCCGAATACCGTGGAGCAGCCAAGGCCCGTTCCTATTCCTTTCGGCTTGGTGGTAAAGAAGGGATCGAAGACCTTGCTCAGGGTTTCTTTGTCCATCCCCACTCCCGTGTCGCTGACGGCGATGACAATATACTGCCCCTTTTTGATTCCCACATGGTTTTTCAGGTAGGTATCGCCGATGAGAGCAGGACGGGTTTCGATCGTAATCGTATTCTGTTTCCCCCTGTCCTTTTTTTCCCTGATAGCGTCCCGGGCGTTGATGACGAGGTTCAGAAGGCATTGTTCGATCTGCCCACGATCGGCCAGGATGACGTCCCTTTCTTTTGTCAGGTCGATATTCATGTTGATATCCTCACCGATATAATGTTTCAACAACGGAACCATCTCATCGATGATCTGGTTGATGGAGACGACCCTGGGGGAGATCATCTGTTTCCGGCTGAAGCCCAGGAGTTGCTGTGTAATCCGCGTGGCCTGTTTGGCGGCGGCATGGATCTCTGTGAGTTCATTCCAGAGAGGTTGCGCTGGTGAGAGCCTGGAGAGGCCTAATTCCGCGAAACCCTGGATGGAGGTCAGGACGTTGTTGAAGTCGTGGGCGATTCCCCCCACGAGCTGTCCGATGGTTTCCAGCTTGGCTGTTTGCTGAAGCTCTTCTTCCATGGCAACCTCTTGCGTGATATCCCGCTTGATGGCGGCAAAGTTCTGGATGGTCCCCTTTTCATCGAGGATGGGAAAGATGTGGGCCGCCTCTGTGTACAGCGAGCCATCCTTTCGTTTGTTGATGAAACGCCCATCCCACGGCTTTCCGGCGGTGATGGTGTCCCATAGGTTCTTGTAGAAGGCCTCGTCGTGCTGGCCGCTCTTGAGTATCCTGGGATTTTCCCCCCTTGCCTCGTCGGCACTGTAGCCCGTGATCTTCTCGAAGGCGGGGTTGACGAACTCGATGGTTCCGTTGATGTCCGTAATGACGATCTCCGCATCTGTCTGGTCCAACAGTGTTTCGAACCTGGCCCGTTCCTTCTCCAGGCGGGCCTTGGACCTCTCGCTTTTCCCTTTTTCTAACCTTGCATGCAGGATGGGCGAGACGAAGCCGGCAATCTGCTCGAGGAGCCTTTGGTCCCGTTCCACATAGTAGGTCTTTTTGTTGGCAACGACAAAATTTCCAATTGCCTGGTCGTTGAAGACAA
>Ga0114934_10002637_pt1 | contig 11435 bp, 8 predicted proteins | sample 4SBtaG_2_FD_99695 | JGI IMG/M metagenome (GOLD analysis project Ga0114934, IMG submission 99695) | Deep subsurface microbial communities from Kolumbo volcano to uncover new lineages of life (NeLLi) - 4SBTROV10_white metaG | ecosystem: Environmental > Aquatic > Marine > Volcanic ...
CCGCAGCTACGGGTTTCATGGTTTATCTTATGAATATATCGCTAACGTCCTGCCGGATTATGCCGGCGTTGCCGACACCGGTAAAACGGTTATCGCTCACCTTGGACAAGGTGCCAGTCTGTGCGCCTTACAGAACCAGAAAAGCCTGGCGACGACCATGACTTTTACGCCGCTTGACGGCCTGCCTATGGGAACCCGTTGCGGCGCGATAGATCCGGCTATCGTGCTGTATCTGCTCCGGCAAAAACAACTTTCGCTGACCGAAGTTTCCGATATGCTGCACTATCAATCGGGGCTTCTCGGCTTATCGGGCATCAGCGGTGACATGCAGGTTTTACTCAATAGCGACCATCCCGATGCCGCATTTGCGATTGACGCCTATGTCTATCGCATCGTTTGCGCTATCGGCTCGATGACAGCGGCTATTCAAGGACTCGACAACCTGGTTTTCAGTGCCGGAATTGGCGAACATGCGCCGCTGATTCGCGCAAAGATTTGCCAGGGACTTGGCTGGTTGGGTGTTAATCTTGATGACAACGCCAACCGTGAAAATGCGACAAAAATAAGCGGCCAACACAGTACCGTCAACATCTGGGTCATCCCCACGAATGAAGAAAAAATGATTGCAATACATACCCATTCATTAACTCATGGAAAAACCAATGAAGCAACCGACTGAAAATTTTGAGAAACCGCTTTCTGATGATGAATTAAGACGAATGGATGCCTATTGGCGGGCCGCGAATTATTTATCTGTCGGCCAGATTTATCTGATGGACAATCCCTTGTTGAAACAACCTTTAGAGCTTTCGCATGTTAAGCCACGATTGCTTGGACATTGGGGCACCACGCCGGGATTGAATTTTATTTATGTCCATTTCAACCGCGTCATTAAACAACGCGAGCTCAATGTCATTTATATTACCGGCCCGGGTCACGGTGGCCCGGGATTGGTCGCCAATACTTACCTGGAGGGAACATACAGCGAAATTTATCCGAATGTTTCTCAGGATGAACATGGCATGAAACGGCTGTTTAAACAGTTTTCATTTCCCGGCGGTATTCCCAGTCATGTGGCACCCGAAACCCCCGGCTCGATTCATGAAGGCGGTGAATTAGGTTATTCACTCGCGCATGCCTATGGCGCTGTGTTCGACAACCCTGACCTGATCACCTGTTGCGTGGTCGGCGATGGTGAAGCGGAAACCGGCCCTTTGGCCACCAGTTGGCATGGGAATAAATTTTTAAATCCTGAACGCGATGGCGCCGTGTTGCCTATCTTGCATTTGAATGGCTATAAAATTGCCAATCCCACTGTTTTAGCACGTATTGATCATGATGAATTGAATGCCTTATTTGTGGGGTATGGCTATAAACCCTATTTTGTTGAAGGTGATGAGCCTGAATTGTTACATCAGCAGATGGCAGCGACCCTGGACAAGGTGCTGGATGAGATAAAAGCCATTCAACAGAATGCGCGTCAAAATGGCTTCCAAAAACGCCCCGCCTGGCCCATGATTATTCTGCGTACCCCCAAAGGCTGGACCGGACCGAAAAAAGTGGATGGCATACCGATAGAAAACACCTTCCGCTCGCACCAGGTTCCCTTAACCGGCTTCAGCGAAAACCCCGAACACCTGAGACTGCTGGAGCAGTGGATGCAGAGTTACCGGCCGGAAGAACTGTTCGATGAAAACGGCAAACTCATCGATGAATTGGCCGAACTCGCACCCACCGGCGAGCGCCGCATGGGCGCCAATCCGCACGCCAATGGCGGGACTCTGCTCAAGGCATTGCGTATACCGAATTTTCGCGATTATGCTGTCGATATGCGCCAACCGGCAACGACAATCGCCGAGGCCACCCGGATTATGGGACGCTTTCTCAGGGATGTCATGCAGGCCAATAGCGACAGCCGGAATTTCAGAGTCATGGGGCCCGATGAAACGGCATCCAACCGCCTGACTGCGTTATTCGATGTCACTGATCGCGTGTTTACGGCCGAAACGCTGGATGGCGATGATCATCTCTCTGCCGATGGTCGGGTCATGGAAATCCTTAGCGAACACCAGTGTCAAGGCTGGCTGGAAGGTTATTTGCTCACCGGTCGCCATGGATTGTTCTCCTGCTATGAAGCCTTTATCCATATCGTTGACTCGATGTTCAACCAACATGCCAAATGGCTGAAAGTGACCAAACAAATCCCCTGGCGCCGCCCTATCGCCTCACTCAATTACCTGCTGACCTCTCATGTCTGGCGGCAGGATCATAATGGTTTCAGTCATCAGGATCCTGGCTTTATCGATCATGTCGTCAATAAAAAATCGGACATCATTCAGGTTTATCTCCCCCCCGATGCCAATACACTGTTATGGGTAACTGACCACTGCCTGCGCAGCCGGGACAAAATCAATGTCATTGTCGCCGGCAAACAGCCGGAACTCCAATATCTCTCCATGGACGCGGCCATTAAGCACTGCAGTGCCGGCATCGGCATTTGGGAATGGGCCAGCAATGACCAAAATACTGAACCGGATGTCGTGATGGCCTGTGCCGGCGATGTACCGACACTGGAAACGCTCGCCGCAGTTTCATTATTGCGCCAGTATTTCCCTGACTTGAAAGTCCGCGTTATCAATGTCGTCAATCTGATGACCTTGCAACCGCCATCAGAACATCCCGATGGTTTGTCTGACCGTGATTTTGATTCGCTGTTTACGAAAGAAAAACCCATTATTTTCGCTTTTCATGGCTATCCGTGGTTAATCCATCGCCTGTGCTATCGTCGAAGCAATCATAAAAACCTGCATGTGCGAGGCTATAAAGAAGAAGGCACAACCACCACACCGTTTGACATGGTCGTTTTAAATGAACTCGACCGATTCCATCTGGTCATTGATGTGATTGACCGGGTTGAAAAATTAAATGTCACCGGTGCGCATGTCAAACAAGCCATGCATAATCAGTTAGTCGAACATAAGGAATACATTACCCGTTTTGGCATCGATAAACCGGAAATACGCAACTGGAACTGGCCTGTGGAATAACATAATCAAGCTCTGTCAGACAGGCTATACGTTACTTCCCTGTTCGACACGCGCTAAAAATAAGGATAAATGATGATAAATAATAAAAATAAATCAGTGTCTCTGCCTGCTCAGCAGGTTTCAGAAAAACAGCACAATCACAAAAAAAATCCTGCCGAATTGCTCATCAATATCTATATCCATCAATGCTATGAAGATGGCGGCATTACACTAGTCAATCTACGGCATCTGGCGCATTTGCTTGGCATTAAAAATCATGACACGTTCGATTCCGAAGCAGAACTGGTGAAAGCCATTCAGAAAGCCGTGCAAAACCGCACTTGTTTTCGTTCAGATCAGTCTGAAAATTGTCCTGAGACAGACTGTCAATGGAAAACCGAATGTAAAAAAATAATGGCCGAGTGGCTACGATGAATAATGATTATCAACCCCGCCGACTCCAGGAACTGATTAAACTGGCCCAGTCCCTCCCTGCCGTCACTGTTGCTGTCGTAGATGCCGGCGAAGAGCATGTGCTGAGAGGTGCTTTTGAGGCGGCTGACGCCGGTCTTATCAACCCCATTCTAGTGGGTCAACAAGAAAAAATTGCTAGTCTTTGTCAACAACTGGGTTATTCAAGTCAACGTTTTACACTGATTGAAGCAAACTCTGAACAAGAAGCCGCGCAAAAAGGTATCGAGCTGGTTCAGACCGGGCAAGCGCAAGCTTTGGCCAAAGGCTGGATTCATACCGACGCGTTGATGCGGCCGGTATTAAAATACTTACGCACAGAGCGCCGCGTCAGTCATGTCTTTGTTGCCGACCTGCCCGCTTATCATAAGCTTCTGTTTATTACCGATGCCGCAATCAATATAGAGCCCGATTTAATGACCAAAGCGGCCATCGTCCAAAATGCCGTTGATCTGGCTCAAATTTTAGGCGTACAACAGCCTAAAGTTGCCGCATTATCTGCGGTGGAGGTTGTTAAGCCGGCCATTCAGTCAACCTGTGATGCGGCCTGCCTGAGCAAGATGGCGCAAAGAGGTCAGATCAGCAATGCCATCGTTGATGGCCCCTTGGCTTTTGATAATGCAATTTCCAGACAAGCGGCCGAAATCAAACGCATAAACAGTGATGTTTCCGGTGATGTGGATATTCTGCTGGCGCCAGATTTGCCGGCAGGCAATATTTTAGCCAAAGATCTGGAATACCTGGCTAATAGCGCTTTAGCCGGTATTGTCATTGGCGCTCGAGCACCCGTTATACTGACCTCCCGCTCAGATGGTGAAGTTGCCCGCATTGCCTCTGCGGCTATTTGTTCACTGGTCAATCAACATTGGAAGACAATAGACTAAATTCATAACCCGAATTTTACCCGAACAACCAGGAGCCACTGATGGAACGAGAACAAATTCATAAAATGTTGCGTGATATGCTGCGTGCCAGAGCCTTTGAAGAACGTGCTGCCGAAGAATATAGCAAGGGAAACTTTACCGGTTTCCTGCACCTTTATCCGGGTGAGGAAGCTGTCGCTGTCGGCGTCATACACGCGACCGAACCCTCTGATTATATTGTCACGACATACCGCGAACATGTCCATGCGTTAGTTCGAGGCACGCCATCAAAGGCAATTATGGCTGAATTATTCGGTCGCCGGGATGGGGTTTGTAAAGGCATGGGCGGCTCCATGCATCTGTTTGACGCAGAGCGCAGGTTTATGGGCGGCTATGCCATTGTCGGTGAAACCTACCCGATTGCTATTGGTGTGGGCTATGCTGTGATGTTACGTAAGCTGCCGGAAGCTGTTATCTGTTTTTTTGGCGATGGTGCGGTCAATCAAGGCACATTCCATGAATCGCTCAATATGGCAGCTTTATGGCGGCTGCCGGTATTATTCGTCTGCGAAAACAACCACTATCAAATTGGCACCGAAATTCACCGCCATTCTGCGGTGACTGATGTCTATAAACGTGCCGCGGCTTACAATATTCCGGCTGAAAAAATAAATGGCATGGATGTGCTCACTGTTAACCGCACTACCCAGCGCCTTCTAAAACAAATCAGATCCGGTGGCGGCCCATATCTTCTGGAACTGGAGACCTATCGTTTTCGAGGCCATTCAATGGCAGATCCTGGCACTTATCGTCCAGCTGTTGAGGTGCACTCTTTTACGACACAGGATCCTATTTCTATTGCCGCACACGAAATAGAACTGAATTATCCTACGACCGATCAAATCGCTGAAGTCGGCCCCGACTGTATTACATTATTGACGCAACATGCACAAGAAAAAGGGCAATTGATTGAACAAGAACTCGCTTTAATGAAAGATGATATTGCTAAGGAAATTGATGCTGCTGTTGATTTTGCCTTGCAAAGCCCCCAACCCACCTTGGAAGAATGCCTGGATGATTTCAATATTAATCAACGGACTGAAATTCTTATTTAGGAGATTTTGATTATGCGTGAAGAAAAGAATTATTGGCAGGCACTTAATCTGGCGTTGGACATGGCCATGGCTGAAGATTCTTCCGTGTTTATTCTCGGTGAAGATGTCGGCTTGTACGGCGGTACTTATCGTGTCACTGAAGGTCTGTATGCGAAATATGGTGAAGAGCGTGTCCGCGACACCCCTATTTCAGAAAACAGTTTTACCGGTCTTGGTGTTGGTGCGGCCATGGTTGGCATGCGCCCTGTCGTTGAAATCATGACCATTAATTTTGCCTTATTGGCGCTGGATGCCATTATCAATATGGCCGCTAAAATTCCCTTTATGTCGGGTGGACAATATACAATACCTTTAGTTGTAAGGATGCCTGGAGGAGTGGCAAAACAATTGGCAGCACAACATTCACAGCGTTTGGAACATACCTTGATGAACGTCCCCGGTTTACGAATTGCTGTCCCCTCGACGCCTCAGGATGCTTATTGGCAACTAAGGCAGGCCATCAACAGCAATGACCCCATAATTTTTCTGGAGCATGAATTGCTTTATTTCACGAAAGGCATTCTGGATTCCAGTATTGAGCCCTTACCCATACATCGCGCACAAGTCAGACGAAAAGGAAAGCACCTCACCATCATCAGTTATTCCCGTCATGTTTTATTATGTTTGCAGGCTGCCGAACAATTGGCTAAACAAGGTATTGATGCTGAAGTCATTGATTTACGCAGTCTCAAACCGATTGACTGGGACACCTGCGCACAATCATTACAACATACCCATCGTCTACTGGTGGTTGAAGAAGATTGCCAGTTTGCAGGCAGTGGTGCAGAAATTGTGACGCACTTGACCGAACGTTGTTTTTTTGAATTGGATGAAGCGCCCATACGGGTGGCCGGACGTGATATCCCTACGCCTTTCAACGCACAACTGGAAGCCGCCAGCATTCCTCAAGTTGCAGATATCATCGCCGCCGCACAGCGCTTTCGTTATCCTTCCTGATAAAAGTGAGTACTCTATTATGAAATATGAAATAACCTTACCCGTTCTGTCAGACACGATGACAACCGGTCGATTAGCACGTTGGTTAAAAAGGCCGGGGGATAAAATCAACAAAGGTGAGGCCATTGCTGAAATTGAATCGGATAAAGCAATTATGGAAATGGAGGCTTTTCACAGCGGCTATCTGGCAGAACCATTGGCGCCGACCGATACGGATATTCCGGTAGGTCAAATCATCGGTTATATCGTCGATGAACAAGAAGCGGCTACTGCCCAAACACATTCAGAAACGAGTCCCGAGTCGTCCGCCGAACCAGAGACCACTAAGCCAGAGATGGCTAAACCTGAGGCTACAGAACCAAAAATAGAAACTCCGGAGGCGATAACCACACCTGCAGAACCCATTTCTACTGAGCAAAAATCTCCTTCGGTATCCGGGGTAACCTCGCCTGAACCAAAAACCATTCCGCCAGTACATGGAAAACGTATTGCCTCACCCCATGCGCGGGCACTGGCACTGAAATTAGGCGTCGACTTATCGCATGTTCCACCCGGAAAAGATGGCCGCATTTTAGCCGAGGATGTTTTAGCCGTTGCCCATCAAGCACCAACATTGAATCTGGAAGCCGGCCCTCCTTTCCGGTTGGAGCCTTTGACATTGATGCAGAAGGCCATAGCCAATAACATGATTGCAACACTTTCGACACCAACGTTCAGAACCACGGCGCAAATCAGTCTTGAAGCCATCAAACAATCGGCCGAACAACAACAAATTTCGCTGACGTTGTTATTAGCGATAGCCTGTGCTAAAACCATTAAGGCTCATCCTCAATTCAATGCTGTTTATACCCCGGAAGGCATGGCGTATCGTGACCGCGTCGATGTTGGCATCGCTGTCGATGTTCCCGGCGGATTGGTAACGCCTGTGATTCGTGATGTTGCAGAACGCTCTATGGATGAGCTAGCCGAAGATTGGAGAACCCTAAAAGATAAAATAAAGCAACAACGTTTAACCCAACAAGAGTATAAAGGTGCAACCTTTTATCTATCAAATTTGGGGGTTTTTCCGATTGTTTATAGTTTTGATGCCTTAGTCCCGCTTGGCGCGGCAGCCATTCTGGCAATCGGAGCAGAACATAACGGACGCTGTTCCTTTACACTCGGCTGTGATCACCGTGTTGTCTCAGGTGCCGACTCGGCACGTTTTTTGACATCATTACAAGAACAATTAAACGCTAACTAATTTTTATTGGACCTATTATGAAAAAAACATACCAAACGAGCCTCTTCCAATCATTCCAAAAGATGCTTATTTGTTTTTCACTATTGATAATTAGCTCTACAGCGTATTCTGATGATGTCAGTACACCGCCCCCTTCATCGCCTGTCGAAGGCCATTTAGTCTTTACCGGTTCAATCGCTTTAGGCAATCTGATTAGTGAATTATCGCAGCAATTTTCTGAATATCATCCATTAGTTACAATAACGATTGCCAGCCCAGGAAGCATGGCGGGCGTGAATGCCTTAATCTCGGGCAGTGCTGATATGGTTTTAGTCAGCACGCCGCTCAGTGATAAACAAAAACAACACTTTAAAGAACGTTTTGGTTATTTACCTGAAATCATTCCAGTGGCAATGGATGCCGTAGCCATTTATGTTAATAATTTAAACCCTTTAACCTATATCAACCATAAAGACCTGGATGCAATATTTTCAGATACGCATCGTTGTGGAAAAGAGCAATCGATAAAAACCTGGGGTGATTTGGGTGTGAAATCCATATTATCCCAGCGCCAGATTCATACTTATGGCTTGACAATTGATACCGGTGCAACTGATTTATTCAGGCAGGTGGCGTTATGCGGAGGAGACTTTATTAAAGATTTTCAAGCATTACCAGGCCCGGCGGCTATTGAAGAAGCACTGACTTCAGATTATGCCGGCATTGCATTTTCCAACAGCGCATTACGCTCATCTGAACTCCATGCACTGGCCATTAGCTTTGATGACAACATGCCCCCCATTGCGCCTAACGAAGCAAACATTCGTTCAAAACGGTATCCAATGAGCCGTACATTATCCATTGTGATCAATCACCCTGTTAATCAACCGATTCCTGCGCCATTACAAGCTTTTATAAATTTCACACAGTCTGAACAAGGCAAAGATATTATTCGCAAAGAAGGCTATATTACGCTACCGTAATCCGCCTGGCTTATTGATAAGATACAGAAGCGGCATGATTTTGCCGGTTTTTTGACGACCCTGATCAAACAATCCATAAATAATTGTTTTTTAATTATTATATTTTTTTGGCATAAAAATAGCTTGAGTCCATACAAAATCATCAAGACATGAGGATATTGTCATGGACTCAAAAGTTATTCCGTTAGCCGTTGTAGACAATAAAGCGCTGGATTCTGCGCAAGCCGCTAATTTAAAACATTTCGACATCAGCAGCGCGCTACAGACCACGTTGGATTTTAAACAAATCATCACGATCTTCAGCGAAAAGATTCAAGCGCTGATTCCACATAGTGGCTTTGTCTATCAAAACACCGACTTCAATTTACTGTACAAACAAGGCATTGAAACCCGCTATGCCTGCAATTACAGCCTGTCTATCGAGCAGCAGAATCTGGGTGATTTAAAATTAATGCGGCAACAGCAACCGTTTACAGAGCATGATCTGGAACAACTAGAAACACTGCTATGCTGCTTGATTTATCCCTTAAAAAACGCCAGCTTATACCAACATGCCATTAACATGGCACATACCGATCCATTGACCCAGCTGCAAAACCGGACGGCATTCGATGATGCCATTCGTCGGGAATATAGCCTCAGCCACCGCAATCAGCAGTCGCTGTCGTTGATTTTTATTGATATTGATCACTTTAAACAAATCAATGATGTGTATGGTCATCAATGCGGCGACTTCGCGTTGCGCAGCGTCGCCCATTGGATTACAGAATCGGTACGCGACTGTGATATGGTGTTCCGTTACGGCGGTGAGGAATTTGTGGTCTTGTTGAGCAACACCGGCTTGGGCAAAGCCCGTACCATTGCCGAAAGAATCCGCCTGTCTATTGAACAGCATACCTTAGCCTATGAAATGCAAACCCTCCGACTGACTGCCAGCATGGGTGTCAGCGCATTATCCGGGAATGAAACGACTGAGGACTTTATTAAGCGCGCCGATGAAGCCATGTATCAAGCTAAAAAGACAGGTCGTAACCGCGTGCTGGTCAGGGCATAAAATCGGTCGGGGTTTCCCGGCTCAGTTTTGCTTATTGTTTAACAATGGCACCCGCTTGCTTATAGTGCGCTACGCCATGATATATTGAGTAAAGGCTTCAACCGGCAACGGTTTGCTGAAATAATAACCCTGAAAAACTTCGCAGCCACGGACTTCCAGAAATTCCTTCTGGCCTTTATCTTCTACCCCTTCGGCCACAATTTCTAACCGCAGGTTGTTAGCCATCTGGATAATCGTTTCGACAATTACCGCATCGTTCGGGTCTATTAGAATATCACGTACAAAACTTTGATCGATTTTGAGCTGATCCAGTGGCAGTGATTTTAAATAGGCCAGAGAAGAATAACCGGTACCAAAGTCATCAATAGATATTTTCACCCCGATTTCTTTTAAGGCACGCATTTTTTCGACTGTTTCATTGATATTTTTAAGCAATATACCTTCCGTGAGCTCAATAAATAAGGTCGAAGGTTGAATACCGGAGCGTTCTATCGCCTGCCGCACACTTTCCACAAAATAGTCTTGAGAAAATTGCCGGGCGCTGACATTCACGGCGACATGATCCAATAAAATTCCGCGCTCTGACCACTGTCTTAAATGTTGACAGGCTTGATTGAGCACCCATTCGCCGATTTCGATAATTAATCCGGTTTCTTCGGCTAAGGGAATAAATTGCGCCGGTGAAATAACGCCTTTTTCAGCATGCTGCCAACGAATCAATGCTTCGGCACTATGCACCTTGCCATCCTTGTCGAGTTGTGGCTGATACACCAAAGTGAAATTATTTTGTTTTATAGCCCTGCGTAACTCCTTCTCCAAATAAAGCCTTTCATCAGCTTGCTGCTGCATGGTGATGTGGTAAAAACACACGGCATTGCGCCCCTGTGCCTTGGCCGCATACATAGCCTTGTCTGCCTGCTGTAATATCTCGTTTGCCGACACACTTCCTTCCGGAAAAACACTGATCCCAAAGCTCGATGAACAAATATGTTCATACTCGCCCATTAAATACGGTTGTTCCAATACTTTACGGATTTTTTCAGCCACTTTATGCGCGGCCTCATGAATCTGCTCCAGTAATTCTGTATGCGGGCGAATCAATATCACAAACTCATCGCCACCTAAACGCGCCGCCAGGTCTTCATCGCGTAATACCGACTGAATTCTGCTGGCCACCTGTTTGAGTAATGCATCGCCAACATGGTGACCCAGGGAATCATTTAAAACCTTGAACCGATCCAGATCCATAAAAATCACAGCGCCATAAAGGTTATTCCGTTTGGCAATGCTGATTTCGGTTTGCAGTTGATTTAACAAAAGGCGCCGGTTCGCCAACCCCGTCAACGCATCATAAAATGCGAGTTGGGTAATCTCCTGTTCCGATTTTTTTTGTTCCGTGATATCGCGAATACTGATTAACACCAACTGCTCACCCAATGAAGGCAGCAATGTCATCGTAATAGCACATAAAATTTTCTCACCTGCCTTATTGAGATGAGTCCATTCAAACTCAACCTGTCCCTGTTTGCTGGCTTGAGCCATTTTTTCCTGCGCCATCTGCAAACTGGGCTCTCCATTATCTTGAAACTGGGGCGAAAAGCTCATAGGATCAAGCCTTTCCAAGCCTTGCTCGGGTAATCCAAATAAATGCAATGCTTTGGCATTCGCTTCGACAATTTTAAAGCGGTCAATATCGAAAACAATC
>Ga0114934_10002638_pt1 | contig 11435 bp, 9 predicted proteins | sample 4SBtaG_2_FD_99695 | JGI IMG/M metagenome (GOLD analysis project Ga0114934, IMG submission 99695) | Deep subsurface microbial communities from Kolumbo volcano to uncover new lineages of life (NeLLi) - 4SBTROV10_white metaG | ecosystem: Environmental > Aquatic > Marine > Volcanic ...
AGCATACGGGTGCACCATCAAAGCCAATCGTTAATAAGAAGGATACAGTGAAGGTTGGCACCAGACTTTCTGATCCTGTCGGTTTTGTTTCCGTACCAGTTCACTCTTCTGTGTCTGGTGTTGTTGCAGGTATTGTCCCACATTATCATCATCTGGGAAAGAAGATGGACGCTGTAAAGATAAAGGTAGAAGGCAAGGAGATTGAAGAGGGCATTGGTGAAGAGAGGGATTACAGTAACTTAAAACCTGAAGAAATAATAGAAAAAGTTAAAATGGCTGGTGTTGTAGGTTTGGGTGGTGCTGCATTCCCGACCCATGTAAAACTTTCTCCTCCCAAAGACAAAAAAATCGACACATTGATTATCAACGGAGCTGAGTGCGAACCTTATCTTACTGCAGATTACAGAATTATGCTTGAGAGGCCTGATGACATTTTGAAAGGAACAGAGATCATAAGGAAAGTCTTAAATCCAGAAAGAGTAGTCATTGCTATTGAGGACAATAAAAAAGATGCAGCAGAGTTATTAAGGGGAAAGATTAAAGGAGAAAAGGATATGGAGGTCGTAGTTCTCAGAACAAGGTACCCTCAAGGTTCTGAAAAACAATTGATATTCGCAATAACTGGAAGGGAGGTTCCTGCTGGTGGATTGCCATTTGATGTAGGATGTTATGTTCAGAATGTAGGAACAGCGGTTGCTGTATATGAGGCAATTGCATTTAATAAACCCTTATATGAGAGGGTGGTTACAGTAACTGGGGCAGTAAAGAATCCCGGCAATTTTCTTGTTCCAATTGGGACCCCTATAAAAAACCTAATAGATGCAGCTGGAGGCAGCCTTGGCGAGATTGGGAAGGTCATAATGGGAGGACCTATGATGGGCCTTGCCCAAAAATCCCTTGAAGTTCCTGTGGTGAAGGGAACGAGCGGCATACTAATCCAGAGTATCGATGATGTATTCATTGATGATCCAACACCCTGTATAAGGTGTGGATCCTGTATAGATGTTTGCCCTATGGGTCTCCTGCCAAACCTGATGGAATGGAATATCAAAGCGAATAATCTTGATGGTGCTGAGAAGCTTGGTTTAATGTTCTGTATTGAATGCGGAAGTTGTGCCTATGTATGTCCTGCAAGAAGACCACTCGTTCATACCTTCAAATATGGGAAAAGTGAGATTTTGAAACAGAGGAGGAAATAATGTATTTATCAGCTTCCCCACATATCAGACGTGGAGTTAACACAAAAAAGATAATGTATTCTGTTGTTCTTGCACTTTTTCCAGCTCTTATTGGTTCTATTGTATTTTTTGGGTGGAGGGCTCTGTTTATTATAATTCTGTCCGTTTTGAGCGCAGTAGGTACAGAGTATCTATACAAAGGTATAACTCACCGCGACATCAATCCCCTCGATGGCAGTGCCATCATCACAGGCATTTTATTGGCATTTAATCTTCCTGTTCAGTCTCCCTGGTGGCTTCCAGTGATTGGTTCTTTCTTTGCTATTCTTATAGTGAAACAATTATTTGGAGGATTGGGATACAACATATTTAATCCAGCCCTTGCCGGGAGGGCATTTGTAATGGCATCCTGGCCATCCATAATGACTGGAAGATGGACAGCACCTCTGCACGGCACGATAAGCGGAATTGATGGAATTACGACAGCAACACCACTGAATTTAATAAAACTTCATGGAACAGATCCAGCTGTTCTTTCACGGATAAATTCCCCAGAGCTCTTGAAACATCTTTTCATTGGGAATGTTGGTGGATGCATAGGAGAAACATCTGCACTTCTTTTATTGATTGGGGCTCTATTTTTATTCTTCAGGGGTTTTGCAGATTGGAGAATAAGTGTAGGGTATATTGGTACAGTTTTTGTCATTTCCTGGATATTCTTTTTGTTACATCTTACACCTGCTGGTCCGCTTTTTCACATACTCTCTGGTGGTGTAATGCTTGGGGGACTTTTTATGGCTACAGATATGGTCACATCACCTGTTACACCAATTGGGAGGTGGATCTTTGGCATTGTAGGTGGTTTAATCGCAGTGCTCATTCGAGTATGGGGTGGTTATCCTGAGGGTGTATCATATTCCATATTGATTATGAACATATTCACTCCACTTCTTGATAGAATTAGGCCCAAATACCTCGGGGAGGTGAAAGAATGAAGGATATGATAAAACCACCTCTGGTGCTTTTCTTTACCGCAGTGATTGCAGCTGTGTTACTTGCCTTTGTCTATCAGAAAACGGAACCTGAGATAGAGAGAAGGGCGAAAGAACAACTTTTATCAAACCTCGAGGAAGTTTTTCCTGAGAAGGGGGTAACCTTTAAACCGGTAATAAAAGATACGGTTTGGCGTGTATTGAAAGGCGACAAGATCGTTGGTCTTATCTTCATAAATGGGAAAAGAGGTTATGCCAGTATTATAAAAACTGTTGTAAGCATAGACACACATTTCAGGGTCATTAAGGTGTTGATTCCCAAGGAAGGGTTGTCAGAAACGCCTGGGCTAGGGATGAAGGTTACGGAACCCTGGTTTCAGAAACAGTTCCAGGGAAAATCTGAGAAGGATATTCTGTTGAAGAAAGATGGGGGAGACCTGGATGCGATTACAGCAGCAACCATCTCTTCCCGTGCAGCAGTTGGGGCAGTAAGGGAAGGAATTGAGAAATATAAGAGTTGCCTTAAGTCAGGGACTCCCTCAGGGATAGATTGGTATAAGAACCATCTCAAAGAGATGTTCCCTGCTGATTCTATTATTCCTGTAAGAGAAGGGTGTTTATGGAAGGCCTACAAAGGAAAGGAGGAAATTGGCGAGATTTATCTTTCTTATGGTAATGGGTATGGGGGAAAGATAGGTGTCCTCGTTGGAGAAAAGGATGGAGTAATAAAATCAATGTATATTCAGTCACCTGAAGAAGGCTTGAAAGAATCAGAGGGTTGGGGGACAAAAATAAGAGAACCAGAGTATATTAAAAAATATATAGGTAAGAAAATAGAGGATGTTAAATCTGTAGATGGTATTACAGGGGCAACGATCTCTGTAGGTGGTCTCAAAGAGGCTATAGTAAAGGGATATGAAAACACGGGGAGGAATAAATGAAAACCTTTCTTGATGGAATTATAAATAATAACCCTGTTCTTGTCCTTGCCATAGGTTTGTGTCCAACACTTGCCGTTTCCACATCTGCTTACAATGCATTGGGTATGGGAGTAGCTGTAATATTTGTTCTTACCTTTTCAAATTTTATTATTTCAGCCGCCAGGAGAATTATACCTGAAAATCTCAGGATTCCTATATTTATAATCATAATCTCTACGTTCGTCACAATTGTTGATTATGTTCTTAAAGGATATGTGCCTGCGCTTTCTAAGAATCTTGGGGTTTTTGTCCCATTGATAGTAGTTAATTGTATAATACTTGGCAGGGCTGAGGGTTTTGCCTATAAGCATAGTATAGGGCAGGCGACACTTGATGGTCTTGGTAGTGGAATTGGTTTTACACTTACAATATTTGCTATGGGCACTATTAGAGAGATACTTGGGCAGGGTACATGGTTTAGCATCCCTGGTGGTTTTGGGGGGTTTCATCCTCTTGGTCACGGTTTCACAAACTATCCCGTCCTCTTGATGATACTCCCACCTGGAGGATTTCTTGTTATTGCATTCCTGATGGGAACAATGAGGTGGGTACAAATTAGGAGGGCAAGATGAGTCTCTTTCTGTTATTTCTCTCAGCTTTTCTTGTAAATAATATTATCTTGATGAGGTTTTTAGGTTTATGTCCATTTTTTGGAATTTCAAGCAGGATGGATACTGCGATTGGAATGGGCATGAGTGTTATATTTGTTATGGTCTTATCCAGTATAGTTACATGGTTTCTTTACGTATATGTTCTTGTTCCTCTAAATCTTGTGTTCCTTAGAACCGCCGCTTTTATTCTTGTTATAGCAACCCTTGTGCAATTCCTTGAGATTTATTTTAAAAAGGCAATTCCGACACTATATTCAGCTCTTGGCATATACCTTCCATTAATAACAACAAACTGTGCTATTCTTGCCGTTGCTTTTCTCAACATAGATTATGGACATTCCTTGATACAAACCATCGTATATGCCATAGGGGTCTCTTCTGGCTTTGGGCTTGCGCTTATAATGATGGCAGGAATAAGGGAAAGAGTAGATAATGCCCCTATTCCTGAGCCTTTAAAAGGACTTCCCATTGCTTTTATTACAGCCAGTCTGATGGCACTTGCATTTCTTGGTTTTCAAGGGCTCCTTGGCCTTTCTTTGTGAGGAATAGAGATAAAAGAATTATTTGTAAAAATAACTGATTTTGTTAAGAGATACTCAGCAGATAGGGAGGTGCTTTTACCTCCCTATCCAGGTATTATTATTCTCTCTGTAGGTCTTTCAGATAGAGTCCCAATGGTCCTTATTGCGAGTAAAGATAAAAAGGAAAGAATCTATGAAGATCTGGGTTTTTTTTACAGGAATCCCGCCATTTTTTATAGTGAGAATAGCATAGAAATTGCTGGCAGGATAAGGGAAAAGACCTTTGATGTTCTTGTAATCTCACCCGAGGATTTATCATTTGGGATTCCTGTGCTTTCAGAATGGAAGCTTACAAAGGGAGACAATCTCCCCTATGAAGAGTTTTTATTCTTTCTTGCGGATGGGGGTTATGAAAGGACAGAAAAAGTTATTGAAAAGGGGGAATTTAGCGTTAGGGGTTCCATAATTGACCTCTTTCCTCATTCACAGAAGAATCCAGTTAGGGTAGAACTTGAAGATGAAAAAATACTGTCATTAAGATACTTCAGTCCATATACCCAGAGAACTGTATCGTACATTTCTTCAATAGTGATTTTCACTTCCACCGAAAGAACAGTTTGTCTAAAGGATTTATTAAGTAACTTCTTTATTGTTGGTGAGAAGAATAAATTAATTAAATCAGATATAGTCTTTTCTCCTACAGGTACATTAATTCCAATGAAACCCTCACCATCATTTAACAGGAGTCTTGAATCTTTAAGAAATTTTTTACGAAGGCATCAAGGTTATACAACATATCTTATTCTTGAGACCCCAGGTGAGATTGACAGAATGAAGGAGTTGCTTGACCCAGAGTTTCCGTATTTGTTTTACAAACAGGGGCACCTTTCAAAAGGATTTATCATTGATGAGATTAAAATTATCTTTGTTACTGAGAGTGATATCTTCGGAATAACCCGTAAGAAAGTAGAGAAAAAAGTAAAACTGGAATACGACATTTTTGATTTCAAAGAAGGGGATTATGTTGTCAACGATGAATTTGGAATAGGAATATTTGATGGTCTTGAGAAGATATCGGTAGAAGGAAATGAGATAGATTGTCTTAAAATTTCATATAAGGGTGGCGATAAGCTATTCGTTCCTGTGGATAAAATATATCAGGTAAAGAAATATATTGGTGCAGAAGGACAAGTAGAAATTGATTCTCTATCAAAGCAGCGATGGTTACGAAAAAAAACTAAGGTTCAGAAGGGTATAAAAGAAATAGCGGAAAAAATGCTAAAGTTATATGCCAGGAGGAGGGCGTCAAAGGGGTGGGCGTTTAGTGAGGATACATTATGGCAGAAGGAAATGGAGGCGCTCTTTCCATTTGAGGAGACAGAGGACCAATTAAGAGCGGTTGAAGATGTAAAGAGGGATATGGAAAAGTGTACTCCAATGGATAGATTGTTGTGCGGGGGTGTAGGCTTTGGAAAGACGGAAGTTGCATTGAGGGCTGCATTTAAGGCTGCAATGGATGGAAAACAAACAGCTATTATTGCACCTACAACAATCCTTGCAGAACAGCATTATATTACCTTCAGGGATAGACTCAGTAGATTTCCTATTAAGGTAGAATTCCTTTCAAGATTTACGAAATCCAGGGAGAAAAAGATTCTGGAAGAACTAAAAAATGGCAAAATTGATATTATTATCGGAACACACAGACTTTTATCTAATGATGTTACATTTAAAGACATTGGTCTTCTTATTATAGATGAAGAGCAAAGATTTGGTGTAAAACAAAAGGATAAGATAAAAGAAATGAAGGAAAATGTAGATTATCTTGCCCTGAGTGCTACTCCTATTCCCAGAACATTGAATCTTGCACTTTCGGGCCTTGCGGATCTTTCCGTTATCGAGACTCCACCGGTGGGAAGGATGAGCGTAGTTACTGAAGTATTACACTGGGATGAAAATTTAATATACGATGCAATTATGAGAGAAATTCAGAGGGGAGGCCAGGCCTTCTTTGTTCATAACAGGATAGAGACAATATATGGAATTTACGAGAAACTACAGAAAATATTTCCAGAGCTCAGAATTATTGTGGCACATGGACAGATGCCTCCAAGAAAACTGGAGAGGTCGATGGTCGATTTTATTGAGAGAAAATACCATGTTCTTCTCTCAACGGCAATTATAGAGTCTGGGTTGGATATCCCTAATGTCAACACAATAATAATAAATGACGCTCACAGATTTGGTCTCGCTGATTTACATCAGTTGAGGGGTAGGGTCGGTCGGTCAACAAGGAGGGGATTCTGTTATCTTATTATTCCGAGGGGTATTTCTGAAGAGGCATATAAGAGGATTTCTGCAGTAAAAACATACTCTCACCTGGGAGCGGGCCTGAAGATAGCCCTCGTTGATATGGAGATGAGGGGTGCCGGACTTCTCCTTGGAACAAAGCAGCATGGTTTTATTGAGAAAGTCGGTTATGAACTCTATATGAGAATGCTGGACGAAACTGTTAGAGAAATAAAAGGTGAAAAGATAAAAAAGAGAATAGAAACAGAGGTAAGGTTAAACAGGCCTATCTATATTCCAACTGAATATATCCAATACTCAGATGATAGAATAAGAATTTATAGAAGACTTGCCGCAGCTGAAAAAGAAGAAGAGATTGAGAATATAAAGGAAGAGGTTACAGACATATATGGCAGGCCACCCAAGATCATCGACAATCTATTTGAATGGACAAAGATAAGATTGAAGGCAATGGATGCTGGTATACAAAAAATTATAGAAAACGGAGAATTCACAGTAGAATTCGCAGAGGAGGTCACAAAAAAAGCTATAGAGAAAATGGTTAGAGAAATACCTGATATTAAATTTTACTATGGTAAGAACCTCAGGATAAAGGTTCCCCACAACCAATTAAAAAGACTTTTGGAACTCCTTACATAATTTTGTTATTTGTAGCGCACCGTTTATCTTCTGTCTTTAATGCCTTCTTCAGCTGTTCAAATTCACTCCTACCTTCTTTTACCTTGCTTCTCTTACTATTTCTCTCCTACCTCGCTTCTCTCCTTGTTTCTCTTCTACCTCGCTTCTCTTACTACTCCACTTCTACCTTGTCTTACAGGAGACCAAAAAGAAAAAAAGAAAAAAAACTCTACTCCATTTCTACCTCGCTTCTCTTTCAACTATTCTTTCACCTTGTCTTACCTTGTCTCTCCCTATATTCTATCTTTGGAGTTGTCATTGTGATAATCTCACAGTTATGAATCTTCGAAGTTTATTTTAAATAATCAAAATTGCAAAAAAGTACTTGACAAATATTATAATTTGTTTAAAATCAAAAAAAGGAGGTTGTTATGAAGAAAACATTACTCCTTTCATTAATGCTCGGTTTTACTCTGTTGGGAGAAAATGAGCATATTTCTGGTTATATAAATATTCCGACGGGTTATGTCACGAAGCCTGGTATATATGTAAATGCGAACACAAGTTACGCAATTGGAGAGGAACCTTCAAGGTTTGATCTGGATATGAATTTCGGTATCGTTTTGGGCAAATTTGAAATTTATCTCTCAGAATATACTCTGAACACCTGGCTATTCGACACAAAATATATGATATTCAAGAATGAAAATTATAGTCTTTCTCTTGGTGTCGATAGGGTTAGTTACGATAAATATATTTCACCGCTTGGTATTGGTGATACTTCAGGTTATATTGATGAGCGCTATCTGAAGAGACCTCCGGAATTATTTTCTGCTTACATTTCTAATTCTGTGAATTTAGGTAATGTAGCGGAATTGACACTGGGTCTTGGTAGAGGAAGATTTATTGGTTATGGACCAAGAAGTAGATTTTTTAACACAGATGTTTTCTTCGCAAGTGGTCCAGGTGATACTGCAAATCAGCACCCTAATTTTGCAATAGGTGCTTTCGGTGGGTTAAAATTAAAACTGGTGCCCTTTCTATACCTCATAACTGAGTTTGACGGAAGAAATGGTAATGCTGGTTTAAGGTTTGATAATGGCTTTATCTTCTCCACTATTTCCGTTTCAAAATTAGAACTCTTCACCTCCCCTGATCTTCACAGCAGGGTAGATATATCCTTTGGAATAAAAGCAAAACCTCTGGAGGTAACGAATGAAGGCAGTATTTATGTCAAACTCTTTGACGGGAAAACTAATATGCCTCTTCCTGGTGTAGTTACTGTTAGTAATGGTAATTACAAAAAGGCGTTTATAGTTCCATCTTCTGGGAAATTAGATATAGCACTTGTCAAGGGTATTTATAATGTCACTTTCATTTCCGATGGATATAAAACAAAAAAGGGAAAAATAACTGTAGAGCAGGGGAAGAAGACAACCCTCAACATTGGATTAAACAAGGCCTTAACCCCTGAAGAGATTGCCTCAAATTCGCACGCAGAAAGGGCAATAACATTGATGGGACAGGATAAACTTGCGAGTGCCTTGCAAGAGATTAATGTTGCCATAAGTCTAAATCCCGAAAATACCATCGCGAAACAGACGAAGGGTAAAATAGTTTTGAAGATTAAAGAAAAGGTAAAATCTTTAAGTGAGGAGGCAACAAGATTAGAAAATTCTAATCCTGGTGGGGCAATATTGATATGGGAAGATGTTCTTAAGTACGAGCCCACCAATAAGATTGCCAGTGCCCATATTGCAACTTTAAAGAGAAGACTTTCTAAGAAAAAAACAATAACAAAAAAACGTATAACGAAGCCTTCAAAGAAAAAAGTCACCCCTGCAAAAAAGATAAAAAAGCCAAGCAAGAAGGTTTTGACAGACTGGTATAAAAAGGGAGTTAAATTATACCTGCAGGGTAAATATAAAGAGGCATACAATCTTTTCAAAAAGATATTAAAATATGACCCGAAGAATGTAAGGGCCAGAAAATATCTGAAGAAGGCTCAAACTAGAATTTAATGCTCTATAAAGACTCAGGTATTGATACAGACAAGTCCAACAGGGCTAAAAATAGAATAAAAAAGTTTGCAAAAAAAACATTTAGTAAGAATGTTTTGAGTGATATTGGTCTATTTGCTGGCGCTTACAAGATTCCAGAGGATATAAATAATCCCATCCTTATTAGTAGTACCGATGGTATTGGAACAAAGGTAATCGTTGCGCACTTAATGCACAAATACAAAGATCTTGGAGCTGATATAGTGAATCATTGTGTGAATGACATACTTTCTATGGGGGCTCATCCAGCTTTTTTCCTTGATTATTTTGCGGCGAATAAGATCAACAATGATGTCCTTGTAGAATTTATTGAGGGGGTCTCTGAAGCCTGCATAAATAATGATTGCTCTTTAATCGGTGGTGAAACGGCAGAAATGCCTGATGTCTATCCTTCGGGACACTTCGATATTGCAGGTTTCATTGTGGGAATAGTGGATAAGAATGCAATAATTACAGGTAAGCATATCAAGCCTAAAGATAAGGTCTTTGGATTGTTCTCCTCCGGTCTTCATACAAATGGATATTCTTTGGCAAGGAAAATAGTATTTGAAAAAATGGGTTTGAAACCAGACAGTTATATCCCAGAGGTCTCCTCTTCAATAGGTGAAGCACTCCTTGTTCCCCATACATCCTATTTCAAGGATGTATATCCAATACTGACCCGCATAAAGGGTATAGCCCACATAACTGGTGGAGGTTTCAAAGGGAATATCTCGAGGATTTTACCCCATAATGTAAATTGCATAATAGATACTAAAAAATGGAATGTTCCTCCAATCTTCAAATTGCTGCAAAAGTGGGGAGATGTTCCTATGGAAGAAATGTATAAGACCTTCAATATGGGCATAGGTATGGTTTTGATAGGGAAGGAGATAAAAGCAGGAATTGAGATTGGAGAAATAGTCGGTGGAAATGGAGAGGTAATACTTGAAGGCATCTGATATTTTAGACTTTCTACTTATTGCTGGCAGATTAAAAAATATCCCCAGGACGGGGTGGATCATTTCAGGAATAACAAATCCAGAAACTGTGGCTTCACATTCTTTCAGGGTAGCTCTAATAAGTATGCTCCTCTCTGATTCCTTTAACAACATTGATAAAGAAAAGGTTTTGAGAATTGCTTTAATTCATGACCTTAATGAGTCTATCATTGGTGATATACCGCTTGGTGCGAAGAATAATGTTCAAATAGACGAGAAGAAAATCTTTTCTGAAGATATTCCTATACCAGTAGAAATAAAGAAAAGAACGTTAAGTGATTTTTCTGAATTTGAGAATAGAACGAGCATTGAAGGAATGATAGTCAGAGCAGCTGACAAAATAGACCTTTTACTACAAGCATATGAATACGAAAAAGATAGAGGCATAAGGCTTGATTCATTCTGGGAAAATAGCCAAAACCGTGTGGATTTTAAGATTCATAAGGTTGTTGGGAAAATAATAAAAGAGTTAGAGAGGAGAAGAAAAGATGTTAATTGAGAGGAAAAGAGCAAGGAAAAAAAATTTATTAAAAAATATCATAATATTTATTTTTTCATTAATAATAGCCTCTGCACTTTGGTTCTATGCAGTAACGAACCCTGTTGTAGAGAAAGAAGTTGAACTTCCAGTAAGGGTTGTTCCACCCAGACACTTCTGTGTTTTGTCCTACTCCCCAGAAAAATTAACATTTTTAGTGAGGGCGAAAAAAAGGCAATTTCTGTTTTTACGAGGGGTTGAGCTCACTATTTTAGTGGATAAACCTCAAATTGGGAAGGTTAAGATTCCACTGGATTATAACCATATTAAGTTTCCTTACCTACTTGGAATAACAGATTATTCTATTAGGGGAAGAGACAACCTGGAATGTTCTATTGATTCCTTTGTTGTAAGAAGGATAAAGGTAATTCTGACTGAGGGGCTTGAAGCAAGTCCAGAAAGCGTAGATGTTTATGGGCCAAAAGGTTTGATCGGCAGTCTCGAAAGTATTATTCCTGATTCAATTCCAAAAAGTTCTAATTTTACTACCATTACAATGGGGACAGGACTGATTAAGGTAAAACCAAGAATTATTAGAATAAAAAGATGATTGTCCTCGGAGTGGAGACTTCCTGTGATGATACGGGAGTTGCTATTTTTGATGGCGAGGGGATCTTAGCAAATAGTCTGTATACCCAAATTGCACA
>Ga0114934_10002639_pt1 | contig 11435 bp, 12 predicted proteins | sample 4SBtaG_2_FD_99695 | JGI IMG/M metagenome (GOLD analysis project Ga0114934, IMG submission 99695) | Deep subsurface microbial communities from Kolumbo volcano to uncover new lineages of life (NeLLi) - 4SBTROV10_white metaG | ecosystem: Environmental > Aquatic > Marine > Volcanic ...
CTTATCTGTATCTAGTTTGTTTTGGGCCATGTCAACGTATTTTTCGTCTACTTTTTCACTTCCTTCCCTTTCAGCTAGCTCACCCGCAACCCTCAAAAGATCTAATGCCCGTCTAGCATCACCGTGTTCTTGCGCTGCTATTGCAGCACATTTATTTATAACACTCTCGGATATTGCACCATCATAAAATGCATCCACTGCTCTTTCAGAAAGTATATCCTTAAGTTGAAGAGCGTTGTAAGGTGCAAACAGCACTTCCTCTTCAGAAAGGGATGATTTAACTCGTGCATCAAGCATCTCTCTAAACGATATGTCGTTAGTTATTCCTATTATACTCATTTTTGATCTTGTGAGCTCCGTGTTTATTCTCGTAAGATTATACAAAAAATTATCACCTATTTTTTTTACCAAATTGTCAATTTCGTCCAAAATAAGTATTAATATGCGGCTCTTAGAGTCTATAACTTCAAGAAATTTTTTATACAATGTCTCGGTTGGAAGACCCGTATCTGGAACTGTAACATTAAATTCCGATAAAATTCTAGAGAGTAATCTATATTCCGTATCAGAAACCCGTTTCATTTTACAATTTATGTATATGATTTTCACGTTTGATGTTTTCTTTTCCAATTCCCTTGTAACATATTTTGTTGTTATTGATTTTCCAGTTCCAACAGTTCCATAAATAAAAATGTTGTTTGGACGCTGTTTGCGAAACGTTGGAGCAAGAATTGATGCTATTTGATCTATCTCTTTATCTCGATGATAAATTTTCTCTGGAATATAAGAACCGGACAAAACATCTTTGTTTTTGAATAATGGTTTTGTGGCTAGAAATTTTGAAAAGATGTCATTATCACCAACAGGAGTACCTCGTTTTTTATTAACAAATCGATTAATATCTTCCTGCATTTTCACACCCCATACATTACCTTCATTTCTCATGGAAAGTATTTAAATATATCTTCACTGGAAACTATGGTTATTTAAATATAATTTAAAGGGAATAAACCTCATACACCTACATTTCCTATGGAATCTAGGATAATAATAAATAATGATTATAACACATTTATATATATACATTTATCATTCATTTTCATCATTTCAATCATCTTCAGTAGAAATGTAGGACTAAGTGATATCATTAAATAATTTGAACAATTTTATTTCTCGATTTAAAACCCCTAATTATTTTTGGTTTGCCGAACTCTCTCAAGAGCTTCAAAAGCTCCTCATTTGCCTTACCATTTTTAGCTTCGTTCTTCAGATAAATATCCCAAACATCTCCCTTTATGACTTTTACCCTTTTAGAATTTGTATGCACTCGAATTTTTATTATCATTTTAATCCTTCAATACACCTTTATAAATCGAATTTTTCTAATATATCTTTTGCATCTTCTTTTGCGTATTTTATTACATCGTTATAGAAATAATCTTTATAAGCTCTGTTGAGACAGGAAGTCATGAAACCACAGGCGTCCGGCAAATCAGATACAATGTCTATATTATAGGATATTTCAACAGTTCCCCGATTTGTATTCATCGTGAATTCACCATTTATTTTAATATTCCACTCCGTGTACGAGTAATCATTAATTTTATTTTTCCAATAGAAAGCAAATTTAAACATAGCTCTCGGCCCTGAAGTTAACAACGAATTTTCTTTTATTTGAGCTCCCATATCCTCGAGCTTTTTCTTCATATCAATTGCATATATAATTGGCATATCAACTTCTCTTGCTAAGGAATTTGATAATAAAGTTTCTGTTACTATCATTATTCAACACCCAACTCTTCTCTGCATTCTTCACACAACCACATACCATCAACATTCTTTAGATCGTCCGAATAGTTGCCACATCTTTCGCATTGACCAAAAATTGTCTCATCTTTATAGATCGGGCCAGAATTAATTTTCAACCCTTCCAAGAGATTCTTATAGAGTTCGGGTTCTACTTGCAGTACATCTATTGTTGACACCATTCCAACAATTTTGTCATTTTTCTTAACTAAAATTCTTTCTATTCCCTTTTTAACCATCAATTTAGCAGCATCTTCCAAAGATTTATTTTCAGATATGGTTATAAGTTTCTTTGTCATGATATCTTTTGCTTTATTACCTTTTTTCATCACAACATACCTATTTATTATATCACTGCTGGTAATTAATCCAACAACCCGTTCATCTTTTACAAGGACAGAACCAACTCTCTCGGCTCTCATAATTTTAGCTATATCCTTAACATCTGTATCCGGAGAAACATAAACAAGATCAGTTTTCATAATCGATTTAACTGGTGCCTCATACCTCATATCCACCACCAAATATAATTGCCTCGAGACTTTAAAACATTTAATTATATCGTTCTTTATTAGCTCTTAAAGATATAAATATTAAGAAATAATTACATTCATGAAAACGTACAGAAAAGGGTACATAGCCGAAAATCAACTTGTTCACATTATGTATGAAAGAGGGTGGGCGGTTTTGAGAGCTCCACGTTCTGGGAGAATATCTTTACCTTCCCCAGATATAGTTGCCATGAAAAAAGGCAGAATTTTGATTATAGAAGTTAAATCACGAAAAGCGGGATTTCAAATAAGAAAAGAGCAAATGGATGAAATGAAAGATTATATAAAACGTTCTGGTGGGGAAGGTTATATTGCAATAAAAATACCACGCAACGGATGGAAGTTTTTGAAATTTGATGATGTTACAAAAAACAACGGTAATGTAGGAAAAAAGTTTTTAGAAAAAAAATTTATAGACATTATGTCAGTTATTTAGGGTTTATTTATAATCTCATCTTATACATTTCTTATCTTCACATTTTTTACAAACGGTTTCATCGCCTCGGCAAATCTCTGGAGTTCCTCCAATGAATATGGTTTTACCGTCAAATTTGCAAGTGTGCTCTTATTGTCAAATTGTTGTATATAATATTTTTTTGCTCCCACTATTAGTTTTCCTATCCCTATGAAATCTTCTTCTTTCAGTTTTGGATACGCTGTTGTTCTAAATTCATAATCTATACCGCTATTTATCAATAGCTCGATAGACTCTTTTATTAAATTGGTGTCAAATTTTACATTTACTATTTCCTCATATTTTTCAAGCGGAGCTTTGACATCCATTGCGACATAATCAATAAGTTTTTCATCTATCAAAGATTTTACCACTTTTGGATTTGTTCCGTTTGTATCTAATTTCACAAGAAATTTCATGCTCTTTAGTTTTTTTATAAAATCTGGTAAATCTTTTTGAAGTGTGGGTTCACCCCCCGTTATTTCCACTGCATCTAAAAGTTTTCTATTCTTTTCTAAATAATTAAAAATAAAATCTTCCGAAATTTTCTCTGTGGTTTTTATTTTCTCTGGCAACACGAGCTCCGAATTGTGACAGTATGGACAGCGAAAATTACATCCAACCGTGAATACAATCGAGCATATTTTACCTGGATAATCAATTAGACTTTGCTTTTGAAACCCACCAATTATCATTCTGCCTTCACCTTAAGTGTTTTATCAAATGTTTTTCTTTGTTTGAACTCTTCTTGTTTTCCTGCATTCCACTGTTCGATAGGTCTTAGATACCCGACAACTCTTGAATATACCTCACACTTTGTTTTTATACCTTCAGCTTCACATTTAGGACAATACTCGTGCTCTCCAAAAATATATCCATGAATTGGGCATATGCTGAATGTTGGTGTTATTGTAAAGTATGGCAATCTGAAATTTTCACACACTTTCTTCACAAGATTTCTAACAGATTCTGGAGACGGTTGTTTTTCTCCAAGATAAATGTGCAACACTGTTCCGCCAGTATATTTTGTTTGTAAATTATCTTGTAAGTTAAGAGCTTCAAATATATCATCAGTAAAATTGACTGGTAATAAACTTGAATTTGTGTAATATGGTTCTGCGCCGTTTTTAACTTCTTCATTGTTAGCAACAATTATATCTGGGAACATTTTTTTGTCTATTCTTGCCAATCTGTATGATGCTCCCTCCGCTGGTGTTGCTTCCAAATTATATATATGTCCTGTTTCTTGTTGGAAATCTGCTAATTTATTTCTCATAAATTCAAGAACTCTAACTGCAAATTCATGACCCTCTTTTTCTCCAATTGATTTTCCTAATAAGTTTAAGGAACCTTCATTTAAGCCAATTAATCCTATTGTTGAAAAGTGATTCGTCCAATAATTTCCAAAGCTTGATTTTATGGCTCTCAAATAAAACTTTGAATACGGGTACAATCCCATATCAGTTAATCTTTCCAAAGTTTTTCTTTTTATCTCTAAACTTTCTTTTGCCAACTCCATTAATTTTCCAAGTCGTTCAAAAAATTCGTTTTCATCTTTTGAAAGATACCCAAGTTTTGGCATGTTTATAGTTACTACACCTATACTCCCCGTCAGAGGGTTGGCACCAAACAATCCCCCACCTCTCTTTTTCAATTCTCTGTTATCTAATCTTAAATGACAACACATAGATCTAACATCATCTGGATTCATATCACTGTTTACAAAATTTGCAAAGTACGGTATGCCATATTTTGCTGTCATCTTCCATATAGGGTTATATCTTTCATCATCCCAACCGAAATCTTTTGTTATATTGTATGTTGGTATTGGAAAAGTGAAGACTCTTCCACTAGCATCCCCTTCTGTCATAACTTCTGCAAATGCTCTGTTAAACATGTTCATTTCTTCTTGAAAATCAGAATATGTTTCTTTCTGCTCCTTTCCACCTATTATAACGTGTTCATCTTTCATGAATTTTGGAACTTCAACATCCAGGGTAATATTTGTAAATGGAGTTTGAAACCCAACTCTTGTAGGAACATTTACGTTAAAAATAAATTCTTGTATTATCTGTTTTACATCTTTGTAATTGAGATGATCATATCTTATGAAGGGTGCTAAATATGTATCAAAGTTGGAAAATGCTTGAGCTCCCGCTGCTTCACCCTGAAGTGTAAAAAAGAAATTTACAATTTGACCAAGTGCAGATCTCAAATGTTTTGCTGGTTTTGATTCTATTTTTCCTTTTGCACCCTTAAATCCAACAAGCAGCAAATCTTTTAAATCCCATCCAACACAGTATGCACCTAAAATACCCAAATCATGAATATGAAAATCTCCGTTTAAATGTGCTTTTTTTATTTCTGGTGGATATATTTTATTAAGCCAATACTGTGATGTGATCATTGAAGATATATGAAAGTTTAATCCCTGAAGAGAAAAAGTCATGTTTGCATTTTCCTTTATTCTCCAATCATTTAGATTTAAATAATTGTCAACAGCATCGAGATTTGAGAATAGATCTGAAAATTTTCTCAGTTCTTCGTGCTGTTTTCTGTAAAGGATATATGCTTTGGCAGTTTTGTAGTGTCCGTTTTCAACTAAAACTTTTTCAACAATATCTTGAACTTGTTCAACTGTAGGTATTTCACCTTCTTTTAATTTTGTTTTTAATTTTTCAACTACCTGATTTCCAAGCTTTTTAGAAATATTATAATCTTTCCCACCAACAGATTGCGCCGCCTTCCATATCGCGTTAATTATTTTTTCTTCGTCAAAATCGACGATTCTTCCATCTCGTTTCTTTATTTTTTTTAGTTCCATTTTATCACCCACACACCAATAATTGCATAACACAATATATGTGTATAACAGAACGTTAATATACAATATATTGTGCTACCACATCTATTATTTCCATTCAGATTTATATATATTTGTGAATTCATAAATATATACTATAACAATTATTTAGTAATTTAATATATTGAATAACATCTTTTATTATATATATTATTTAATATATAATTAACAAAAAAACAGCAAATTGTTTGGTTATTGACGAAAAAGTTATGCACTTATTTAAGGTGCTTGTTTAAGATGAACTATTGTATAGTTTATATTTTAAATATTTAAATCCATAAATTAAGACAAGCAAGGAGGTGTTTAAATGTACGTTGTTTCGTCTAAGATAAAAGAAATTATAAAAAAAGAAAATATGAATATGGCTTCTAATTTTGCAGATGCTCTCTCGAAAAAAGTCGAAGAAATCGTAAAAGAAGCGATAAAAAGATCAAAAGGAAATGGAAGAAAAACAGTTCGAGAAATTGATTTGTAATTTTTTTCTTTTTTAAACTTTTAATTTTTAATAAAACTTGTGGTGTGGTATGAAAAAAGAAATTTTTCGTCTTATGGTTGCAGATGTTATTTTTTCAGAAAAACCATGGGAAGAAATTAAAAAATGGAGAAAGGCATTCAAGATAAAGGGAAAAGATGTAGCAGAAAATATAAAAGTATCTCCATCGGTCATAAGCGATTATGAATCTGGTAGAAGAAAATCACCAGGAATTAACATGATCAAGAAAATTTTGAATTCTATAATTAAACTTTCTGGCATTAGCGACTCTTATGAAACTGAAATTAAGGAAGGAGAAATCTCTTTTGAGGAATTTTCTAAAAAAATTGGTGGAAGTATCGTCGTTTATCCATCGGAAAAACAAGCTTTAGGCACAGTTTTTATAAACGAGAAAAATATTGCTTCGTTGGGAGATTGTAAAGACATGTGTATTATATCTCCTTTTGAAGAATCTATATTGATTTTGTCTTCTCTAGGATTTCGTCCAAACTTTTTTGTTGTGAAATCAATTAATTCAACCGAAAAATTAATAGCAAAAAAATTTGGGTTTGGTGTAATTGTTGCAGACATAGACAAAATTAAAGCATAAGGCATAATTTATTTATTATCTTCTTTACTTCTATCGCATGGTTGTGCTTTCAATTTTTTATTAATAAAATCGTTTATTGCTTCTTTTACAGTTCCATGAGCTCCAGTTGCGGGGGTTATATTAAATTCTTTAAACAATTCTATCGCTCTAATTCCCATACCACCAGATATTATTACCTGAGCTCCCAAACTCTTGATGAATTGTGGAACTTGCCCTGGCATGTGAGAGACGTATGGATTTTTGACAGCGCGAACGTTTTTAATTTTTTGTTCTTTATCAACTTCAATTAAAATGTAGTATGGGCATCTTCCAAAATGCTCCGATACGTTTGAGTCAATCTTATCTCCTTTCGATGCAACTGCTATTAACATAAAAACAAATATGTAAGAAAGTTTAAATTGTTTAATATAACGACTCAATCATTGCTGCGAAGAATATTAAAACTTCTGCTATAAACAAAACTTCTATTGAATCCATAACGATTTTACCCATCTCCTTTGTCCTGTGTTTTTCACGTATTATACTAACGGATATTATACCTCCAGCAAACGAAGCCAAGAAATATGCTGCTATCTCTGGTATACCATGAAGCGATATGGACAATAATGACGATGTCAAGCCAACAACATAAGAATAAATTATTCCGTGCGTTTCAAGAAGTTTTTCAATTTCTAAAGAGGAGAAAACACCTATTACCGATGCATTCCACGCTATTATAAATATACTTGCCGCTCCAGACAACATAGATAAAACAAAGATAAGTAAGAGGATTTTGGTGTTATTTACAAATATGCTTTTAAACATGCTCGCATTGATATAATTTCCAGTTGCATGATTTCTGATAGATTCTATTGTTCTAACTTGGAGCGAAAAAACATTATCTTTACTCAATATTTTGTTTGCTGAAAAAAATGTGTAAACCAACGTGGTCGAAAGTATAATTCCTATGAAGAAAAACAAATATACATTCAAAAGTTTTGAATGTTCTGTAAATGGTACTTTTCCAGATTTTTCAACATATGTTTCTTCCTCCTTTTCTTCAAGTATGAACATAGATTGAAATAATGGGATAAACATTATGGTTATAAATGCTATTGACAGAATAGAAACTTCCTGTGGAAATAGAAAATGTGCTATGAATATCGCAATTATTGTATATATCATGGATATTAAGAGTATTTCTAACGGATGACGTTCAGCTTTTTTTGGTCCAACGAGTATTTCAAGCACCATATTTATAATTGTCTCCTTAATTTAAATCTTTAAAATCAGATTAACAAACATTTATATAGTTTCCTCGCACTTTTTTATTAGTTATAACTTAGATTATAGTCATTAATTTATCATTTATGGAAGAGGCGACTTTATTCTAGGTTATAAATTTCAAGAGGTGTTTAAAATGGCAAAATTAGCGCAAAGTTTTGCTAAATACTTAATAAATGCAACTCTTACAGCAAGAGGAGTTGTTGAAAGATCAGATATAGTTGGTGCTATCTTTGGTCAGACAGAAGGACTTTTGGGATCTGATTTAGATTTGAGAGAGCTCCAAAGGACTGGGCGAATAGGAAGAATAGAAGTTACAGTGAAAAATGAAAATGGTTCTACAAGAGCAAATATAATTATACCTTCTAGCTTGGACACATCAGAAACATGCCTTATAGCAGCGTCACTTGAAGCAATAGAAAAAGTTGGACCATGCGATGCAGACATAAGAGTAACTAGTGTTGAAGATGTTCGTTCTCAAAAGAGAAAATTTGTCGTTGAACGCGCCAAGGAACTTATGAAAAACTTAATAGACGACGTTATACCAAATTCTCAAGAGATAACAGAACAAATAAGGCAGTCAATTAGAACAGCTGAAATAAGTCATTACAAAGGATTAACTTGTGGCCCAGATGCATTGAAATCAGAAGAATTAATAATTGTTGAAGGCAGGGCGGATGTATTAAATTTGCTTAAACATGGAGTAAGAAATACGGTTGCAATAGAAGGATCAAAAATACCAGAAGCTATTATAGGTCTCTCAAAGGAAAAGACAACAACAGCATTTTTAGATGGAGATCGTGGAGGAGAACTCGATTTGAAAAAACTTTTAGAATTAGCGGACATAGATTTTGTAACGAGAGCTCCACATGGCAAAGAAGTTGAAGAACTTACAAAGAAGGAAATTTTCAAAGCACTTAGAGATAAAACACCTGCCAATGTTTTGATGGATGAATACAAAATAAAGAAACAACCAATGCAAAATCATAACAATTATCACAAATATGAACATAAAAACGAACATTACGTTGAGCAAAGTCAGGATAACCAGAATCAAGATAACAAGAAACTCTTTGGAAAACTCCTTGAAGAAATAGTCGGTACAAAAGCTGCATATATAGTTAATAATAAAGGGCAAACGATGGCTAAAGCGCCAATAAGTGAACTACAAAATTTGATGATGAATTACAGTAACATATATGCCATTGTTTTTGATGGAAGGGTTGATCAAGCTATAATAAATCTTTCAAAGCAGAAAAATATCAGATACATCGTTTGCATGGGATATCAAGAAAGGGTAAGCACGCGCGGAATAAAAATATATACGATGAAAGATTTTGAGCAACATCATTAGGTGAAACATTATGAATCAAGTTTTACCAAATACAGTGATTCCAAATTTTTCATACCCGCCGAATCCCAATTTTTTTTATTTTTCTAAAATGGTTCATCCTGGTATCCTCGTTTATAATGGAAAATTTAAGTTCTACACCACTAAATTTGATTATCATGGCAAGGGAAAAATAATAAAGAATTATGTTGAGTTTGTTTCATCGTTGAAAAACGTGAAAATGGATATGAAATATTGGCCATTCAAAAAAATCGGAAAAAACATAAGTCCGGAGCTTGAGAAGCTCCGCGTTATAAAAAGTGAAAAGGAAATCAAGAAGATAAGAAAAAATTGTTCAACTGCCTTAAAAGTTTTCGACAAAATAAAAAACAAACTTTTTGGTATGTCTGAAATTGAAGTAGCTGGGAAATTAATATACGAATTCTCTAAGCGCGGTTACTACATATCTTTCAATCCAATAGTTTCTACACAAGGTGATGTTCATCATATAAATTCTAACAGAATATTGAAAAAAAATGACACCATTCTGCTGGATTTTGGAGTTTGGAATGGATATTCATCTGATAATACAAGAATGATAAATCCAGATGAAGAGTTAAGTAGAGTAATTTCAAAAGTTTTTGAATATGTTATCGAAAATGCAAAGCCAGGAAAGAAAATTGCAAATATTTGCAGGGGAGCTCGGAAAGTTATGGGGAAGTACAACAAATACTTTTACCATGCACTCGGGCATGGAATAGGAATTTCAGTTCACGAGCTTCCACACGTTTCTATAAACAGCAAGGAAAAATTCAAAGAAGGTATGGTGTTTACAATAGAGCCGGGAATTTACATGAGAAAGAAATTCATACGTGTTGAAGACGTTTTCGTGATGAGAAAAGATGGTGTCGAGAAGTTAAGTTAATACAAAATCAAAAATAAAAAAAAAGAAAAAGGGAAAAATCCCTTACTCTGTTGTCAAAACTGCTTTTTCTCCTGTCAAGACATCGCTGTGTTCTGCATAATTCTGTAAGACATTGCATGCATACTTTGTGTCTGCTGCATTATAACCTGCAACGACCAAAGCTGTTTTTCCTTCTGAGAATTTGTCGTTAAATACTTCAACGATCGATTGTCCTTCCTGTAATATTCCAGCTTCCTTGAGTTGGCTTCCATAAATCTTGCCATTTTCATCTGGTGTTAGGTTGTATTTCTCAGCAAATAATTCAGATACAAGACTGTTTATTGCTGGTCCACCTACCAAGATGAAATTATTGGCTGCCTTCATGTCTGCTGTTACCTCGCTGTCGAGTAATGCAATGTTTGTTGTTACAGGAACAACTTCTTTGTATGTGATTTTCTGTCCTTCCGAAGCTCCTGTTGTTGAAATGGAAGCTCCAGTTCCGAGCAACGCAGCTGATAAATACATCTGGTTGTCTGGATAGTAGAGTGTTTCAATTGTCTGATCATTTGAAGAATCTTCTTTGACAAATGTTCCATAGTAGTCGACATATTCAGTTATGTCATCATCACTTGTTGATACTGCATCACTATTGACTCCTGTGAATACTGGGCTTTTGAAGTCTACTTTATTATCCGAATTTATTTCAGTTTCAATAAATACTGCATTCTCATCGTTTGCTGTGTCTTTTTCTTCCTTGACTAAAATACCCGGTGCTGTTTCACCCTGTACCTTGATTCCTGTTAGTTGTGCATTAGATTCATCACCTGTAAGTGTATATGTCACACTTCCTACAGTAACATTCTTGCTTGCACCTACTGTTGCATTATCATAGATGTAAGTTCCAGTAGGTAATACTATCTTTGTGCCATTTTCAATTGATAATCCTGTCAAATTATCTGTTATTGCTACTGTTTCTCCCTTTGCTGCTTCGATTGCTGGATAAACAACAATAGCGTTATCGTTATATGTTACATTAACTTTTGGTGTTGCTGTACTTACATCTGAGAATGTTACATTGTATTGCTTTCCGTCAACGGTTAACGTTGTACTTTTAGGACCAGCATTAGCATTGTAATCAATTGTTTTCGTTTTGTATGTTACTCCACTCATGACATCATAGAA
>Ga0114934_10002642_pt1 | contig 11428 bp, 4 predicted proteins | sample 4SBtaG_2_FD_99695 | JGI IMG/M metagenome (GOLD analysis project Ga0114934, IMG submission 99695) | Deep subsurface microbial communities from Kolumbo volcano to uncover new lineages of life (NeLLi) - 4SBTROV10_white metaG | ecosystem: Environmental > Aquatic > Marine > Volcanic ...
TCTTTAATATTCAACTCAGAGATTAAGCTAGATAAAGCATTCCACTTTAATAAACAATGGAAGAAGGCTTTGAATGAGGCTGAGGTAGATAACTTTAGATTCCATGATTTAAGGCATACTACAGCTTCTTATTTAGCTCAATCAGGGGCATCTTTGCTTGAGATAGCTGATGTGTTAGGCCATAAACAAATAAGCGTAACTAAGCGATATGCCCACCTATGTATTGACCACAAGAGTCATCTTATTAACAGGGTTATGAAGGATATTTAAATACCTAATTGAATAAAGCTTGACATCGTTCATTCTTTTTTAGATTTGTTCCAATACTTCATAGCAGCCAACATTCCCGTTATAAGACTTATAAAAGCAAGAACAGCCACATCACTTCCAAAGCTAGATGAAGAATCAATAAGTGCGTATATAAAAGTACAGAATATTCCAACTCCCCATATATCTCCATACTTGCTGTCAATTTCTTCAATATATACAACGCCCAAACCAAATCCAACCGACAGCATTAGAAAAAGATGTGTAAGCATAAATAAAAAAGACTCTTGTTAAAGGTAAGAAAAAAACATACGACACAACCAATATGTTTCTAGTGCCGATATAGTAAGTTGTATAGCTAGAATGATATAATAAGCTCTATGATAAGAGAGTGTTTATTATTCAAGTGAGTAAGCGTAAGTTTAACACTGACTTCTTTCCAGCAGATTTGATTGTAGAGGCAAGCAAGGCGTTGGGAGAAGAGTTTTCGAACCTGCCTTTTCGTTATCAGGCAGGCTTTGTAAATATATTCTGGAATCATTCAGACATCATTAGATACAATCAACACTCCAAAGAATCATCTTCATTCAAGATGTGTAGAGGCGAGGTTGAAAGGTGTTTTGTCGACCAGAAGAACTTTAGAGCAGTTAATAATAACGGTTACTACCTGGGTTTTAAGAGTACCAAGCACGGCATTAGCAACAAGCCAATGTTATCCCTCAAAGAAGTCCCCGGACTCACTAAGCACAACCCGACACGGTGGATTAAGAAGACATACCAAGCACACGGAAATGGAAGCGGAGGCGGCCAGTGTGCCGGATATACCCTATCAGATAAGACAAGCAGTATGATGGAGGAGTGGAAGACCAAGGCTATAGCACAACGGAACAGCCCTAAGGGCATGGTCAACTACAAAGGTGAGAGAATCGAAGACGTCGCCAAGAGCTTCGGCGGAGGTATAACTAGACAACTGAGCAACACTCCTGAGAGTATTAATGTTAACCTGCTTGTTAGAATAGACACCGAAGCCTTAAGACAGCACAGGTCTCAGTTGGAGTTAGCAAAGGGCAGGCTGAAGGTCCACAAGGTAGACACTCTAGTTAGAGATAACGGTCACTGGCTAGAGGTAAAGAGTAAGTTAGAGTCCCTCAGCCAAGCGGCTCAAGCCACCCAGGATCTAGTAGGGGTAAAAGTACATTATGTAGGCGACAGGCCTCTTGAATCACTCTTTATTAAAGCTCTTAGTGCTGATGGAATAAACCAAAGAATTGTTGAAATTGACCGATTATTAATCATATCAAGTCAAACTAGAGGTTGTAAGGTTCCAGTGCTTTACCACGAGGTTGGAACAGGTCGTTATCACACTAATGGGTCGATACTTCAGGGCTATCATAAAAGCGTTAGATATGCAGCCTTAAGAGGATGTTACGAGTATGACTTAGAGGCAGCTCATCAGAACATACTGATACAACTATTAGATAGGCAGAATGCTAGTTTTAATGAGCTAGATGTTGTCAGGGAATACACGGCCAATAAGTCTAAGATAAGAGTTGAATTAGCTGAAGAGCTAGATACTTCAGTTGCTATTGTTAAGACAATTATTCAAGAATTAACCTATGGTGCCAAATTATATAATCATAACTCAGGAGCCATATTTAAAACCTGTGATGGCAATCATCAGTTAATTGAAAGGATAGTTAACAATCCTTGGTTAAATAAGCTTGCTGCTAGCTTTTCAATAGCTCATAAGTACTTGGTTGGAGATGACAAGCAGGTGGTAAATGCTGTAGGAATTAAAGTGGAATCGGAGAAGAAAGCTAAAGATATGGCTCACATCCTTCAAGGCTACGAAAGACAAATATTAGACTCTCTGATTGCTCATTGTGATACTAAAGATATTGCACTTTTATTGCACGACTGTGTTGTATTTTATAAAGAGCAATCACCTAAAAAGTTATCACAAATTGTAAGAGCAGAAACTGGATTTAATCTAGTATTTTCAGAAGAAAAGTACTGATTATAATGCACATAAGTCATTGATTTAACTAGATAAATAATAATTGTTTAATGGTTATTTATAGTAAATGAGAATGGTTCTCATCTAGTAATTGATAGACCCTTCCTCTATCTTTCGTATTCAGATTGACCCACCCTGGGGGACCCAAAAGGCAGTACGGATGTAGTAATAAACTATCATTTGTATATCAAACAAGTTTTCAATTCTAACCGCCCCCCGCATAACATCCAATTTTGGGGTACAATTGGACTACTGTTTAAATCTGAGAATTTTACATGTCTATACCAACCTTACTTCCCAACACATTAACAAACACAGGATTTACATACACTCCATCAGAAGATAAATTGGCTAGCTCAATGGAGAGTAAGCTTGTTCTTTCTAATGGCAGCGATGAATTTTGGATTATTTGGAAGGGTGGTGAATATGTTCAATTAGAGAATGGCGAGCTTTATCAGCCTCGATATATTCAGAAATTTGGTGTTGATGGAGTGGTGGTCGGCAGTGCAATGCAACTTCCACAATTCGATAATTCCATGTATCCCCCTAAATACTCACTTATAACTAGTTCGACATCTGATGATAGATTGGTATATATGGCTAGAGAAAGTGATAATGAAGAAGGTTATCATTTTAGCGGTCATATTGTTGATTCAGATGGCACGGCTAATTCGTTTTATTATGAAAATCCTTCGAATGAATACATATCTGAATTATTAGATGTAATTCCAAGCGGTGATAATAAGTTTTTGATTACCTGGAGAGGGGAAAGTTATCACAGTGATAGTTTAAATAGCTCAGTTTTTCCAATCTTTGCACAGCAATTTGATTCAGATGGCTCTGTAGCAGGTGATGTTATTAGGTTGCCTGAGTTTGATTATTACACAGGTGCAATGAGTAACAGTATTCAATATGTTTATTTGTCAGACCCTGTACTTGGGGATAGGTTGATTTATGCTGGCTTTGAATATGATGATAGCGCTAACAGCTATTTTATCAAAGGCCAGATTGTTGATGGTGCAGGCGTTCTAATTAGTGAATTTCAATACACTCCTCCACAAAATGCCAGATATGATTATTTTGAAGTTGTATCAAATGGAGGTCGTGAATTTTGGGTTGCCTGGTGGGGTGAGTCAGTTTTATTAACAGAAGGAGGAACGGATTATTTTAATCCGCATTATGCACAACAGTTTGATATATATGGCAATATTATTGGAGATGTTGTAAGGCTACCGAATTATAGTGATTCTTATCAATATAATATTTCTCTTGCATTAGTTTCAGACCCGATAATTGGAGATAGCCTTGTTTCTGTAAATACAAGAATTAATCACAATCTAAACAACACAATATTTGAGGGGAAAATAGTAGATTCTAACGGTGAATCTATATTAAGTGGAGTGGTTAATAACGCTGGTGGCATAGTAAATGGCAATTCGGATGACAATCAATTAATTGTAAATGCAGACACCACTAATGTCTTTGCTGGTGATGGATTTGATACAGCTATCTTTTCTGGAAACTATGCGGATTACACTTTTATACCCGCATATTCTTCACTAAAGTCTTATGACTCTACCGAAAGTCTGACTAATATAAATGGCGTAGAAAGACTTCAGTTTGACGATGGAATTGTTGATTTAATTCTTACAGGAAGCGGTGAAATGCAGGTTAATACTACAACATCGAGCCATCAATTCTCCCCTAATACAGCTGCATTTAGTGATGGCGGGTTTGTTGTTGTATGGGCGTCGAAAAACGTTGATGATTATAGTGTTAATGCGCAGATTTTTGATTCAAATGGAGACCCAAGTGGCAGTGAACTTATCATTGCTACTGGATTGACAAAAGACCAGGCAACCCCATCAGTTGCTGTATCTAGTGAAGATAGTTATGCAATTTCATATGGGGAAAAAAATAATGGACTGATTAAGATTTATAATAATAGTAATTTTAGTGATGCTGTCGGTTATACATTTGAAGGCGATATAAAAGAGTTTGGTAATGATGGCTTTGTAGCGCTAAAAGATTCATACCAAATAACTTATTACGATTCATCTCTTAATGCTGTAGGTACGCATGGCTCTTCTGCTATTGATTATGGTTATAACTATATTGGAAATGATAATTATATCTTTTTCGGTGATCAATCATCTGGAACAGATTTAACTGCTTTTGTTAAAGGCACTCATTTGAATACTAGTGTTTTTCAAATTAACACTTATTCAATGGAATCTTATGGTGCAGATTCAACACACCCTGTGGCAGCTGGTTTAACAGACGAAGGTTTTGTGGTTGTTTGGCAGTCTCGTAATTTAGATACGCTAGATGGCTCTATTTCTGCCACTGTAGATGATGTCAAGGTTGACGTTACTATTGGCTTGAACAACCAAGACCTCTCTGGTTATGGAATCTACGCTCAGCGTTATGACTATGATGCAAATCCTGTCGGGACACAGTTTTTAATCAATACGTACTCTGATAATCATCAAACACATCCAGATATTGTAGGTCTTAGTGATGGGGGGTTTGTTGTTGTATGGGAGTCTTATGCTCAAGACGGCTCTTTGTCAGGCATATACGGTCAAAGATATGATGTGGATGGCAATGTTGAAGGTGGTGAATTTAAAGTTAGTAATTATTATAGTAGTCATCAGGATGACCCTTCAGTAACAGCACTAGCGAACGGTGGCTTTGTTGTTAGTTGGGAGTCATTTGGTCAGGATGGTTCTGGTGATGGTATTTTTGCTAAAGTGTATGATGCTGATGGTAATCCATTGCCAACAATGTCTTTAGGTGAGATTAACGACACAGCGCCAATGCTAGCTTCTTTTACGATGCTGAATAACGTAAATGAAAATACGTCCACTATCAATGAAGCGCCACTATATTTTGATACTGAAATTGTTTCTGCTTATCAGGCATCAAATGCTATTTATGGTGAGAATTTATCTACAAATCCAAGTGAGAAGCTAATCAAGCTCACGTTAAACGCAGACATTACTAAATTAACTGATGATTCAATTAATTCTATAGCTGCCACAGGGCTTGATATTGGACTTGATTGGGGTGAGTTCGAGGTAGTTAACTATACTGGTGGGTCAAATCAATGGTTTGATTCAAAGAATAATACTAACAACTTCTTCAATGTTAGAAAAGATATTTCAACTGAGAAACTTGAAAGTGTTGTCGTGTCCTCGTTAGATGTTTCTTCTGCATCTTCATTAACTCTGGTTGATAGTATTGAAACTAATGCAGCTGGTCAAGATGACCATCCTTCTGTGTTAAACCTTGGTGATATTTATTTAAACCCGATTAACACTATTGATAGTGCAACCATCACATATGGCGGCGGAGTTGTTACTAACCAAGGAGACGGTCAGTTTGTTCAAGCTACAAAATCTATGGTAGTGGATACAAGCCCTGTTGACGTGGTTATTTCTACTGGCAATAACAAGCTATTGGTAAATACAAATCTTGATGCGTATAAAGATGGACTTAGTCAAAATGTATCTACACCAGTAACCGATAGTGGTGAGATGTGGTTTCACCAAAGTGTCAATATTGATGAGGTAAAGACTTCTGATGCAGATGTTTATAACTTTGATACAAGTATTAATATCTCAGACGCTATTGATGTGTTACGTCATATTGTTGACTTGGAATCATTTACACCAGGGTCTGTAGGATATCACGCAGCTGATGTTAATAATGACGGTAATATTAATATTTCTGATGCGATTGACATCTTAAGGCATATTGTTAATCTAGAGGCTATCGATACTTTTGATATTCTTGATATGGATGGAAGTAGGGTTACACAGTTCGATGCAAATGTTTCAGCTGATGTGCCAACATGGACTATTGTTGCCAATGGCGATGTGAATGCCAGTGGTGAGTTTGCTAGTGATTATGTAATGGCTGATATTGTCTAAATATATGTCTCTCCAAGATTTTCACTTGCTTTCACCTATAGAAAGAACTATACCAGTACGAATGTATTAATAAACCATCCCTTGCATACGAGACAAAGTTTCAATTCTAATTACTCCCCCACGGAACAGCTCATTTTGGAGTACAATTAACTTATTATTAATTAATATTTCGTAGATTATGGCAAAGGTAAAGGTTGAAGATGCGTCGAACTATTTAGGAATTAGCAGCTCATCTATGGTTATTTTATCTGCAGATGATGGTATTCATTATCTTGTAGATGGTAGCGAAGAACTGCATTATGCTTTGTCGCTTTCTGAGACTGATGCCAAAGATAGCATCATTCATATTGCTCAGGGTACATATGAGGGTGATTTTTCGTATTATGGTGGCGGGATGTTAGACTATGTAGATGAAGGTTTAACTCTTTTGGGTGGTTATGATGCAACATTCACATCACGCTCTACCGACCCAAGCTTAACTATATTTGATGGTAAAAATGCACCTTCATCTATTACTATTAATGCATCTTACAACACCTTAGATATTCTCATTGATGGTTTTGCTTTTCAAAATAACATATTTTCTGGCTTTGATATGGTTGGCGGCTCTCTAGCTATTACGACTAAGAGTGGCATTATTACTGTTAACAACAACATCTTTCAAAATAATACTATTGATGGTGTTGGGGGTGCAGTTGCAATTATGTCAAGCAACTCTAATCCAAATAATGAGCAGTCAGTTGTATTTACAAATAACACAATGACTGATAATGTTCAAATTCACAGTTCTAATGCAGGAATCTTTGGTGATGGTGGTAGCGCTCTACTTGTTAAGCGTTCTAAGGATGTGTTAATTGAGGATAATACTTTCGAAGGCAATACTGCTGGTGGAGACGGCGGTGCTTTGTGGGCTAGAGATGTGCAAAATATTGTCATTAAAGATAATACCTTTGAAGATAATACATCTTCCGCTAATGGCGGTGCGCTGTATGCTTATGCTAACAAAGGCTCTGTCACCCTTGAAGGTAATACAATCATAAATAATGACGCTTATTCATCAGGTGGCGCTCATCTACTTTCAACGGATGGTGATATATATGTTATTGCTAATACGATTAGTGATAACACCGCAAGTAGTGCCCATGGGGCAATATCTTCAGCAACTTCATCTGGTGCTGCTTATGAGCAGATTTATTCTGGCAACATAATTGAAGATAATTCATCTCATCGTGGCTCTGGCGCAATATCTGTAGGCGCATCTTCAGATAACAAGATTCAAATAAATAATAATCTAATCGCTGATAATAGTCTTAATTTTCCTTCTGAGGTGTATGACAACTATGGTGGCGGTCTTAAAATTTCGTATGGATTTGGTGGAGATTTAGAGTTAACTAACAATACAATTGTTAACAACCATTCTGATGGCACAGGCGGCGGTATAGATATACAAAATAGACGTGGTGGGTCTGAGTGGGATATTTCCAACAACGTTTTTTATGGAAATACCAATAGCGGGACAGAGAGTGGTGGTACAAAGTTGGGTTCTGATATTAGTATCAACGCTGATTTAGAAGACTTTACTTTGAATCTAGAATCAAATATCTTTGACCCTAACCTACTTGGCTTTGGTGTGCATAGTAGTAGTAATGTTCATTCCTACGAAATACCCAGTTCAAATATTGATTCAACAGCTGTAAACCCGCTATTTGTTGATGCGGCTAGTGGTGACTATCGACTCAGTAGTGATTCGCCATTAATTGACCAGGGTGTTGTAACAACTAATGTTGCAAGTACTGATTTAGATGGCAATACACGAACAGTAGGCTCTGCTATTGATATTGGTGCTTATGAATACAATGGAGTTCAGGCTTGGAACCCATTAACAGACGAATTTGCCATATATAACGAGAACAATATTCCAGTTGGCTGGATAACCGAACTACCTATTAATTGGAGTGAATTACCAGATTCGTATGATTCACTATCTGGCGCTTGGGTTGAGGTCGATGGAGAGTTGTATGAATCAAAATATGAATACGCCTTGTATCCAAACGGGCTAATGGCAGGCATTAATACAGAGACTCAAGAGTTGGAAGATGTTGTTAATTGGGAGTTAGATGGAAAATCGCTTTCACGTCTGAATGATGGTGAGGCAAGGAGTAAGAATTACCTTCTTGAATATACAGAAACTTATGTAAGAGGTGTAGTGGTTGATACAAGTGCTAATAAATACAGCGTTGTTAAGTTCGTTATTTTAGACAGACCAGAATATTATGAAGATGCTAACAATAATTCATATGCAGATATTATTGAAGCTTATGTCGATGGGGCAACCCTTCCGTATTCTATAGTTAATGAGACACCATCTCCAGAAGATGAAATATTGACAATAACAGCTGAAAACACAATTATTCTTGAAGATACAACGTGGTTTGGTGAAGTTAATCTTTCTGGCAACATCCAAGTTGCCAATGGTGTGACGTTAACCATATCTCCTGGTACAACGATAAACGGTGGTAGTATTGAGGCATTCGGCTCATTAATTGTGGACGGTCAAGATGGAAGCTTGGTAACACTTGATAGTGTTGATATTAATATAGGTAATAACCGCTCGAGCCAGCCTGCCAGTATTGATATCCATTATGCCGATATAACTGGTGGTAGCTTTATGAATCCAACAGGGGGGTCGGCCTATGGAACTTATAAGCTAACCGATTCAACTATTGATTCTTGGGATGGTTATCAGTATCTGTGGTATCCAACTTCAGACGTAATAGTTGCTAGAAATATATTCAAAGATGTTGGAGAGTTCAGTGTAGGTACAGATGGGGATGCTACAGTAACATTTGAAAACAACTTATTTTATGATACTAAAAATCACACTGGTTCTGTAATTGTTAATTGGGCGGCATATGGCACCCCAATACAAGTTACAGGCAATAGTTTTTTAAATACTTCTCGTGTTGTATTAGAAGTTAAGGATGGTTATTCGTCAGCCTTCATAGACGCACCAGGCAACTGGTTTAACACTACTGATATAGATGAAATTAATGCAAGAGTTCTTGATAAAAATGACTCGTTGAGCTATGGGAGCGTGATTGATGTGTCCGGGTATTTGAATTCTTCTAATTCAAGCACTCCTGTTGTTATCAATACAATCCAAGGTGCCACATCGGACGATATCCTTAATGGCACAACAGGCATTGACGAGATTTCAACTGGATTGGGTGCTGACGTGGTTTCAGCTCTAGCAAGTAACGATGTAATTACATTAGCAGCCGACGGAGTGTACGGTAACGGATATGTTGCTATGAATGTTAGTAATAATTCTTCTGTAGGCACTAATGAAGCTATTGGTTTAAACGGCTTTAATAGCTTCAGCGATGTCATCGATGGTGGCGCAGATACAGACACTTTAAATCTTACCATTGGTAATGATGCATTCTTTATTGATGATGTCTATTCAGATACACATGACTCTCTTGCTAGTAGCCTAACTTCTACCACTCAAGGTATTGACTCTATTGCAAGAATAACTAACCTAGAAGTGATTAATGCTGGAGAGGGTAATGATGTTGTCGACCTAACAAGCTCTAACTTTATCATGGCTAATGCAGTCGTTATTAATGGCGAAGCTGGCAATGACACTCTTTGGGGTTCTAATGGTAACGATACAATTGATGGTGGCGATGGCAATGACTCAATCTTTGGTGGCACAGGCAGTGACACCCTAACTGGTGGTGCAGGTGGTGACACATTCCAGTTCACCGCAACAGCAGGTAGTGATGTGATTACAGACTTCAGTCTGATTGATGATGCAATCCAGCTCTATTACCGAGCAGAAGATAACCATACTAATGCAGACTTGTATTTCACTAAAGGCATCCTCACTTGGAATGTTGATAGTTCAAGCAATGATGTTGTGATTGATATGTCGGCTACGGTTAATTCTAGTGATTTGACTGATGTGGATTCACTGATTACGTTTATTGAGATTGTTTAAGCGAACATATTCTTTCTTTTTGTCAATACCACTGCCAAATCAAGAATGGTTAATTTGTGTACAGTATGTGTACATTAAGAAACATAAAGGGGCTAATTAGGTTAGAATATTAACCAAAAGGGGCTGTATGCTTCTGGATTTAAAACGCTGATAGCTCAGCCTTTCCTGCTCTTTGGAAAGGGTTGAACGGAGTGAACAGTTGGTAGAGCAACGGACTGTTAATCCGTTTGTCGGTGGTTCGAGCCCACCTCGAGGAGCCAATTAGGCTAAGGTTTTACCAAAACCCAAGCTACTTAAACCTCCAGAAATGTACATTTTGTGTACACTACTGGGGGTTTTTTTATGTCTACAATTCAGAAGATTAATCGAGCTAGGGGTGTCGTCTATAGAGTCTTAATTCGCAAGAAAGGATTAAAGACAATTACGAAGACATTTCGAACTAAAAAGGAAGCGTTGTATTTCTCACAAAAGATTGAAGGAAGTATTCAAGAGCATAGGTCTTTCTCATCACTTGATAATAGACTTACTTTCAAGGAGTTAGCAGGGGACTACATAGTTAAGGAATGCACTATTAAGCGCCCAAAAGAACAAGCCTCCAAGCTTGAGTTCTGGGTTAAGTATATTGGCATAAAGCAGGTTAGTAGTATTACTAGTTCTGACATTAGTAACACACTGAATTGTTTGCCTGATGAACTCTCCAATGCTACCTATAATCGATACAAAGCAGCAGCTTCGGTAGTATTTAACTACGCTTGCAGACAGTACAACCTTCCGTCAAATCCTGTCCAATTAATCCCTTCAAAACAAGAAGATAATCATCGAGTTAGGTACTTGTCTACCTTGGAGCGTAAGAGGCTTTTAAACGCCTGTAAAGAGGCAGACTGGTCTAAACTTTACTTGTTAGTATTAACAGCTATAACCACAGGTGCAAGGCGTGGAGAGCTGCTTGGTTTGAGGTGGATCGATATTGATTTTGAAAGACAAACCGCTTACGTTAAAACAACTAAGAACGGACAGCCTAAGGTATTGCCTTTAACTAATGATGTTATTAATGAATTAGCTAAGTTTAGACAACAAGATAGTTCTTTAATATTCAACTCAGAGATTAAGCTAGATAAAGCATTCCACTTTAATAAACAATGGAAGAAGGCTTTGAATGAGGCTGAGGTAGATAACTTTAGATTCCATGATTTAAGGCATACTACA
>Ga0114934_10002644_pt1 | contig 11424 bp, 10 predicted proteins | sample 4SBtaG_2_FD_99695 | JGI IMG/M metagenome (GOLD analysis project Ga0114934, IMG submission 99695) | Deep subsurface microbial communities from Kolumbo volcano to uncover new lineages of life (NeLLi) - 4SBTROV10_white metaG | ecosystem: Environmental > Aquatic > Marine > Volcanic ...
TTCTTCAAAGTTTCCCATCACCTTCCTCCTTTTATTTTAGTTTTACAGGGCAGGGGGGAATTGAACCCCCATCACTGGCGTGAAAGACCAGTGTTCTTTCATTGAACTACTGCCCTATTTTAACGGGACTGGCGGGATTTGAACCCGCAACCTATGGTGCGACAAACCATTGCTCTTGCCAGATTGAGCCACAGCCCCGTTTCACTTCTGTATGTTATATATTATACCATAGTAAGAATGTTTTGTCAAGAAATTAGAATAGATTTCCAAAAAGTGTGAAAAGATTTTCCCATACCTCTTGACTATCCATCACTTCACCCTCCACAATCATTTCATTATTCTTATGAGGATACATCATATAGTCAATATAATCCTCACCGAGATAAACAAAGTTGAACCTATTTGGATCAACCAATTTTCCACTAATCAATTGCCCATAGCCGTATCCATAAAGAGGCTTTATTCTTGAAGACTTAATCGCTCTATATGATGGATCTTTACCTAACATTCCTGTCTCTAGCCCCCATACACCTTGATGTTTTAATTTAACTTGTGTATGTGTATGTGCTTGCATTACTGCACTAATTTTAGTATCTTTTAGATTTTCAATAAAATAATCAATTGTTTGACTTACACTTTTCCCTTTAATAACACTTGCTTTATTATTATGTGCTACAATCATTTCTCCAATTATAGCATACCAATCAGGAGAAAAAATAACTTTCTTTTGTGCTTCAGAAGATAAGTATCTTTTTATTAGTTCAGGAACATTGATAAAATCCAACATATATGGAGCATTTTTATCAAGATATTTAAATAAGTAATTATACAACCTTCTTTCGTGATTACCTTCAATAATTATTATATTATCAAAAAGATGATAAATAGCATCTAAAAATTTGGCAGTAGCAATAATATCATAAGGAACATCCACTATTCTTTTTCTTCCACCCCAAGAAGAAAACTGGTCAAAATCTAATATATCTCCACCCAATACTAATAATTTATTCCCAGGGAATTGTTTTAATGAATTTAATGCTGTTAATACTATTTCCCAGTTAATATAAGGAACATGTAAATCAGAAAAAGTAATTACCCAACCAGTATAGTTCTTAAATCTTTCTATTAACTTCTGTCGTAAAGGATACCTGTATTCCTGAATTGTATTTTCAGAATATTTATTCAATTTTAATATTTTTTCTGCGTCATTATTAGATAAGAATGGAGTTGCCCTTTCTTTAGGTGGAGTTATATTAAACAATTTTTCAAAAAATGAAACCACATATTTTTCTTCTTCAGTAAGAATCAATAATTCATCTTTATGATATTTGAATATTGTATATAAAAGGGAAGCCAGTTCTTCATATTTTATTCGGGTCTTATCTGATAATTGGGAATACATTTCATAAATATCTGGTGGTAAAGAAGTGTTAGATTTTAACTGAGGAAAATGTTTATAGGGGGAAAAATGTTTTCCCCTCATTGAATCCAATTCTACTCTACAGTCAGGGCAAACATTTAACATAAACCTATATGCATATCTAAAAGCATTGGTATCAGAAACTCCTGCATTTGAAAGAAATGTTGCAATATCATTTAAATCTAATTGATCTTTGAACCTGTTCCAAAATTGCACAACTTCATCTTGTCTATCCAATAAGTAAGAAGTGAAAGAACTGATTTCTCCTTTAAGTAATATATCAGGATCACCAAATACTGCCTTCTTAAATTCTTTTTCTATATTTGACATATCTCTTTCCTCTATACTCATTGTCCTTCCTTAATAACTACTCTTATTTTACATGATGGAAGATATATATCTACTGAATTTGCTTTAACAGCTACAAGGGGGATTAGACGTGGTTCAATATGAATAGTATAAAGATTAATTACATTTCCTTCGTCATATGGTAATTGTTTAATTGCAAAAACATTATCCTCACCAACCGTTAAAGAAACTATAGTAGAAGAAGATATGATTTTTTTAGCAAGACGTTGAGCAAACTGTATATCCTTTTCGGATATATTTTGATGTTTGGATGGATAATTAGTGAATGTATGGGTGTTTAGTTTATTTTTGTATGACATACAACTACCTCCTTTTAATTTTTGTTTATTTTTTCTAAATCTTGTTTAATTAAATTTAAAATTTCTTTTTGTTTTTTCTCAGTAAACAAATAATTTGAACAAATTGGGAATAATGGACCATCATAATCATCTGGAAGCATAGGACATCTATCTTTTACATGATGACCATGATAATAACAAGGCTTCTTACAAAGAAATCTTGAATCTTCCCAGTCAGGCTCAACAGATTTCATATATAGATAATATTTAGATCTTGCATAAGAAGGAATATTTGTATAAAGAATTAGCCCATGTTTATTTAATCCCTCAGCAAAATGAGCTACTGCAGTATCAACAGAAATTACATAATCAGCCAGAGATACAAGAGTAGTTAATTGTTTTAGATTTTTAGCAGAAATTAAAGTTATATTATTCTTAATGTATGATTCTTTCTTATTTAAATTCTTTTCTTTAATAGCAAAATGGTTAGCAGAATATATAAATAAATTACCCTCACCTATTACATCTTTCAATTTAGTCAAAATTGTATTATTGAATAAATCAAAATTTACTTGTCTTAATGCAGAAGTAGAATGGAGATGAAGCATAATTTTAATTTTATTAGTATCATTTAATTGTGGATATTTTTTTAGAATAGTTTTAAGATAAAAATTATCTATTGCCTTTTCTACATTAATTTGTGGTCTTTTTTCTTCATCAGAAAATGGAATTTTGAAATTATCTGCTAATAAATCATATACATTCCAATCTTGATATTTTGGTTCTTCTATCATTCCTTCACCAAAAATTACCCATTTAATATCACTATTAGTAATATTAAGGGGAATAGAAGTAAATGTAAATTTACAATCTAATAATTCTGGTAAATTTTTATATTCATAACGAGTAGTTAAATAAATCTTTGCTTCTGGAAAATCTTTATTTAATTTTTTAATAATAGCACTAAAGAAAAGTAAGTCTCCAATCCCACCTGTTCTACTAACCAGAATGCTTCCTTCTGGATTTTTCTTATATTCTTCATAATTAAATGGTTTAACAACATCAAAGGCTTCCTTTACTTGAAAATGCTTTTGCCAATCAGGTAAAGCAGTTAATCTATCCCTCACAAACCAATCAGGGACAATGAAAGTTTGATTCACATTTGTATTATACATTCCAAATTGATGTAGGACTTTTTTATATGCGGGATTTTTTATTTTATTTTTTATTTTAATAACTTTCATCTAATTCCTCCTTTTTAATCTACAAAATCTAAATCTGAAACTTCTCCATTATTATTATCATTTACATCTATATCATCAGTTAAATCATCATTTAACCTACTAATTCCTCTATTAAATAAACTTTTTTCAAAATAATACTTAGATTTAGAAAAATCTATTGGAACATACATATGTTTAGGTGTTTGACTATATCTACACATATCTAATTTTAGTAATACAGAATTTTCATACTCTTTAGACCGAGAAATGAGAAAAACAGCATCGGCAGGCTCAACCTTACCCCAACTTCTACTTATGTTAGTAACTTGTAGTTTCTCTACTTCATTCTCACCACCAGAAAGCATTTTCTTTACACCCTCTCTATTTAACTGCGTAGGAACAAGTAATATAGTCTTTGTTTGTTGAGCAATTTTAAATAGTCTTCTTGAAATTTCTGCATATTTTTCAAACATATTATCACTACTTCCACCTTCTAATAAATCTAAATAGTCTATTATAATTACCTTTGGCTTTGGATCATCATATTTATTAAAATAAAATAGAACATCATCAGCAGTCATACCTACTCCTCTTTCAATTATCAAAGGAGTTTGTATATTCTTGATTTCATTTACCCAATCATTGAATTTATCTTTTACACCAGTTTCTGGAATATCATAATGGCAAGCAATCAGACGGGATAAGGTTTCAGTAGTCTTATTCTCCATACTAAAGTAGAGAACAGGCATTTTCAATTTAAAAACAAAATAATCTGCCAAATTTACCATTAAAAAAGATTTTCCTGCTTTTGCTCCACCAGCAAATATATACATTCTTCCTGTTTCAAAATATGGTAATACTGATGGAAATGGGCTTTGCACCTTCTTTCTTTCTTCATTCAGTAATTCATTCATTATGGTTATAGAATTCTCATCCATAGGATTAAAACTGGTCTCTATATCACCAATATCATAAGTATTTAGCCAATTTAAAAATTTAATATCTTTTGAAACCGCACCTATTCTAACAGATTCTTGTGATAAGATACTGGTATATGCTTCTGCCATTCTTAAAATAACCTTACCCACAAAATAGTCTTTTATATTTTCTACCATCTTGATTAGATATTCTTCTGCTTTTGTTTCTGTTATCTCAGTCTGTTGAATAGGTAATAAAGATACTATTCTTTTTTGTAATTGATTAAAGGATATTTTTTCATACAATAAATCTACAACTTTTAGAAAAGTTTCTTTATATAAAGAAGAGGATAAATCATCTATAAAATCATAAATGAGGATTTTTTGATCTTTAGAAGTTGTATATTCCCATTTTTTAAGGGCTAACAAAAACTGCCAAAATTTATATAAAATATGAGGTTTTTTTAATGATAAAAGAAAATTATTAATTAAATCATCTCTTATAACCATTCTTATCTCCTATTGATTATTTAATGCCAATATATCTTTTTTATGTACAATTACAGTTGTATCATCTACTTGCCTATGAATACTATTTTTAAAGAAAACAACATTCGCACCAACCTTTAAAGAACTATCTTCTGGCTCATTTACTATAGAAATAATCTCTCCTTCTACAACAGATTTCATTGAATTAGTATTATTGGGAATAATTATTTTTCCTACAGTCTTTTCGGACTGTGAATTAATTCTAATAACTACCCAATCACCATAGGCTATTATTTTAGGAACATACTTCTTCTTAAATATCTTGTGAAAAATATTCATATTATACCTCCTTTGTTAAGTCAATATTATAACATAGTAAGAATACTTTGTCAAGATGTTTATTTCCTTTTTTTCCATAAAGTAAAATTATACCCATTTTTTTGTAAAAAATTGTTAATTTTTGTTTTATACTTATAAAGATTATAAATACTGAGATCTGGAAATTCCGCCAGAATTTGATGCACAAGATTTTCTATTTCATCATAATCTTCTATATGCTTCATCAGTTTCTTTTTTAATATCAAATACATATCTTCTCTAGCAAAACTAATATGTTCTAAAATTTGAACAAATTTCTTTATTGTTATTCCTTCTTGATTTAATTTATGATATAATTTTGCTTTAACTTGTTCAGATAAATTAGAAAGTATATAAGTAAGAAAAAACTGTCTGTATGACTTTTTATTTCTAATTCTTTTAGATGAATTAGGGTTGTTTAATTTATTAACTACATATAAATTAAGTGTTTCTCTATGTTCAGCTAAAAATGTATTTACTATTTTATGAATATCAAGCTTTACCTTATCATTTATTAAATTTTCAATATATGGTACTAAATTTTTCTTTAAAGTCTTTATTAGATAATATTTCAATCCATTTAAATTATCAGTCTCATCTCCATATAGTTCATCTACATCAATAAAAGATAACACCATATTTTCTTCATCTCCCATATCAATTAACTGATCAGCCCCAACATCCATAGTATATAAACTTCCTTCTTCACCATCATAATCACTTTCATTTTCCATTTTATAATATTCATCTCTTAAAAAAGTCTGTGCAGTAATCCTAAGTATTGTCAATAACCAAGAAGACGGCTTTGTTTTCTTTTTATAATTTCCTCTTTGAACTTGAGTCATAATAGCCATCCAAGTATTAGAAATAATATCATTAATGTCATCAGGTCTTATCTTACCACTTACTAATTTTGTTCTATAGAATACATAATATAACCATTCCGCAATATATGATTTAGCCTCATCAAGTTCAAAATGTCTCAATGCATAATCTAAATATGGTTCTATATTCTGCATTGGTCTATTAGGGGAATAATAGTATTCAAGAAACCTTTTCTTTGTTATTCGTTGTTTCATTTAGTTAATCTCCTTTAGAATGGAAGGAGTATTATCATCAGATATTTCAATAGATTGCTCTTTAGGTAAAATTTCTTTATAGAAAACTTCTCTATATTTATCTATCTCATTAGCAATTTTTTTCATTAGTGTATCTTTTCTATAATTTTTTGAATCATCACTTATTTGGAAATATGCACCTTTATTTTTAATATATCCATATTCTTTAAATAAATAAAACAAATTTATATCCTCTCTATATCCCCAATTATAGTTAAATACTACTCTAAACTTTTTAGGTGATGTTACTCTTGACTTAATTAGTTTAAACTCTACCCATATGTTATTTTCATCAATTTGCTTTTTAGCATTAAGAATAATGATATTATGAGCAAGATACATTGGCGTCCAACCACCCTTTAATACTTTACCTTCCAGTCCTTTTAAATCAAAATCTTTTGGAGCATAAGGATTCATATCTATTTTCTGTTTCATATGAGTAATAGCAATAAATGGAATTGCATAATCTCCATAAGGGAGAACAATATTAGTAAATACTGTTGCAAGAATACGAGCTGTTTCAGCAATGGCTAATTTACTTAAATCATCCCCAGAATTCAATTTCTTATTAAGTTTAGCAAGAACTGATTTACTTCTAACAGAAGCAATACTATCCCATATGAAAATTGCTTTATAATCATTAAAAAACTCATTGACAAAGGAAACTAAATCTTTTTTATGTTTTAATTGATAAGAATAAATAATATCCAATCTTTCTTTCAATTCATTTGCAAGATCTTCTATTGAAGGTTCAGCAACTCTTTCTAACTTGTCTAATTTTTGGGTATAATAATTAAATAGGGATTTAATCCTATTAAAAGTTAATGATCTTTCTGAATCTAAATAAATAGCATCAAAATCAAAATGTTCAGTTAAAAGAGAAGCCATTTGTAAAGCAAATGAACTTTTACCTGAACCTGGAGCTCCTGCTAATAATGTAATGCCAGAAGGAATCCCACCACCCAAGAATGCGTCAAAAATTGAATGAGTAGGAAATACTTTTACCAACACTTCTTTTTGGTCCATAATAGACTGTTTTTTTAACATACCCATAACAAATTCCTCCTTTTTATCTTAATGAATTCACTAAAATTTTTGTAATTAATTTATCATCAAATTCATCTAATTTTGTTGTTGTAATAATTACAAATGGTATATCTGATTGTTTTAATATTTCTAAAACTTTATAATAATTATTAATATCTAATGAATCTAATAATTCATCAATTAATAAACCAAAGGGAAGATGTAAAAACTTGTAGAATACTACAAGAAATGCAATATATACACGAGTTTTTTCTCCTCTGCTCAATAAATCATAAGGTAAAGATAAACCATTTCTTATAAGATATAAAGTATCATTTTCAATAGATAATTCACAAGGCTCATTAAATAATTGATTAACTATCTTTTTCATTTGATTTAACAATAATCCTAATATATATTTTCTTATTTCCAGTAATATTTGTTTATTAAAATATTTTTGTAGGTTCTGTATTTCTGTTACATAAATATCATATTTTCTCCTATTCTCTTTTAAAAACTGAAGTCTTTTAGTTAATTCTTGAACTTCTTTTTCTTTATTCTTTTTATTACTATTAATTAAGTTTTGTTCAGTTCTCCATTTGAGTAATTCTTTATTAAGAAAATTATATTGTTTATCCAATTCAGAAATTTTCTTTTCCAAATTCTTTAATTCAGCAGATAATTTCGTTAAATCCTGTTCGTTTTGTTCTTTAATTGATTTATATTTATTCTTATCTTTTACTTCAAATGGTCTTTCACAAACAGGACAAATACTTTTTGTTAAGAGTGTTTTATATTTATTTACTTCTTTTTCTTTAGTTGCCTTATCTTGCAAATAAGAAATTTGTTGTTGTAATAATGAGTTTTTCTCATTTGTAATTTTTTGTAATTCATTATTAATATCAGTAATATGTTCTAATACTTCTTCAAGAGTATATTGACTTTCTTTTCTATTTTTTATTTTTGCTATTTGATTATTGATTTCATTAATTTGTCCATCTAACATTCTTATTTTATCATAGAAGAAATTTTCTTCACTCTTGAAAATTTTCTTATATTTTTCTATAAGTTTATAATCCATAAGAAGATCTGTTAGTTTTAAATTAAAAGTTTTACTGACTGTAAGAGATGATAAAAAGATTAAATCTATAATATCTCCATAGTTATAATTGAAAAATTCTCCAAATATATTAGATATATGTTTTTTATACTCTTTTACCTGATTAGAAGTATAAGTCTTGTCTTCTGTTTTAATTGTATATAGTTTTTTATTATTTTTAATTGAGATACTTAATGTATATAGTTTACCTTTCCACTGTATATCTGCCTCTACAAAAGTATTTTTTAATAATCCACTTCCACCACGAGGAAATCTATTAAAGAATAAGAATAATATAGCTTCTAATATTGTTGTTTTTCCTGATCCACTTTCTCCAATTAAATGAACCATATTAGAAGAAAAGTGGATAGTTGTATCCTTATAACATAAAAAATTCTTTAAAACTAATTTTTTAATCCTCATTTATCCCTCCTTTGCTTATTTTCAAATTGTGAAAATATTTCAGCCTGTGTCTTTAATTGCTCAAAAACACTCATATTATCCTCTTCACCAACTTCTTCTTCCAATTGCTTATATGCTTCCATTATACCTTGTTCTAATAACATTATTTTAGTAAAAACTGGCAATTTAGGATTAAATAGTCCATGCTTACCAAGATATGTATCTTCTAGGTAAATGTTTCTATGAATAAAGAATTCCACGAAAAAACATTGAAATGAGTTCCTCCATTTTGACATTATTCTCACCAATCTCAATAATTACAGGAAGTCCGTAATATAACTTAAAAGAATCTGTTCCTGTTGCAAGAACAACTAATATAGTATAGACATATTTTCCTATTTCAGTCTTTTTTATAATCTGATCAATATGCTCAGTTGGAAGTTCATTATTTTGAATATATATTTTTACAAAAGAAGGGGGATTTAATAAATTAGTAGATATTAATGATACTTCTTTATAATTTTTAAAGAATTCCCAAAGATTAATATCAAATCTTACTTGATTTGTAGGTAAAAATATAGAAAGTTCTGGGGGATTTTCATACGTTATTTCTATTCCAGTTATATCATATATTTCCTTAAATAATCTTTTTATAAAGTCAGGAAGATTATCTTTTTCTTGGTCTAATAGAATTACTTCCAAATCATCAAATCTATAAGTCTGGTCTCCAATTACAATTTGCTTTTTGGGGCTATTATACAAAAATATAAAGAATAATAAACTTAAATAATCATTAAGAGAGAGATACTCAATTAATTTTTTATCTTTATCATAAATAGAATATTCTAATAATCTATTTAATAATTCATAAGAATATTCTGGTGTTAATTGATTATCCTTTGCTGTTTGTGAATATATATTCATTATATAATCTTTTATTTTTAATTCATCTTCAAGAGTAAGGGGTTTAACTGAAATTGATTTATATCCAAAAATACCATTACTTGGAAATGTAAACTCTCTCTTAATAGTGAACTTGCTAAATAAATCTCCCAATTCATTTGAATTTTGTGAAGAATCCAATGGCATACCTGATTTAACACTTTTCTCTTCAGGAACTCTATTAACAACTTTTTTAGCAAATTTTTGAGCTCCTTTTATTAGTTCATCAGAGTTTTGATTTAAAGGTTTTTCATTCATAATTACTCTTCTCCTTTTGTTAGGTCAATATTATAACATAGTAAAATAATTTTGTCAAGTGAAATTTTATTTTTTATATCTTATTCATTCTGTTTTATTTTGGAAAATACTCTTCATATTTAACTTCCCTATGCATATAATCATCTATATAAGCTTTCAAACTGTCTCTTAGAGATGGATTTTTTGATAATAAGAAATCAATTACATCTAGGTCATTTTGGTGAATTTTATTATCAGCATTAAGATATCCATTCTTTTTTAATAATTCTTTAACTTCTTGCATAAAGTTTTTCATTTTATTAATTACTATACTTCTATTACCTTTATATTTATCATCCATTGCTTTCCAATAAATGAAAACATATGGAAAACATATAAATGGTAAAGATCCATATTTTTTTATAATATCTGCTAATAATGTCTTATCAGTATTATAATCTATTGATATATTATTTATATTTATATTATTAATAATATCTGAAAAGTCTTTTTTTGCAAAAGTATCTATTTGAGATTTTATCTCTTTAACATCTTTTTCATTTAATAATTCTTTAGTTTTTGTTTCTAATTTTTCTATATCTTTAGATGTATCTGTTGTACCACTTTCATCTAATGGTTTTTGGTCTTTATCTTTATTCTCTTCGGGATTTTCTTGTTTTGGCTTAATCTTTTTATTTCTTATTAATAAATTAACAAAAAACTCTTCTCCTCTATCTTTTAATTTTTCTAAGTCTGATTTCAAATTTTTATTAGTTATAACAAAAACTGTATTTGTTTTTTTATTGGCAAGTATAATATTTATAGCTGGAAAATATTTATCAGCTAATAATGTTCTAACTTCTTCTACAAAATCTTCCAAGTTATTATATGCTTGATTTTGATTTATATTAAGAATATACGTTTGTATTTTATTTAAAAATTCATTTAATATAGTTCCGTATGTTTTTATAAACCCATCTAAAAAGTCTCTAATCCTTTCTCTATTCTTAAATACGATAGCCAATTGAAAGCCTGTATTTAATTCTATATTTATATAACCTTGATAAATAACATAATGAGATGTATCAGTTAATAAACTTATAATAATCTCAGATTTTTCAATTTTATAATCTTCTGGAAGGTCAGGAAGTTTAGTCTCTGTTCTTTTATATTTTAGTTTATATGAATATGCAAGTGTAGGAGTAAGAGAATCACTAATATTATTAGTAAAGATAGATTTTCTAACTTTTATTATTTTAGGCGGTTCTAAAAAAGTAAATATTTGTCTTAAAGCTAAATCAAATTCAGCAATATTATATCCTGCTTGAATCTTCCTTTGAGCAAGAACAAGATTTTCATGTAATCTATTTAAATAAGATGGAACTAATCTTATAGATAGTAATGGAACTCTATTAATATCTGAGATAGGTTTATCAACATTAAGAACAAATAATCCTCTATGATATTCATAAATAATTCCACTCATTCTTACCTTAAGAGGTGCTTGATGTAAAACACTTAAGAAATCTACATTATAATAATATAAA
>Ga0114934_10002647_pt1 | contig 11419 bp, 8 predicted proteins | sample 4SBtaG_2_FD_99695 | JGI IMG/M metagenome (GOLD analysis project Ga0114934, IMG submission 99695) | Deep subsurface microbial communities from Kolumbo volcano to uncover new lineages of life (NeLLi) - 4SBTROV10_white metaG | ecosystem: Environmental > Aquatic > Marine > Volcanic ...
ACAGCTTTAGAAGGATTTATTAAATCAGCACTTAGGTACTATACGTTAAAGGAAGCTAGGTCAGAGCAAGAAGTAAAAGCAATTAAATTTGCTGTTTTAATGCTAAGGACTATGGAGTCTTTACATAATAGATATCGATATAAAGCGTCTGTAGTAAGGTCTAGTGGAGTGAGCATGGTAACTGATGCTTTTGAACATGAATTCCATCTTTCAATTGAAAATAAATGGCAAGCTATTGGTTTAGGTGCAATAATGGAATTTATTCAGATTTTAAATGTAAAACAAAATGTAGCTAAAGGAAAAGTAAAATTAAAAGAAATAAAAGAAAAAGAGCGAGCAAAGAAGAAAGCAAATGGTGAGATAGTTGATACTCCTCTTGGTGAGTTGGATATGAAGACAATAGAAAAGGTTGGTGAGGTCGCAGATACTTTTTTAGGAACAACAAACTTTTCAACTCTTACAAAAACTATTAAAGAAAATATTCAACAAAGTAATAAACCGAGAGTTTAATTATGTATGAAGAAGCACAAAAAATTTTAAAAATATTAAAGAAAATAGTACTTGAGAATAAGTGGATAAAACCTTTTATAGCTAATGTTATAAAAAAGGTTAATGGTTTTGTAGAAAAATTTTCTTTTATTTTAAATAAATTTTTTGGCAGAAAAAAATTGCATGAAGCAGAAGATATAGAGGATGATAATGATCCCCTTTCAGAAAAAGGATTTTCTAATACTTTAAAAATGTTTTTTAAGAGGTTGCTACAGCATGTTATTGATGCTTTTAGCTTTAAAAATATAATTAAACATACTGGTTTAACATTAAAAGTTTTCTTTTTAACTATTCTTATTATACTCTTATACTCTTGTGTTTTTGCATGGCTTACTAGTATTATTATGAATAAATTCGGTAGGGTTACAATGTTTTCAGGTAGTAAGCATGTTAAACCAGAAATTAAAAAAATTATTGAGCTTAATTTTAGTCCAGAATTTTCATTAGGCCTATCACTTGCATATACAGTAGGAGAATCTTTGGTTAAATCAGCACTTAGGTATTATTTATTAAAAAAAGTTAAAACAAATGAAAATAGAAAAGTGATTAAAACTGTTATTTTAATTATGAGAACTATACTTAGTTTAGGCAAAGAGAAAAAATCTATAAAATCTTTTACAAAAAATGTAGGAGTAAGTATGGTAACTGATGCTTTTGAGCATGAATTTCATCTTTCAATTGAAAATAAATGGCAAGCTATTGGTTTAGGTGCTTTAATGGAATTTGCTCAAATAGCTAGTACAAGTAAATCATTTTTGCATTATATAAAAAGTTCAAAAAAGGTATGTTTGAAAAAACAATCATGTTGAACTACCATAACCTAAAGGATATAGTTTTCTTGAGTGGGTCTTAAAAATAACTCAATATAGTTGTTAAACAAGCATTAGAAAATTAAAACCCTTGGGCGTATAACCCAAAGGGTTTAATTTTGTATAGTAATTAATTTTAAATAATTATCTTATTTTCTTGAGCAGTAGCTGGAGCTAAAGAAACTCCTGTTACTTTTTCTAAATAAGGATTTTTTAATTCTGATTTAACATCTTTTGAAAAGAACAAAACATGTTTCATATCAAAATAAATTTTAAATTCATCATTATGTTCAACGCCAATTACCCATTCCATAAAAGAAATGCCTTGAGGTGTAATAAATAAACTCATTGGCATATCAGTGGCTACAAGACCACCGTTTTCTTCTACGTAACCTCTAAATAATAATGTTTCTCCAGTTGTCAGTTTTGCGATAAAAACTTCGTTTTCCATAGCAGTAACACTCCTTTAAAGTTTGATATGAAGTCCCAATAAAAGTGATTTATAAACACTTTCTGAAATAGTTGATTTTTTAATCGATTCTATAGAGGCTTCTTTATTATTTAATATACTATCAATTATATGATTTTTAGTAGCAAGATCATCTGATAATACTGTTTTAATTTCAGAAACTAGATTTTTTGAATCATGGGCAAGTAAGCCCCAGGTGGTCATTTCATCAACTCTTTGTCCACCTTCATTTTTTCTTCCTGCAACAGGCTGGTGAGTTTTATAAGTATAAACTCCAGTAGATCTTGCATTAATTTTTGTTTCTGGAGTATGTATTAATCTCATAAAATAAATATAACCAACAAGTATTTGAACTTCTTTATTTAATTCAGGTATTATAACAGTCTTCACTAATTTCATTTTTTTAGAAATCTCAAGTAATTCTTGATATGTTATTGATTTAAAAGGTGGTATTACTACAGGTATAATAGGTTTATTAGAATCCTCAATTTGTTTTATAAGATTAGCATATCTAATTTTACCAAGAGATTTTAAGTAAGTTTTAACTATTTTATCATAATTTTTAACTTTAGTTAATTTACCAACATTTTCACTAAACCAAGATATAGCATTGTCTTTACCAAACTTTTTATTGCGTTTTAAAAATATCTTAGTCATTTCATATAAAATAGCACTCATCATAAGTTCTTTCATTTGTCCCCAATTAGCTCTATTAAAAAGACCAATAGGGTTAATAAACATATCTATCTTTCTGCCATCTTCCTTAATGTAAGCTGTTTTATCTTTTGGTATAATATGATTTATAACACCTTTGTTTCCGTGTTTATTTGCTATCTTATCCCCAATTCCTGCTTCTTTATAAGAAAGAGTATCAAATATTATTGTAGCTTCATTAATTGTATATTTAGGATTTTCTATAATCTCAATTTTTTCAAGTATTTCTTTTTTATTAGATAGATACATAACAAGATGTTTAGCTTGTGTTTTTGATTTAACTATTATTTTTACTTTTAATAAGTATGTATCACTTTTTTTAGCATATAGTTTAAAACTCCCAGGAGTATAAGAATTTACAAGGGCATTAGAAGTATTAACATCAAGTAGTAAATCGCCTTGCTTTAAAGAACCAATATTAATATTTAAAGTATTAATTATATCTTGTTGTACATTTAATTCAATTTTATATTTATTTACTTGCTGTATCATAAATTTTTTAGTACTTTCTTCAGACATAACAATACCGTCTTCAAATGTACTAGAGTTATAAAAAGAAAAAGCACATAAAGCATTTCTTCCTAAAGAAAGAGTTCCATTTTTAAATGAATAATTTTCAGCAATTATGTTTCCTTTCTTTACATGCTGACCTTCTTTTACAGTTGGTGTATGCACATTTAATAAAAATAGTCCAGTAGAGGTTTCTAAATTTTCGTTAAATAAGCGTATCTTCATTTTTTCGCCATTTGTTTTCTTTAATAGGATATAATCCCTAGATATATGAGTTACAACGCCATCTACAGGAGATATAGTTTTAAATTTATTTGACGATAAATTAATGAAAGAATCTTCTAATCCAGATTGTATGATAGGAGCTTCTCTCCCTATAATAGGAGCAGATTGATCAGAGTGAGCACAACCCATATTTAATCTAGCAGTAGCCGAAGACTCTAAGAAAGGAACAAGTTTGGTTGAATAAGTTAAATAGTTATCAGAATCATAATTAGGTTCAAGTAAATTATTATCAGAAATTAAATTAGGATTAGTTGTTAAATAAAGCTGATTACCAACTCCCGAACCTTTTGATGTTTTAATAGGATCAACAATACCTTTATGGGTTTCATTAATATCCCTTAATGTTTTAGGAGCATCTTCAGAAGAAAATGTTCCATAACCAGAATAAGTAATTCTATTTAAATGACTTATTTCTGCTAAAGGATTAGGAGAATCTTCAACTCTATCACAAGTTTGGAAAATCTTTGTTATTAAGAAATTTTCATTTATTTTGATTTTATCAACAGGTTTCTTACTTGTTATATCAAAGTCAGCTCTAGTCATTGCTGTATTTAATTCTGATAATATGATTTTATATACATTATCGGTTGTATTAATATAGCGTGTTCTAAAATCATTAGGAGCTGCTGGTTTTTCTTTTAGAAGTTTTATAAACATTACTAACAAAAATTCAACAAATGTATTTACTTTTCCTTTAAGGCTAACTTTCATAAGACTTCTTGTTCTTATATCTAAGAACTTAGCAGGGATATCTTTTGTTAGGAAGTAAACAAGAAGTTTATTACCAACTAGCTTATTTAATTGTGAAATATAAAATTCTTTGTCTAATGGGTATTTATCTGCAATGAATAGCTCTTTTAGTAAATCATTAGATTTTGTAATTGTTATAGAACCGTCTTTTTCAATAAATTTACCTTTTAATTTTGTTACGACTTCTCTTAAGTCGGTTATTGCTCCAAGGTAAAGAATAAAAGGTACTCGAAGCTTTGAATTAAAAAGCATATAATATTTAAAATCCCTTGTTTTTTTAATAAGCTTAAAAAAGTAAAGCAAGGATGAAGCATTAACTTCATTATTTTTATATTTAGTGATAGGCAGTAATGAAAGTTGTTTAGATATCATATATTTATTTTTATAAATTTCAAATACACCTTGTTTATTTATTCTAGGTATTTTAAAATTAGCTTCTATTGTTTTTTTATCTTTAGTTGTAAATTTAATATTAATTTTATTTACTTCAGGGTTTGATTCGTCAACAGTTTCATTGATTTCTGATACAGTTAAAGTAGATGGAGCTATACTTTCAAGTAAATTTTTTAATTCTTTAGTTTTAAAAGGTCTTGTTGATTCTTTTAAAATCAAACCTTTGTATATATTTGTTCCAGGAGTAAACTTAGGTATTTCTAAATTCTTTTCTTTAACTGTAGTTATATTATTTTTTGTAAAGTCAATAGTTTTAGAAGAAGGTAAATCTTTTTTTAATGTTGAAATTTCTGCTTTTTGTAATTCAGAATTTTTAATTGTTTTTGTTACAGTATGCCCAGTTAATTTTTGTGCAAGTTTTGTAGCAACAGATGTAATAGTTGGTTTATTAACAACTTTTTTTGTTTCTTTACTTAAGTTCATAATTACAGGTTCATTAGCTGTAGATGTAGATGATGTTTCTTCTTCATTTGTAATTAATTCTATAATAGTTTCATTATTAGTATTTTGTGAAATTGCTGAAGCAAGAGAAGTAGCTTTTTCTGGTTCTATGTCAAGTTTTTCTTTAATAATGGAAGCTACTGTTTTTGTTAAAGAGAATTTATCCATATTTTGTAGCATGCCTTTTTTGTAAATAGAAAGTATTCTTTGATATGTATTTCTAGAACCTTTTGCTTCATCATAAATTTTTGTATACATAGTTCCTTTTGAACCAACAAAACCTAACATAACTTGACTAAAAGGCAGTTTTTTCTTTTTTCTAAGATAAAACATTAACAGACCTATAATGGATTGTTTAAAATCAGCAAATAAAGGTTTATCTGTATCTATTATTACAAGACCTATTGTTTTACCTTCTGTTGGTAATTGATTAAGCATATAATCAAAATTTGTAACGGACATTTCTTTATAAAATTGTTTTATTTTGCTTCTCATGATATGTATTCCAGGAGAAAGGTCTATATAAGTATTTACTTTCATTGTTTTTATAAGACCTGGATTAATGTAAGGGAGTAATGTTGTTGATTTTTGGTATTCATTTCTGAATTGCTGTGTTGATACTATACCGAATCTTGTTTTTAAACGAGGTACAATCATAATTCTAGCATCAGCAGGACGCAAGTTTGTTTTATTATAAGAATCGTAAAACATTCCATTGTCAGACATAACAAAAATTTTTAGTTGTTTTTGCTGGAATCTTAGTAATGGATTTCTAGTTGTATATAATTTAAAAGATCGTAGAAACATAATTTAACTCCCTTCTTAAATATGGTATTTGGTTAAGTCGCTTTCTAGCTGTCCAGAATATTCTTGAGTTACACCATTTATTATAGCATCATTAACTCTTTCAAATAATAAAGCAAGCTTCGGATCAGTTAATGTTATAGATTTTTTAATTCCTACTAATGTAGGTTCAGAAGAAACTGAAGTATCTAATCTATATGGAATTGTCATATTATTAGCACTTCTTAACATTTGGCTTAATAGTATTTCAAAATGTATGATATTAACACTACCTAATGAATTATAAATGTCATGTATTGTTCTTAAAAGAGCAACAGGATTTTTTATTTTTTTATCAGCTTTCATATTTACAAGACTCATAACTTCTGTTATTTGGTCTCTTAATGCTGTGCTTTTGTTAAGTATAATAGCTTCTGCGCCTTTATCAATAGTAATAAAAATATTATCACCCTGATAATTGATATCAAGAGATGATATTAAATTAATCGTACAAGTTACTTTATATTCATGATTATCTAATGTAAATTTAGTAACATTTATTTCATAGTCAGACATAGATAAAACATCAGCTTTATTGATAGTAATAGTATTTTTATTTTTTAGCTTATACCCCTTTTCAGTGGCTATTAAACCAGGAATTTCATTTATAATAGCTTTATTTGTTGTAACAACAGCATCAACATGGAAAGTTCTCATAATAAGCTGACTACCTCTTTCCCCAATTGCTTGCGCTGCTATTATTCCAATATTATTAGTAACATATTTTCTCATAGATCCATAACAAGTATCGCAAATTTCGGGTGATTGACAATAAACTGGAGATCGAAGTTTTATTTTATGACCAACAAGACCTTCTGCTATTTTAGGAGTTATTTCTATTAAATGTTGATTTAACAACATTGTCCTTCCAATAATTTGATTTTTAAGATTACTAGTAACTTCTAATTCTAATACCCTTTTAGTACCACAATCTTTTACTGTAGGAGATTTTTTAACTGGTGATAAAGCAAAAATAAATTGTCTTAATAAGTAACCAGGTATTCTTGTTGATAAAGCTCTATCAATAATGCCTTGTCTATTATTAGATGAATCTTTAAATAATTCATCTGGCGTCATGCCATCCAATTGACTATGCTTTATTAAAGAAGATTCTCCTGTAAAGGAAGTAACATATCCTTTAGTAGCAAGAGCTTGTGCAACCTTAGTCCAATTTAGTTTAGTTGTTTTTGAATTTATTAATTCAGCAAGTAAAGGATTGTTTTTCTCAACATCTTTTTGAATAGCAATTTCAATTAATTTCCAATTATTAGGATTTTCTTCAAGTTTTTTTACTAAGCTAGAAACTTTTTTATAACCAGATGGAGATAGCTTGAAATGAGGAATAACATCAGCAATTTCAGAACCATATTTAATTGTCAAATTTTTTATATTAGTTAAAGTATTTAGTAATGCAGTTTTACCATAAGTAAAATAAATTGTTTTTAATAAATTATTAGCTTCTTTTTTAGTTAATGAGGATTCTATAAAAGGAAAGTTTTTAGTTTTACTAGGATCACTATCACGAATAGCTTTTGTTACTAAATATCTTCCGATAGTTGTTTCTTTTGAATTTACTTTAACTTTTTTTGAAAAGTCAACTATTTTAGCTTCAAGATCAACTTTAGAAATATTGATAGCTTTTTTATTACTAACTTTACTTGTAGCATAATAAAGGAAATAAGCAAAGTTTTGTGATAAGTTATAATTTAAATCAAATGATGAAGATGATATAATATTTTCAGAAGGTAACATTTTTTTAGCATCTTCTTGGCTTTCTTTTGTTAAAGGATGATATACTGCCATTTGGTCACCATCAAAATCAGCATTAAAAGGCCCGCAAACAAATGGACTAATAGTTATAGTTTTACCATAATTTAAAACAGGATGAAAAGCCATTATACTATATCTGTGTAAACTTGGTGCTCTATTTAATAGCACCAATCTTTTTTTCATAATAGCTTCAAGAACATCTTTAACAGCCTCAAAATATTGGCTATTAACATCATTGTAGTAAACATCTCTTAACATGTTGATAACTGATTTTGTTGTTAAAGTGTTATTAGATTGTTTATATAATTTCATTAAATCCCTAATAAGAAATGGTTCAAATATTTTTATAGCAATCATGATAGGTAAACCGCAATAATCTAATGATAAATTGTTATCTAGAGAAATAGCAGCTCTTCCAGAAAAGTCTACTCTTTTTGCTTGAATATGCTGTCTCGATAAACCCATTTTAGTTCCAACTTCACCTTTTAGGGTGTTAAATAAAACATTAGCTTTTGTTTGTATTATTGAACAATAATAATCAAAATCATCTCTGGAGCTAAGGTCTGAAGGAATTCTTTGCGTTGATCTTAAAACGTTAATATATTGTTCATTAACTAATGTAACTGTTTGAAATTTTAATTCTTGGCCTGTTTCTCTAATACCTGGAGGCACTACTATTAATTTTCTAAGGAATGCTTTATCTGGATTTTCTTTAATAGTTTCAATAGTATTTTTAATTTTTTGTGAATTTGGAATATAGCGATCATAAATTTCTTTGAAAAACGTAAAACCTGTTTGGCCTTTAGGGTCTTTTACAAGTTTATCTTCTTTTAATATATATGAACTTTTGTTTAAAATAATATTAGATAAGGCTTTATCCATTTTTAATGAATCAAAAAGTATTGGATGTAATATTTCCACACCTTTTAAAGAAATATATGCAAATTTCTTTTTTCTATCGTTTTCTGAATAACCAAAAATTTGTTGTGATAATAAACCATCTTCATGATAGCTTAATTTATCACCGTTCATTTGAAATAATTGTGAGGAAGTTACTTCTGGCAAACCAGAGGTGAAGTGTTCTGAATCTAATAATTTCATAGTAACCGTATGCTCCTTATTGAACTTTGATGATAATATTAGGTAAACCTTGTTCTTTGAATAATTCTTTTATAGCTTCTCTTTCTTCTTTACCTTGAGAAATTAAATCATCACCATTAACTGGTATTGTTCCAAAAGGTGTTGAAAGTTCTTGATATTTTTTTCTGATGTTTCCAATTTCTATTTTAACATCAGCTAAAAATAATTCTAAGAGATAAGTTTCATATTGTGCTGCTATTGTTGATAAATCTAAGTCATGTTCATGCTGATAAGAAATAGTATAACCATCAATAACATTTGCTTGTTGTACCGGTGTTATTCTTATTTTAGATGGTGCTAAGAATTTAAAAGACATATTCATTGGAGAATGGACATAAGCTGTTTCAGCTTGCATAACTTGTAAAGCCCAGTTTGGTATATCTTTAAATTGTCTAAAAGCTATATCCATTGGGTAATTATGCATAAATAAATCATTATATTTGGGTAAAACTTTTTGCACTGTGATTATTTTATAATTATTTGGTTCTTGTAACCAAAATTCATTTGGTTTATCTGTTTTTATATTTTTATCTGATACATCTAAATACATATTTGATTCAGCAGGTATGTGTCTGTTGAATATAGGCAGGGTAGAGTCTTGGAGGATCTCCCGGAGTTCGTCATCTGTTTTTTCAAATTCTACATATGGTAATCCGAGTTTTCTTTTTACAAATCTAAATAGCTCATTTTGTGTCATAGGAGAGCCTCCTTAAAATTTTTATGAAAGCAAATTCGTTTCTAATAAATTATAAACCATTTCATAGTCTTTTAGTGTATAGCAATTATTGACCAAATCTTTATATAAAGTATTTTGATCATCTTGCATTTTGTTCATAGAATTTACTAAGTTTTTCATTATTTCTTTCATGCCTTCTTTATCAACATCTTTTTTTGATTTAATTTCACTCATTTTAGCAAGATTTTCTTGAAATTCATATATAGGTAAAGATGTTTTTAATTCTTTAAATTGTGTAAGTGTTTGTTCAAATATGGGAATTACATTTTTTGTATTTTTTGTTGATTTAATTATTGAATGTAAATAAGAAGCTGTTTTATTGACATTTTTTGTAATTTCTGTATTTTTAGTTTTAGTTAATTCAAGAGCAACATTTGTTAATTCTTCTATAGCTTCTTTGTGTTTTGAGTAAAATCCTTTTTTAAATTTAGCTAGATAATCATTAAGCTGTGTAAAATTTTTAACTTTCATTACGAAACCTCCTAACAATAATGTATTATTATACATATATTTTTATATCTAATTATTGTGTTTTAAATTTTTAAGGAGGACTGTACCTTTTCTTAGTATATTAAAAATAAATAGGAGAATTTTATGATTGATATAAGATCCATTATACAAACCCTTTCAAAATCTAGTTCTAGTGCATTTAATTTAAAAGAATTTTTATTGCTACAAACAGTAATTAAAAACAGTCTTGATTTTATAGATGATAATATTGTTGTAGCAGCGAGTGACCCTTCAGTTTTTGAATTTTCAGAATTTTTAAAAACTCTTAATAAAGAAGAAATAGAGGAATTAAATAAGCTTTCTGAGAATTTAGTGATGACAGAAGAAATGATGAAAATTTTAAAAAAATTTTTAAAATGGAGAAACTAGCATTGCTTATTTTTAAAAAAATATTTTCATTTTTATTTAAGTTTGAAAACTTAAAAAAATTGATACAATTATTACTTAAGGAGGACATGATGGCTGATCGTTATGATGAATTATTGTATGAGGCTTCTTTAACAGAAAAGGTACCTTTTTCGGTGCTTAAGGCGTTTGTAAAAACAACTACAAACACTAATCCGTTTTTTATTGAAACTACTAAACACTTATGGGCGGATGTTTTATTACCTTATAGGTCAAAATTTGAAAATCTTTATTTAGCTCATACAGTGAATACAAAATTAAATTTTATTAAACCAACAGAGACAGAATTAACCTCACTTTATGCTACTACTTATGGTTTAATGAAAGTACCTTATTATAAACTTGTATTTGAGTTTGATTACACAGTTAATCCGTTTACACTTATTACAGATGTCTCTGAAAACTTAAAACAAGGTTGTTCTTTATTAAAGAAGTATAAAGATTTTTTTCCTCATGCACCAGAAGATATAGCATGGGGATTAGCAGCAGTTAGTTATTTTTCTGAACCAATTAAGATTATGAAAATTGTTGATAGAGTTAAAAGAACAAATCTTCAAGAATCACTATCACATGAAGCTCCTTATCTTAAAGCTATAAGAAAAGATTTTGGTAAAGCAGCTGATAAGTATGAAGAGATTTTTTCTGGGGTTATACAGTTATCTAAAAAATATAAAAAGCAAGAAGTTGCTTTTTTAATGTCAAATTAAGTACCTTAACTTAAAGGAGGATTACGTAATGAGTTTAGTAGATTATGCAGAAAAGGAATTTAAATATGTAGGATGGTTAGTACAAAGACGAAATGCAAGAAGCCATGTGTAAAAATTTACTTGATCCTCTCAAGAAAACTATATCCTTTAGGTTATGGTAGTTCAAAGAAGCTCAGCTTAAGAGGATATTTCTACATTCAAATGAAAGAGTAAGAAACTTTGCTAAAGAAATTCTTGATAGGAGGTAAAATATAATGTCAAAGAAGGGCACGGTTAAAAACGAATTTTCAGCAATTGTTATAGTTGTTATGTTATTATTTCTTGCAAT
>Ga0114934_10002648_pt1 | contig 11416 bp, 8 predicted proteins | sample 4SBtaG_2_FD_99695 | JGI IMG/M metagenome (GOLD analysis project Ga0114934, IMG submission 99695) | Deep subsurface microbial communities from Kolumbo volcano to uncover new lineages of life (NeLLi) - 4SBTROV10_white metaG | ecosystem: Environmental > Aquatic > Marine > Volcanic ...
AGGTGGTAGTGGTTGGTCATCAAGCAGTAGGCATAACAGATCCAACCATACCTGGCGACTACGTCGCCGAGAACCTCTAGGAATTGGGCCCGGTCCCCCTCGTCGAGGAAGATGTCCTCACGCGCGTTCCACGGCTGGTGACGTAGTAGACAGCGCCTTCGTATTCCAATCGCAGCGGTCTTGCCATGACATTACCAGTCTACCACAAAGAAGACCAAAAATGAAGGTTTGACCCCTCACTCATTGGGGATGGTCACCTGGCGATTGGTCCGGACCTTGACGATGGGCATAGCCATCCCTCCTTCTAATTGGAACTGAGCTTTGGTCATATGCTAATATTTTATTAGTTTAATAATCTGCTGTCAAGAATCCGGCCACAGTCTACTGCTCACAATAGTCCTTCTGTCCAATATGGTAGCATGGCTGTCCCTTAAAATCAAGGGTTGCGTGGGGTCGTCAGGACCCCCAATTTTACTCCAATATCCGATTGGTGCGTAGCTGCATTAATCTTGGATGATTTAGTCTATGTTAGACAAGGCAGCTCTATCAGGATACTAATTTTAGCTCGACTCTGAATTTCGCGTATTTAGCCATCCTTATCGGTCTCATTCGAGCTTGTGGTAACTGTTGCATCAGTAGGATATAGAAGTACAGCAAGGCTGTTTCAATCTCCGCATATGCTCTGACGCTAGAAGGCTCTGGCCGGCATTCAGCCCTCTTCTGATCAGGAATGAAGTTGTAGACGACGCCCTTATTAAGAACACAGATCAGGTCGACTTGCTCATGGATCTGCAGGTTCTTCTCGTCACTAAAGTGTATTAGATTTTCAGTTATGGTTCGCAGCTTGATCGAATCAAATGCAAATATCACTCCTAACGTCGGAAAGTAAGGCCATTGTCTTCCGTAGAGAGGACCAACAGATTGAGGGATCGCTTCATCATAATATGCAGTCTTAGGGAGATTCTTGGCAGATGCAATATTGTCGATGCTACTCTCTAACTGCTCTGAGTCAAGCCTAGATTTTACTTGAACTACAGCATAGACTCCTTCATTAGGGAATATTTGAACGCTGTTGCTGTGATAAATCTTGGGGCACTTCGACGCATCATAGATAACTAAGTCCATTTGTTTAGAAACCCTGTTATCCACTGATATGATTTCACCTGAGCCTATCCCTAAGAAAGTAGGTAGATGGTCTCCGAGAAATCTCCGGACGATTTCCTCCCGTGCACTCCCTTTACTCCCTCGATGTTGGATTGTTGCTAGCAACTCGAACTCATCTCTCATGTGATCCGAGGCTGCCTGCATGACATCTTGTAGCTCCATCTAATGCTCCTTTCAAAGCTTTAGCCAGAAACTGAGCCTACTCACTGACCATTCACAATTATAGATAATCTTCAATTACTGATTCCTTCATCATCCTGCAGGCTCTCCATCTGGTCTGAGAGTTCCTCCTCTGCATCACCCTACCCTATGTGGTGACTGAAGATCAAGCTGCAAGGCTTGCCTTCGAACAATTACGGCTTGCCTCGGGTCAGGATGATGGAATACTTTGCTCTACAGCGAGTCCCCCAGCCTCTCCAAAAGAATCTGGCGGGCGAGCTTTGGGTCGGCCTTTCCCTTGGACTTGCGCATCAGTTGGCCGAGGAGGAAGCCCAGGGCCTGCTCCCTCCCACTGCGGTAGTCGGCGACCGCCTGGGGGTTCTCGGCGATGACCTCAGCCGCGGCTGCGCTTAGCGCCCCTTCGTCGGAGATCTTCAATAGATCCCCCTCCGTGATCAGCTCCTCGGGACTCTTGCCAGTCTCGATCACTGAGGCGATCAGCTCCTTCCCCGTCCTCCGGTTGATCCTCCCCTCCTCGACCAACTGCAGAATATGGGCGAAGTCGCCCGGGCTGATCTTGGGCCCCTCGTCCTCTGTCAGCCGGAGGAGCTCGGTCATCATCCAGTTGCTCACCTCTTTGGGCTGGGGGAAGAGCCGCACGACCTCCTCGAAGTAGTCGGCTATTCTTCGCTCCTCGGTGAGGATCTCAATGTCGTAGTCTGGCAATTTGTATTGTTCCCTCCAGCGGCAGCGCTTCTCCAGCGGCAGCTCTGGCAGCTCCGCCCGCAACTGCTCTGCCCATTCTCGGTCCACAACCAGCGGCATGAGGTCCGGCTCGGGGAAGTAGCGGTAGTCCTCTGATTCCTCCTTGGTCCGCATCAAGATCGTCCGGCCATGCTCTGCGTCCCAGCCGAGGGTCTCTTGCTCCACCTGCCCCCCTTTAAGCAAGACCTCCCGCTGGCGGGCCTCCTCAAAGGAGAGCGCCTCCTCGACCGCGCGGAAGGAGTTCATATTTTTTATTTCAGTCCGCGTCCCCTCCCGGCCGCCGCGGCTGATCGAGATATTGGCGTCGCAGCGGAGCTCCCCCTCCGCCATCTCCCCATCGGAGACCCCGATATAGCGCAGGCCCTGGCGGATTTCCTTTAATAGATCCTTCGCCTCGTGCGGCGAGCGGAGATCGGGCTCTGTGACTATCTCGATCAATGGAACGCCCGCACGGTTGAAATCGACCAGGCTGCGGTCCCCCTTATGAACCAATTTCCCTGCATCCTCTTCCAGGTGGACCCGCCGGACCCTGATCCTTCTATCGGCCAGTTCGATCCAGCCGCCTGCCGCCAGCGGCTCATCGAACTGCGAGATCTGATAGCCCTTGGGGAGATCGGGGTAGAAATAGTTCTTGCGGGCGAAGATCGAGCGCTGATGAACTCGGCAATGAAGAGCAAGAGCGGCTTCGATCGCCAGCTCGACGGCATGTTTATTTAAAACCGGCAAGGCCCCCGGCATCCCCAGGCAGACGGGGCAGGTATGGGTGTTCGGCGGCGCGTCGAACTGGTCGGCGCGGCAGGAGCAGAACAATTTCGTCTCCGTCTTGAGCTGGGCGTGGATCTCCAGCCCGATCACTGTCTCCAATCGCTCGCCCATCGCTTCTCATCTTATCCCGGGCCCGCCGCCTTGCCAAGTGCGCACGCTTTCGAGTATTCTCTCCAGAGGTGAAGCGAATGGCTGACAGGGAGCTAGACCCCGAGGAGCTCCGACGAGACTTTCCCATCCTCCAACGCGAAATCCAGGGGAAGCCGCTGGCTTATCTGGACAATGCGGCCACGACCCAGCGGCCGCGTCAGGTGATCTCCGCAGTAAAGGATTTTTACGAACGGAAAAACGCCAACGTCCATCGCGCCGTCCACACCCTAAGCTACGAGGCCTCGGTAGCCTATGAGGAGGCTCACCGTAAGGTGGCGGAGTTCATCGGCGCGGCGGGGCCGGAGGAGATCATCTTCACCCGCAATGCCACCGAGGCGCTCAACCTCGTGGCCTACGCCTGGGGGCTGTGGGAGCTGCATGAGGGGGATGAGGTGCTGCTCACGGTGATGGAGCACCACTCGAACATCGTCCCCTGGCAGGCCCTGCGCCGCCTCAAGGGTATTCAATTAAAGTTCATCGATCTGGACGACCAGGGAAGGCTCAAACTGGAGGAGCTCCCCCGGCTCCTTACAAAAAAGACGAGGCTCGTGGGACTGATCCACGCCTCGAACGTCTTGGGGACGGTCAACCCCGTAGCCGAGATCGCTGAGGAGGCCCATCGCGCGGGAGCATTGGTCCTGATCGATGGGGCCCAGTCGATCCCGCACCTACCGCTGGATGTAAAGGAATTGGATTGCGACTTCCTCGCCGCCTCGGGCCATAAGATGCTCGGCCCGACGGGGACCGGTTTCCTCTATGGTAAGCGGGAGCTTTTGGAAGAGATGGAGCCCTTCTTATATGGTGGGGACATGATCGAGACGGTGACTCTGGAAGGGGCAACCTGGAACAGGCTCCCCTGGAAGTTCGAGGCGGGAACGGCCAATATCGCCGGAGGGATCGGCCTGGGCGCGGCGGTCGATTATCTGGAGGGACTGGGGATGGAGCGAGTCTATCGCCATGAGCGCCGATTGTTGGAATACGCCTGGGAGCGGCTCTCCGGGGTGGAGGGGCTGAAGCTCTACGGCCCCGCCCCGGGGGAGGCCGAGCGGTTGGGGATCATCGCCTTCAACCTCGAGGGAGTCCATCCCCACGATGTGGCACTGGTCCTCGATGGGGAGGGGATCGCCGTCCGCAGCGGCCACCACTGTGCCCAGCCGCTGATGGCCTGCCTGGGGATGGAGTTCGCCGTTCGTGCCAGCTTTTATATCTATAATACCGAGGAGGAGATCGAGCGGCTCGCCACGGCCTTGGAGGAGGCGCGCAGGGTTTTCAGGCAACGGCAAAGGGCTTAAGCTCCTTGGACATCCGGCTCGAGGAGGCGGATAGGGGTTGATGAAGAGGATAAACAAGCTCTTCCGGAGGCTGGTCTACCAATACCCCTCCCTCGATCTGCTGGAGCACCACGCGGGGAAAGTCTGCGAGACGGTCGAGGAGTTGACCGAGGAGGTCGAGGGCTATCTTGAGGGGCGCGAGGACGAGGGGCAGAGCGAGCGGGTCTCCGAGCTGGAACACGAGGCCGATCTCCTCAAGTTCCAGGTGCGGAGCACCCTCCCGCGGAGCGACTCCTTCATGCCGGTGGCGCGCTCCGACCTGCTCGACTTCCTCTGGCAGCAGGACAACATCGCCGACGATGCCCAGGACGCCGCCGGGCTCCTCCCTCTCCTGTGGGTCGAGCTCTCCCCGGAGATGGTCGCCAAATGGCGGGAGTTCCTCGAAGTCCTACGCCGAGGGGTTGCGATCTACCGCCAGATGGCAAGAGGGCTGAAGGAGCTTCTGGAGCGGGGCTTCCGCGAGGAGAAGGTCAGCCAGATCATGAAGCTCCTGGGTGAGGTGAACGCCCTGGAGCACCGGGCGGACGTGATTGAGCGAGAGTCGATTGCCATGGTCTATGCCCAGAAGGACCTGGACAGCTTCGCCAAGTATCACCTGATCCAGGTGCTGCTGAAGCTGGGGGGCATCCTCGACCATATGGAGAATGCCGCTGGGCGGATCAGGATCATGGCCGCCCGCTAGGGGTTCTCAGCTTTAATTTGATCTAAGAGGGAAAGCAGTCAGCCGCTGGTGCCCGTATCTTTCGTTAGGGTATCAGCATTTAGCAAAGAAGCGGTCAGCAGTCAGCAAAGGACAGGTCTTGACTTTAGCTGAAAGCTGATGGCTGATAGCTGAAATAGGAGATGGAATCACAGATGTTAGGGATCGTTATGCTCCTCTTCGCCTCCTTCTATCTCGGCTGGAACCTTGGGGCGAACGACAGCGCCAACTGCGCCGGGACCTCCGTCGGCTCAGGGTTGATCCCCTACCGCCGGGCGATGGTCCTGGTGGTCCTGGCGGCTGCCCTGGGTGCCATCCTGGAGGGGGGGCGGGTGGCAGGGACGGTGGGGAAGGGGATCGTCGCCGCGGAGCTCCCGCAGGCGGCGATCCTGGTGGCGATGGTCTCCGCGGGCCTGTTTGTCACCCTGGCGACCTTCTTCAGGCTCCCCGTCTCCACCTCCCAGGCGATCGTCGGGGCGATGGCCGGGATCGGCCTGGCCGTCGGCGCCGAGGTGAATTTCTCGCTTATCATCGGGATCGTTGAGGTCTGGGTCCTCTGCCCGCTGATCGCCTTGATCTTCTCCTTCCTCCTCTACCATCTCTTCGCCCTCCCCCTCCGCCTCATCCGACAGGTCGGCCTGCTCGACCGCGTCCTCGGCTGGCTCGTCGTCGCCTCGGCCGGCTATGCCGCCTTCTCCTGGGGAGCGAATAACATCGGCAATGCCATCGGGCCACTGGCGAATCTTGGCCTCCGCTCTGGCTGGATCACCCTGCTCGGCACAGCCGCCCTGGCAGTGGGGGCGTTAACCTACGGCAGGAGGGTGACGGAGACGGTGGCCCGGGGGATCATCCCCCTCGGGCCCTTGAGCGCCTTCGCGGCGCAGACCTCGGTCGCCCTCGTCGCCCACCTCTTCGCCATCATCGGGGTCCCGGTCTCTACCTCCCAGACCATCGTCGGGGCCTTGGTCGGCGTCGGCTTGGTCAAGGGGGTGAGGTCCGTCAGCCGCCGAAAGGTGATCACGATCGCCATCGGCTGGGTCGCCACCCCTACCGCCGCGGGACTCCTCGCCTTCGGCTTATATAAGCTGATTGCTCCTTAAGTCTCAGACGAACCGCAACACATGGTGGAAGTAGAGATAGAATGCCGGGATGGCAAAGAGCAGGCCGTCGATCCGATCGAGCATCCCTCCGTGGCCGGGCAGCAGCTCCCCCGAGTCCTTCACTCCCGCTAGCCGCTTCAGCTTGGACTCGAAGAGGTCGCCCGCCTGCGTCGCCGCGGAGACGAGGATGGCCAGGGCGATGATGTGAGGGACCCAGGCGATCCAGTGGACCCAGATTGGGGTGAGATTGGCTCCAAACAACGTAAAGAGGAAGCCGCCGATGGCCCCCTCGACGGTCTTCCCCGGGCTGATGGAGGGGGCGAGGGGGTGCTGTCCGAAGCGCGAGCCGACGAAAAAGGCCCCGATATCATAGCTCCAGACCATGACCAGCAGGAGCATCGCATAGAGCCAACCGCCGTAAGATGGGGCGCGGTAGATAAGGTAAAAAAAATGAAGCAACCAGGGGAGATAGAGGAGGCCAGAAATTGCAGCCAGGGCTCGCTTCACCCCATTCTGCTGGGGGAGATACCAGAGGATGGGGAGGAGAAACGCTGCGCCGATGGCGAGGATCACATGCCGCCCGTGGAAGAAGATGTAGACAAACTCCAGAAAGGCCACCAGGACAAGGAAGGAGTAGCGCTCGATGGGGAAGCCGATCCGCGCGATCAGGCTTAAGTATTCCAGCGCGGCAAGCAGGGCCACGAGCGCCAGGAGGAGCCCGACGGCCCAGTCGGCCCCCAGCAGCTTGGCATAGAAGAGCAGGGCCGTAACCGCGGGGATCAACACCAGCGAGGTCAGGATACGCTTAGTCAGCTCGTTCACCGCTCTGCCTTCGCTCCCCCTTGGGGAGGGGCTCCCTCAACCGCTCAGCCCTCCACCAACCGGCCGAACTTCCGCTGCCGCGATTGGAACCCCTCCACCGCCTGGAGGAGTTCTTCGGGGGAGAAGTCGGGCCAGAGGGTCTCCGTCACCCAGAACTCGGTGTAGGCCGACTGCCAGAGGAGAAAGTTGCTGATTCGCTCCTCGCCGCTCGTCCGGATCAGGAGGTCCGGATCGGGGAGTTCGCCCGTATAGAGATAGCGGCGGAAGAGAAGCTCATCGACCTCCTGAGAGAGGTGCCCTGCCTCGAAGTCCTGGATGATTTTGCGCACTGCGCGGAGGATCTCCTGCCGCCCGCCGTAGTTGACCGCCAGGCTCAGGTAGAGCTTCTCATTCCTTTGGGAGAGCTTAAGGGCTCGCTCCAGCTCCTGCCGGACGTGGGGAGGGAGGCCGTCGAGGTCCCCGAGGACCCGCAGCCGGACGCCGTTCTCCAGCAATTCATCCAGATTCTTTCTCATAAAATCGGCCAACAGGTCCATCAGGAAGTTGACCTCGCGCTGGGGCCGCCGCCAGTTCTCCTTGGAGAAGGCAAACAATGTCAGATACTCGATCCCCAGATCTCTCCCGACGAACTTCACGATCCGTTTCGCCGTCTCCAGCCCCGCGCGGTGACCCGCCGTCCGCTCCTCCCCCCGCCGCCGGGCCCAGCGGCCGTTCCCGTCCATGATGATCGCCAGGTGTTTAGGTAACCCCCGCTCCTTGGCCCGGATGATCCGCTCCTCTAGCTCCTCCACCGCCCTAGCCTCAGCCCCCATCCCTTAAGACCTCCCCCACCAGGTATAACGACCCCGCAACGCAGAGCAGATCCCCTTCGCCAAGCCCCTCTCGCGCCCGGCGGAAGGCCTCCTCCGCAGGGACGACCACCTGGGCGGGTCTGTTATATCTTGCGGCCAGTTCCTGCAAAGACTCGGGCGCGGCCGCGCGGTAGTAGTCCGGCGCAGTCAAGACTAATTCGTCGAACCAGGGGAAGAGGGCTTCGCTCATCTCATCGATCTCCTTATCCCGGAGGGCGCCGAAGAGGAGCCAGCGCCGCCCGCCGCGGAGGTAGTGCTCCCAGTATAATCTGACTCCCGCGAGGAGGGCCCGGATACCGCTGGGGTTGTGGGCACCATCGATTATAATATAAGGCTGCCGGGAGATCAGCTCAAACCGCCCCGGCCAGCGGGCCCGCGCCAGGCCCCGCTTGACCGCCTCCTCCGGCAACTCCAAAGAGTGGCGGAGGATCTCGATCGTCTTTAAGACCACGGCCAAGTTCTCCCCCTGATAGGGCCCGAGCAGCCCCAGCTCGATCCGCCCCCAGCCCTCGGCCGCGAACACTTGATGTTCCCAGGTGAACTCTACCTGTCTTACGTTGGCGTCAGCATGGAGGAGCTCCGCTCCCTGCGCAGCGCACTCCCGCTCGATAACCTCTAAGGTTGAAGGCTTCCGCTCGCCGGTGACCAGGGGAACGGCGGGCTTGATGATCCCTGCCTTCTCCCAGGCGATGTTTTCCAGCCCTGGTCCGAGGAGGTCGAGGTGTTCCCGTTCCACGTTGGTGATCACCGCGACCAAGGGTTTGATAACATTGGTGGCATCGAACCGCCCGCCGAGCCCCACCTCGAGCACCGCCAGGTCCACCGCCTGCTCTTGGAAATACTGGAAGGCCAGGGCCGTCAAGGCCTCGAAGGTTGTCGGCTTGTCCGTCATCTCGTCGATGAGCGGCCGGAGCCGCCCCAGGAGCCGGGCCAGCTCCTCCTCGGAGATCGGCTCCCCATCGATCACGATCCGCTCACGCCAGTCGCGAAGATGTGGTGATGTGTAGGTCCCAACATGGTAGCCCGCCTCCTCTAGGGCCGAGGTGAGCATGGCGACGACTGAACCCTTCCCGTTGGTCCCCCCCACGTGGATTGTCTTGATTCCGAGATGGGGCTCTCCCAGTCGCTCCAGGAGGTGGCCGACTCGCTCCAGCCCCGGCTTGACCTCGCGATAGGGGAGGCTCTCCAGATAGGCCTGACTATTCATCCGCTCCCAGGATCTGGAGGTTCTTCTTCAGCCGTTCGGCCCGCTCCCGCAATTCTCCTGCCTTGGCCTGCTCCTTGGCCACGATCTCCCGTGGGGCCCGCTGGAGAAACCGCTCATCCTCTAGCTTGCGCAGTGAGCTTGCCAGTTCTTGTTGGACCCTTCCCAGCTCGCGCTCCAGTCGCGCCCTCTCTTTCTCTAAATCGATCAGCCCCTCCAGGGGGAGGAAGACCTCTGCCCCCTCCAAGATGACCCGCGGGGCGTGCTCCAGCCGTGCTACCTCGGGGCCGACCTCGAACTCGCTCACCCCGGCCAGCTCGCGGAAGAAGAGACGATGGGTCTCGACCAATTCTTTTATCCCCTGGTCCTCGGCGCGGATGAGCGCCCGGGCGAGCTTATGTGGCGGGATGTCCATCTCAGAGCGGATCGTCCGGATCGCCGATATCAGTCCTTGCAAAATCGCCATCTTGCGCTCGGCCTCGGGCCCGAGCCAGCCCCGCTCAAGTGCAGGGAAGGGGGCGATCATCACGGACTCCGTCTCCTTGCAAGGGAGGAGCTGCCAGATCTCCTCGGTGATATAGGGGATGAAGGGGTGGAGCATCTTCAAAATATCGGTGAGAAGGCGGTAGAGCACCTCCTGGGCAACCCTCTTCCTTCGAGGATCGTCGCCATAGAGCCGTGGCTTGACCATCTCCAGGAACCAGTCGCAGAAGTCGTGCCAGACAAAGTTGTAGAGCCCGGAGGCCGCCAGATTGAAGTCGTAGTTATCCAGGTTCCGGCGGAGCTCTGCGATCTGGCGGGCGAGGCGCGAGAGGATCCAGCGATCCTCCAGCTCTAGCCCCTCGTGGTCGAGCTCGCCGGGCTGGAAGCCCTCGAGGTTCATCAGGGCGAAGCGGGCAGCGTTCCAGATCTTGTTTAAAAATTTCCTATTCCCCGCGATCTCCTTCCGCGAGAGGCTCATCTCTCTCCCCTTGGCAGCGGAGGAGGCCAGGGTGAACCGCAGGGCATCCATACCGAACTCGTCCTTCATCTCCAGGGGGTCGATTGCATTCCCCCTCGATTTGCTCATCTTCTGGCCGTGCTCGTCCTTGATCAGGGGGTGGAGGTAGACCTTGTGGAAGGGGACCTCGCCGGTGAAGTGGAGCCCCATGATGATCATCCGCGCCACCCAGAAGAAGAGGATGTCGTGGGCGGTGCTGAGGAGCGCAGTCGGGTAAAAATACTCCAGATCGGGCGTCTCTTCCGGCCAGCCCATCACGGAGAAGGGCCAGAGGGCTGAGCTGAACCAGGTATCGAGCACATCCTCGTCCTGAACGAGGTCCTTCGAGCCGCAGGCCGAACATTCTTTAGGGGTCTCGCGGCTCACCGTGATCTCCCCGCAGTCCCGACAATACCAGGCGGGGATCCGATGGCCCCACCACAGTTGCCGCGAGATGCACCAATCGCGGATGTTCTCCAGCCAGTCGAAGTAGACCTTCTCCCAGCTTTTGGGGATCAGCTCGATCTTCCCTGAGCGGACGGCTTGAATAGCCGGCTTTGCCAGCTCCTCCATCTCCACGAACCACTGCGTCGAGATTCTAGGCTCGATCACCGTCCCGCACCGCTGGCAGTGGCCGACCCGGTGAAGATAGGGCTCAACCCTCTCCAGGAGCCCCTCCTGTTTTAAGTCCTCTACCACTCGCGCGCGGCACTCATAGCGGTCGAGGCCCTTGTAGCGACCGGCGTGCTCGTTCATCGTGGCATCTTTATTCAGGGTGTTGATCCGCTCCAGGTGGTGACGCTCTCCGATCTCGAAGTCCGTGGGGTCGTGGGCCGGAGTTACTTTCACTGCTCCGGTCCCGAACTCCCGATCGACCGCCTCATCGGCGATGATCGGGATCTTCCGCTCCATCAGCGGTAAAATTACACCTTTACCGATCAGCTCCCTATACCGCTCATCCTCAGGATGGACGGCGACGGCGGTATCGCCGAGCATCGTTTCGGGGCGAGTGGTGGCGACGGTGATGTATTCTTCATCATCAGCCAGGGGATATTTAATGTAATAGAGCTTATCCTGGTGCTCTTCATGGACGACCTCGATGTCGGAGAGGGCTGTCCCGCAGCGAGGGCACCAGTTGATGATATATTCCCCGCGATAGATGAAGCCCTCCTCATAGAGCCGGACGAAGACCTCCCGCACCGCCCGGGAGAGCTCCTCATCGAGCGTGAACCGCAAGCGGTCCCAGTCGCATGAGGCCCCTAATGTCTTGAGCTGCTCCACGATCTCATCCCCATACTGCGCCTTCCACTCCCAGACTCGCTTGACGAAGGCCTCCCGCCCCAGGTCGCGGCGGCCCTGCCCCTCCTTGCTCAATTCCTGCTCGACCACGTTCTGGGTGGCGATCCCCGCGTGATCGACCCCCGGG
>Ga0114934_10002649_pt1 | contig 11411 bp, 8 predicted proteins | sample 4SBtaG_2_FD_99695 | JGI IMG/M metagenome (GOLD analysis project Ga0114934, IMG submission 99695) | Deep subsurface microbial communities from Kolumbo volcano to uncover new lineages of life (NeLLi) - 4SBTROV10_white metaG | ecosystem: Environmental > Aquatic > Marine > Volcanic ...
AACTTACCTTGTGTTACGGATTTTGCAATGCGGGATGCGTTCTATCATTTTTTGAAAGGCGGAAGTATTTTTGAAATTTACAGTACTCTTGCAAAAGATAATTTGTATCCTAATCCCGATAATCTGCTTGTGTTTATTGATAATCACGATATTGAACGCACAATGTTTATCGCTGATAAAAATCTTCGGCAGGCAAAATTAGCTTACTTGATGCTGGTTACAACGCGTGGAATTCCGCAAATACTTTACGGTTCCGAAATTGGAATGGTCGGGACACAAGATCAAGGAACGCTGCGTCTTCCTTTTCCCGGAGGCTTTAAGGGAGATAAACGCAATGCTTTCACTTCCGAAGGACGAACACAATATGAAAATAATATTTTTAATTTTCTGCAAAAATTGTTTCATTTAAGAAAACAAAATTCCGCATTAACAGTGGGTAAGCTGATACAGTTCCCACCGAAAGATGAAGTTTATGTTTATACAAAACAATCAAAGGACGAAAAAGTATTAATAGTTGTAAATAATAGTACGAATTCAAAAAAGATAAATCTAAAGCAATTTTTGCCTAGTTTAAAAAAAACAAATTATACGGATTTGTTTGCAAATAAAGTTATTACTTTAACTAATGATTTGAATATAAAAATTCAAGGAAAGAATTTTTTAATATTGAAGATAGATTAGTTTATCCCGTAGCAATTCATGGACAAGAAAATTCAAGAAATAAATTAAAGATAGCAAAAAACATGGCTCATCTATAAACAATTTAACTTATGGTGGGAAGAATATTTTTTGTATTAATTTTCCGCTTACTTTTGCCCGGATGTTTTTTCCCGTTCTATTCCAGTCATTCCGGAAAGTAATTCACAAATACGGTCTTCTATTTTTTTAGCTTTTTCACCTTTGCCAACAAAATTTTGAATAAATATTGAAAACGCAATTAAATCATTATTCTTTGCCGTAAGATATCCCGACAACGCACTTATGCCACTTAATGTTCCGGTTTTTGCATGCACATTATTAAATGCAAGCCCATCCGTCATTCTTTCCTCCAAAGTTCCGTCAACACCTGCAATCGGGAACGATGAATATATTAAATTAAAAATATCATATTTTTGATTATATAAATATCTTAACAATCGGGAAACTAATTCTGTAGTAATTAAATTATAGTGAGAAAGTCCGGAGCCATCTACAATACGGTAATCATCCGGATTAAATCCTATCACAGTGATTAAACTATCAATTACAATAATTCCGTTTTCTGCAGTTGCCGGTTTGCCAAAATATTGAAAACCTAGTAATCTGAGTAACGATTCCGCACTTAGATTGTCACTTTCTTTATTCATATTTTGTATAACATCTTTTGCATTGCGTTCAAATTGTATTAAAAGCTTTGCAGAATCCGGCAGTGTTTTTACACCTATTTTCCCCCTAAGTTTAATTCTGTGTTTTGCAAATGATTGCCGGACAAGTTTCAAAAAGTAAATTTCAGGTTTATAAATATTAACTTCAAAAGTATCGGGTTCGAAAGAATTTGATAGCGTGCCGTTTATTGTAATTGTATTATCTCTTAAAATCCATTTCCTGCTTACTTTCAACTTTGAAGTATCAGCATCAACAGTTAGTGCATTATTAATTATTTTTAAAAAATTGTTTTGAGGAATTAACTTTGCATCAACTTTTCTACCGATAAGGGTTGGCTTAACAGCGATTTTAACGGCGGAGTTATTAATAACCAAAGGAGTTAAATAAGGAACATCCGAAGAAGGATCATCATCCCACATCCAGCCGTTGCCCCAGTAAAGCGAATCGTAAAATGAAACATCGCCGTATAAATTTCCTGTAATTTCATTAATTCCGTTTTGTTTAATCTTCAGGATTAATGAATCTAATTCTGCAGAATCAAAATCCGGGTCGCCTGTTCCGGTAACAAAAACATCTCCATCAATAACAGAATCTGAAATATCACCGGTGTAATAGAAGTTTGTTGTGAACTTAAAATTTTCTTTACTTAGTAAAAGAGCAGCAGCGGAAGTTAATATTTTTTCATTAGATGCCGGATGAAGCAGAAATTTGTTGTTTAATTTTATGAGACTTTTGTTTGCCGTTAAATCAAAAACATCGATAGAAATATCGGTACTGTTGAAATAATCATCATGTAAAATTTCATTAATTTCTTTTTTGATGTATTTTGCAGATACTTGTGCAAAGTTATTACAGTTGAGAAACAACATCAACGTTAAGAATAATAGAATTTGAATATTTATATTTTTAATTCTGATAATAAACTCCTAAATTAAAAATATTCTCGTTCCCTAAAGTCAACTCCTATTTCCTGGGTTACAAACTCTTTTGCTTCTTCTGTGTCAACAGAGCTTAAACCGACAATTGACATCACCACATGTGAAAAATTTTTCGCTTTTTTTGCAAAATCGAGCATTTCAGCATGAAGTTTTTTATCGACCCGCATTAATTTTGAATACTGTTCCGGATTAACTGAGTTAAGACTTATTGAAACGGTATCAATAACATCTTTCAGCTCGGGTGTAATATCTCTTTTATTGATAAAATTACCGTGTCCGTCAGTGTTCATACGGGTTTTACCGCCTTTGGTTTTAACATATTTGGCAACTTCCTTAACAACATCCCATCGAATTGTTGGCTCACCGTATCCGCAAAATACAATTTCCTTATATTTGGTAGGATCTCCAATTTCATTAATATAAACTTCTGCATCCGGTTCTTCAATTTTTGACATTTTAAGATTATAACCTTTAATTACGGCTTCTCCCTTTCTATCGCAAAAAACACAATCGGCATTACACCGGTTTGTTACATTAATATAAAGTGATTCTCCAATTTTATATGTGTAGCTCAACATCGGTTTTTCTCCTACTCCAAATAATTTATAAACATTATATGATGTTGTTCGCTCGACATCTTCAAACGTTAGATTATGAATTTCGGCAATTTTTTCAGCTGTTAGTTTAACATACACCGGTTCGTTTCTTTTTCCTCTGTGTGGCACCGGTGTTAAGAAAGGTGAATCCGTTTCGATAAGCATATTTTCCGTATCAACATTTTTAACCACTTCCCTTAATGAGTCGGCTTTTTTAAAAGTTATGTTGCCTGTAAACGAAATAAAGTGGCTCATTTCTACCAATTCTCTCGCATTTTCTATATTACCGGCAAAGCAATGATATTGTGCTTTTAATGAAGTTGTTTGATACTTGCGGGCAAATTCCATAATATCGGCATTGGAATCTCGATTATGAATAATAATTGGTTTGTTTAATTCAAGTGCTAATTTTATTTGAGACTCAAAAGCAGCAAGTTGTTTTTCACGGGGAGAAAAATCGTAAAAATAATCTAACCCTATTTCACCAATTGCTACAACCTTTGGATGTAATGCAAGCGTACGAATTTCATCAATTAAATCGTTATCCCAATTTTTTGAATCGTGCGGATGCACACCTACGGCAGCATAAATAAAATCGTATTTATCAGCCAAAGCAATTGCCTGTTTGGAAGTGGGAATATCCGTTGCCGGAATAATTATATATCCTACTCCTGCATCTTTTGCCCGCTGAATAACTTCGTCCAAATCATTTTTGAAATTATCTAAAAATAAATGTGCGTGCGAATCTATCAACATTATATTGTCCTATTTTCAATAAAAATTAAATTTGAATTTAACGATAAAAATAGTTTTTAACCGCAAAATATATTTTGTGTTTAGTTACATACTTGCATTCATCAAAAAAATCATTTGTTCAACAATAAAGAAATATCATTAAATGCATTCTGCTCATCTTTTTAAATAAACTTTTCTTATTAAATAATCCGGTTTAATAATTATAAAGTTTTTTGCATATTGCATTATCAAATGAAACAAAAATAATTCAATTGTACTAATGCTCAACTATTCCCTCGATTTAGAAAATGTAACAAAAATTTTCGGAAGAAGATTAATATTCAATAAAATCAATTATGATTTTTCATGCGGAAAAATATACGGTGTAACCGGACAAAACGGTTCCGGCAAATCCACACTCGCAAAAATATTAACGGGAATTATTTCACCGACTTCCGGGAAAGTAATTCACAAAATAAACGATAAAAAAATTATTCCCGAAAAACTGCACAACCACTTCGGTTTTGTTTCGCCATATTTATTTCTTTATGATGAATTTTCGGCAGAAGAGAATATATTTCATTTTTCAAAAATACGGGGAATAAAATTTGATGAAGAACGGCTTAAATTTCTGCTTGATGAATTTAATCTTTACCGCCGTAAAAAAGATTTACTGAAAACTTACTCTTCGGGAATGAAACAAAGAATGAAATTTATTTTTGCATTATATCATGATCCCGAATTGATTTTATTAGATGAACCTACTGAAAACCTTGACAACAGCGGCAAAGACAAGGTTTACGAAATAGTGGAAAAAGAAGGCAAAGAAAAATGTGTAATTATCGCTTCAAATGAAGATGCAGATATTGCACAGTGCAATGATATTCTTGCGATTGAGGATTTTAAAAAAACATAACGCAGCAAGCTGCAATAAAAAATTGATTTAAGAACAAGGATTAACGATTTTTGATATAAGAAGTAAAAAAATCTAAAATCGTTAATCGATATTCGTTGTTCAAAAAATGTGTAAATTTTGCAAAAAATAATTAAAGATTCGGCTTCGATTAATCGAAGATTTAACTCTGAAGAATAAATTTTCCAAAGGATGCTGTGCATAATTTATTAACAAAAAAAATCAAGATTTAGTTGTCATTACTATGGCACAGCAGACTGCAAAAAAAATGGAAACAACTTAAATGAAATCATTTGCTGTATTTAAAAAAGATTGGGAATCGGAACTGCGGACACGGTATGCAATTAACGCTTTGGCAATGTTTATTCTTGTAACAATAAGCGTAATTTTATTTTCAATCGGGCAGGAAAAAATATCCGAATATCTTACCGGCGGACTGCTTTGGGTTGTGGTTTTCTTTTCTGCAATGTCGGGTTTATCCCGAGCATTTGTTTCGGAAGAGGAACGCGGAACGACAATGACTCTTCAGTTCCTGGCAGCTCCTTCTACCGTTTTCAGTGGTAAACTAATATTTAATATCATCCTCGTTTTTTTGATGAACATTGCAATTACTTTTCTCTTTGTAATATTCTTTGATGCTTTTTTGATTAGAAGTTGGGGATTGTTTTTTATCATTATGTTCTTCGGAAATTTCGGCATTGCAATTTCATCAACAATTATAGCCGCTATAATTTCAAAAGCAAGCGCTAAAGGTACACTTTACCCTGTGTTGTCATTCCCTATTTTACTTCCGTTAATTCTCACTCTGCTTGAGTTGACTAAATTTTCAATAAACGGAAATTCCATTACAGACTCTTTCGTTGAACTTGCCGTGCTTATTTCTTACGATGTGATTATGCTTTCGGCTTCGTATATGCTGTTTGATTTTATTTGGAAGGACTAATTTTTTAAACATCAATCCAATAGGAAAATTTTAGCAAAATTACATTATCCGCCGGAGAATTCCAAAGATTCTTAAAATCTCTACTAAAATTAAATACTCCGGGATTATCTTCATTTACTCTACCGTGAGTCCACGCCAAATAAAGAACAGAACCGGGTAAAATCTCATAACGCAGCACTAAATTCCCCCGTAAGGATTTAAAATTAAAATCAGGATTAGAAATAGAAAAAGATTTTGCATTATTTAACTTATCGGGGCTAACTTCGTACGAATCATTGTTTTTGTCATAAACGATTGATGAATTATTATCTTTTCCGAAAATGTGAAAATTCTTTGTTGCAGGTTTTGACAATTCTTTGAAATCATTATAATGCCCACCAGCAAGCAACGGTTGAATAAAAATCTGTAAACTTAATTTTGGCGTAAATGTCCAATTAACACGAATATTTGCAGAAACTGTCTTTTGTTCAAGCTGAGCAAAAACATAACGATTACCGAACGTTTTTACGGCTGTTGCATCTTTATATTTATCTAACCACTGAATTTTATTTATTGATCTTGAGAAATCCGGTCCAAAACTTAAATTTAACTGAGGCATAGGTTTCCAAGAAACATTCAAACCTATTGAAGATCCAAAACTTCCCAATTCATCATTCTTGTAACTTCCATTAATACGGATTACAGTATTTTCCCTGTCATCCGAATATGTTGATAATCTAATCCTGTAACCTTTGGGATTTATAGTCAAAGGTCCGCCACGAGTTAAAGACTTATTTAAGGATTCAAATCCATAAAAATAAAACAATCTAAATCCATAATAATTTAAGAATCTAAAATTAGAAAAAACCCCGGCGCCGTTTCCAATTAGGTTTCCTTCAAAATCATATTCTCTAAAATGAGCTGCAGAAATCCAAACCTGTCTGAAAACCTTTCCGGGCTGAAGCCATTGGTACCCGAGCAAAAAATGTCCGTTTATTTTATCAGCCCAATATTGAAATCCTAGATCATTATATTCAAAACCCGGTGTTACAAAACCTATTGCAGAATTTAAAATCAAGTTTCCTTTTTGTTTATTCAACATAACCCTTCCGTAACTGCCTGTAAGAGAAGTTCTATTCGAGTCATACCGCATCGGAGAAGAATCCGGTCTTTGAAAATACCGGTACGGTTTTTCCTGGACAACTTGAAGAGCTTTTTTTGAACCGCCAACATAAGAACCGACCAAAGAACCTGTTAAAACATATTCTTTGTCTTTATCCAGAAACGTCCAACCATCAATTCCAAATGTATAAGCATCTTTTACAAGAATATCTTTCAAAGGCTGGTAGGATAATTTACGATTAACAGAAGTAAAGTTTAACCCAATACTGCTGTAACCGTCTTCAAATTCGTTCTTTAATCGAAAGACTCCATAATGAGTTAACGGCTCAACTTCTTCTTTCGAATGAATTCCATTGTTTTCCAATCGAGCAAATGTTTTTTCTGTTATTGCCGATACTGCACCGATTGAAATTGAATTAGACAACTTACCTGTTAGTTTTGCTGCAGCTAATATTCTTGTATCTGACGGATAATCGGCATGTGAATAATTTTTTGTAATTTCGCCTTGAGGACTTCTGCCTATTCTCCGTGAATAAAATAATTCAGGCACACCGAAATTAAAATTGAAATTATTGTTAGCTCCTCCTCTTCCAAAATCAAAAATATTGCTGCCTTCAATAAAGAAAGGTCTTTTCTCTTTAAAAAAAGTTTCAAACGCAGTCAAATTTACTACGGCAGGGTCAACCTCAACTTGGCCGAAATCGGGATTTATTGCGGCATCAACGGTTAAATTACTTCCAATTCCTACTTTAATATTTCCTCCAATACTGGTTTTGTACTGATTCCCCTTGTAAAACGGATCACCGGCATCGTGTACAAGATACTGTGCTTTTTGAACAATGTATGGCAATAGTTCAAATCTTTTCTTCTCAGAGATTCCATTCAATCCGGTTAACACCGCAAAATGTGAAACAAATCCGCTCTCTTTTTTAGGTACCATCACAAAGAAATCCGATTCATTTTTTCGTTTTATATTCCGCGTAAAATTAATTCCCCACTGCATTTCCTTGGAATACTCAAATCTTAATTGCGTGAAAGGAATTTTAATTTCCAATGCCCAGCCTTTTTTGTTAATTTTAGTACTTGATTCCCAAATACCGTCCCACGTTCCGTCAAAGTTAGTTGCATCGTTTGAAATTGTCCCGTCACTGATAGAACCGCCTGCATTAACACCAAAATAAAACCCGGTTCTTTTATCGTGATAAGAATCAATGCCTATATAAAACCAATCGGATTGTATATCTACATCCCGCCTTGTAAGTGAGCGATCGATGTTTTCCGGGTGAGAATCAAAAAGCTGAGCTGCGATGTAAAGATTATCTTTATCATAGGCAACCCAGACGTTAGTTTTTTCAGTTGCCGGTTTCCCTTCATCCGGATCTAGTTGTGTAAAACCGGTAATAGGTTTCCCTTTCCAAATATTTTCATTTAATTGCCCGTCAATTTTGATTGGTTCATCAACTTTATGGGCAACAATAATAACATTATTATTTATAATTTTTAAATTTTGGGCTAAGTTAATTTGACCGAATACTATAAAGCACAGAAATAAGCTTATTATTTTCAACAAACTTCCTAATATTTATTAAAAGTTAATATTTGATTCTGTTAAGACGATATAAATTTAAAAAGGTTACTTTCACACATAAAAAACAAGGTCAAAAAAACGTCTCTGACAAGTAAGTTACTTTTTTAAAAACTCTTTTATTGTAGTTTTGTTGTGCCCTCATAAATCCCCCTCAACGGGAAGCACAAAAATTGTGCTGCATTTCAGTCCGGTTGCTATCCCGGACTGACTTGTTTTAAATCATTTTTTCTCTTTTATCATCAACAAAACTTTGTCTTTAATTACTTTTCCGAGAGCAGATCGTGGAATTTCCGAAACAATAAAAATTTCCTTCGGTATTTTATAACTTGGCAAGAATTTTTCTAATTGAGTCTTTAATTCTTGGGCGGTTTTTTTTGTACCATCCTTCAAAACTGCAACAGCAGTAAGTTTTTCTCCCCAATTTTCATCTTCAATTCCAAAAGCAAAAGCATCCTCAACAAAATTAATTTCTTTAATTTTATCGGCTACTTCTATGGTAGAAATATTTTCACCGCCGGAAATCATAATGTCATCTTTACGTCCGAAAACGTACAAACGGCCTTCTGAATCAATTTTTCCCAAATCATTTGTTAAATAAAATTTCTTTTTAGTTTTTGAATCCTTTTTGAATCGCCGGGTAGTTTCCTGTTCGTTGTTTAAATAACCAACAGCAACCGAATCGGAACTGATGGCAATTTCGCTAATTTGTTCGGAAGCAAGCTTTTGTCCTTTTTCGCCGATAATTTTAAACTCGCAATTTCCCAACGGTTTACCTGCAAAACTTGACTTAATTATTTTGTCGTCAAGTTTATCCGCAGCAATCATTGAAGAAGTTTCAGTCGAACCGTAAACTGTAACAATATTATAACCGCTCTTAATGGCTTTTTTAACTATCTTGAGTGTAACCCTTCCGCCTCCAAGAAAAACAGCTTTAATATTTTTATGAGGAATAATTTTTGAGTCCAATAATTTCCGCAGCATTGTCGGAACTAATGATAAGTAATTTCCGTTTCCTCTTAAAATGTATTTTGAAATATTTTCAAAGGAATTTGATTTTGGGATTATTATTTTATTACCGCCTAATAATGCACGTGTTATTATTGAGAATCCTCCGATATGATAAAACGGAAGCGTTGCTAACCAAGTTTCATTTGGTGAAATATTCAAGAATTTTAGAACAGCTTCTGCACTGCTGACTAAATTCCGGAAAGTAAGCTTTACACATTTCGGCGTGCCGCTTGCTCCGGAAGTAAACATTAACAATGCCAAAGATTCAGGTTCTAATTTCCATTTCTCCGAAACTGCTGCTTCTGAATTATTAAATACTTCATCACTACTAATAATATTGAACTTTAAATTTTTATTATTAAAGAAATTTAACTTCGAGTCAGTAAAGACCAACTTGGCATTAACAAAATCAAGTTGCTCGGAAATCTCTTTTTCACTTTGCCTGATATTAATCGGCACGGGTACGGCTCCAACCGCCCAAATTGCCAAAAGTTCAACAACAAACTCAAGCGTATTATTCGATATAATTACAACTGTGTCGTTTTTAGAGATTCCATTCTTGTATAGCTCTTTGCAAATGGAATTTCGTGTTTTCAGCAATTCCCAGGTTGTTAAATTAGTGCCTTCAAATGATAATATATTTTTATCCGGAAATTTTTTTGAAAGCTGTATCAGCCAATCTTTATATGGCGAAATATCTAACATTTTAAAACTCCGGTGGATATTCGGATATATCAATCAATCCGTTTTTAATTTTATAAAAATTATTTTCCGTGTCATCTTTGAAAAATTTTGCAGTATCCAATCCGTGTGCAAAATTATGTTTTACAAATGAAGCGATAAAGCTAACAGCACTCCTGCCGACTGCTGTTTCCAAGGCAGACGAAATAATTGTGGTTTTCCCTGATTTTTCAACTTCTTCAATTAAATTTAAAGTATTAAATATTGAACCAAATAATGACGGCTTAAGTACAATAAAATTAATTTTTTCACATCCTAAAAAATATTTCACATCTGCAAAATTCTTAATACATTCGTCCGGTGCAACCGGTACTGAAGTTAGCTGTGATAATTTACAAATGTCTGAAATTTCTTTAACAGGTTGTTCGATAAATTGAATATTTAACTTTTCAAATTGACGAACTATTTGCTCAGCATCGGAATAACTCCAATTGCCATTTGCGTCAATACGTATGTTAATTAAATCGCCATACGATTCTCTGATTTCTGAAATCACCCGTACATCAGAGGCAAAGTTTTTCCGGCCTACTTTAAACTTAAATGTCTTAAATCCGTTATCAATAGCAATTTTTAATTCGGAAAATATTTTAGAATCATCTTCCAAACCAATAACAAAATTCACCGGAATTATTGTTTTCCTATTTGAAAATATTTCCGGTAAGGAATTTTGATTTCTTTTTAATAACAGACTTATCAAACTCTGGTCAAAAGCAAAATGAACTGTGGGAGAAAATTTTTGTAGTCTGCTAAAATTTGACAATGCATTAAAATTGTCGGTCAAATCCGTATTGATAAAATTGTTCTTAAGTTCAGTCAAGGATTTTGCTGCATTCTCAAAAGTATCAGTACCAAAATTTTCAAGAGGCGAAGCTTCGCCAAGACCAATATTATTAAGCTCATCGGTAATTTTAATAATAAAGCCGCGTCGGAAATTATAAGTATCTTTAGAAGTCGCAAAATTTTTACGAAACGGTAACTTGTAAGGAGCGTATGTTATGTCTTTTAGTATCATTTTTTATTAAAACAAGGAATAAGGATATTTCTAAGAAAAACCGCATTTTTAAATGAGTTGTTGAAAACATAATTAAACCTTTTTACATCCCACATTAAGAGTTGTGAAAACGAAATTGTTTTTAATATTTCCCTATTATTAGTCATTATCACTTAATTTTTTATTCAGCATAGAATATAATTGATGTACTTTTTGTCGGAGCAGATTTTTATCAATCAATTTGGTTTCATATTCGGCAATTAAAGCAGGCGACATATTTCTCCGCAAAGCAAATTCAACGACTTCGGTATCTTTGCCCTTACAAAGCAATATGCCATGCTCGGGTTTTCTTCGGGTAATTTTACATCTGTATCCAACGCTTCGAGATAAAAATTAAGTTGTCCGAGATGCTCCGGTTTAAAATCTGTTGTTTTTAGTTCTACGGCTACCAAGCATTGTAATTTGCGATGAAAAAAGAGCAGATCAATATAA
>Ga0114934_10002650_pt1 | contig 11411 bp, 6 predicted proteins | sample 4SBtaG_2_FD_99695 | JGI IMG/M metagenome (GOLD analysis project Ga0114934, IMG submission 99695) | Deep subsurface microbial communities from Kolumbo volcano to uncover new lineages of life (NeLLi) - 4SBTROV10_white metaG | ecosystem: Environmental > Aquatic > Marine > Volcanic ...
GATAAGTTTGTGATGCTCCGTAACCCCTCGGGCGAGATTATATGGTATAGCCAGACATACGATGCAAGCAGGTCTCATTCCACGATTACATTCTCGGACTTCAATTTCATGGAGAATGCCCAGATTCTCTTTGTAATAGTACTCATCGGCGGATATATCACTGTATCCATGCCGAACCGTGCCTATTTTGAGTACAGAAAGAAATTCCCCAGAAAAATGCGCAGAAAGGCGAAAAAAATCGGCTGGATTCATACCCTGTCCAAGGTCTTTATTCTCCTGCTCCTTCTCTTCTATTTCATTCCAACGATTGGCCCGATATTCTTCAGCGGACTTCTGATATGGATACTCTCAATCTCTTTTGCAGTGGCCTCAACAGTAATCTCCAGAAGCGCATATTCGCGGGCAGAGATTCCAGAGGCTCCTGCACCACCCATAAAAAAGCAGATAGTTCCACCACCGCCAGCAGATCAGAGACCCGCCGCAAAAGTTGTGAGGACTCGACCTGCTAAAAACCCAGCGAAGAGTGTGAAAGGGGTGACTCCTAAAAAGTCATCACGGCCCGCATCAAAACCGAACGCTCCTGCTCCTGTTGCATCAACAAGAGTACAGGATGAAAAGGTATGCGGCATCTGTCTGAGGCCGATAAAGAAGGGGATGGATACAGTAGAGTGTCAGTCTTGTGGAAGGGAGTACCACCTCACCTGCGCAAAGAAGGAGGTCTACTGCCCGGCCTGCGGTGAAAAAATTATAGCGCCCAAGAAGGTATCCATACAGTGTTTCAGCTGTGGTGAGATATTCGAGATTGAGGAGGGAGAGAACCTGCTATTCGTTACATGTCCGGCATGTGGTGTCGTCCAGAAGGAACTGGAGTTAGGGCTTAATTACCTCATTCTCGGAACGAATCCGAAAGTCGCATTTTCCGTGCTGAAGACCTTCGTGACTCTGGGTGCAAGCGGCCTTGTTCTTTCCACCACCTTCTCTGAAAAACTGAGGAAGACATACGGGCTTGATAATGTGGAACTGAGATGGTTTACCGATACCACAACAGAGGAAGGGACCATAGACCCGAAGAGGCTCGATTTTGAGGCAACCAGGACCATAAGCAACTTCATAAAGGAAAAGGAGAAAGCGGTGATAATGATAGATGGTCTTGAGTACCTCGTAGTTGAGAACGGGTTTGACAATGTCCTTCGCTTCATAAAGAAGATAAACGATATCTCTTCGGTAAACGGTGCCACTCTGTTGATGAGCGTCAATCCAAAGTCCATGAGCCAGGACGAACTGTCGGTTCTTATGAAGGACTTCGATGTAATTGAGGACCTGACAAGGGATTCCAGACACACCAGATAGAAAAAACCTTTTACCACCGTTTCATTCTTTCTGTATGATATCCCCCCTCTGTGTCGTATGCAAGGGCACGAAGCATCTCTGTGGAAAGCCAAACTGTGAGCTTCTGGACTCCATACGGGCCAGAACCCCGAAGATTGAGATAACCGGCAGAGAGATTATCGGTTCCTCACCGCCTTCCGTCTTTATTGGCAGATATGGCTATCCAAAGGTGAAGGTCGGTCCGATGCTTCCACCAGATATTGTTCCTATGGCAGGCCGTCTGGACTCGCCAGAGCAGTGGTTTGGCAGGGAGATTGAGGATATTATTGGCCTTAGGGCCTCACTTTTCAGGACAGGAAAAGAAATCCGGGTGGAGGAGGCATCGAACCCGGGAAGAGTGCTGGAGTCCTATCAGCTGGTCGCTATGGCAGACAGACCGGTAGATACGGAGGTTCTTCTGAAAAAGCCGATTGTTTCACGCAGGCCAGAACTGAGCTTTGATATGGCTCCTCTTGGTCCATTTGAAGAGGCAGAAAAAACGGAGCTTACAGAAAATGTTCACATCCCCAGGAGAGTGGAGTACATCACCTCTGATACAGACCTGAGGAGCGCAGATGGTGCTCTGGACTTATACAGAAACAGAATAAGCCCCTATCAGATACAGAAAATCCTCTCGATGGGCCTTCTCGGTCGGGGCAATAAAAGAAGGATGGTACCCACACGATGGTCGATTACCGCCACGGATGACATACTGGGAAAGGCCATTATCTCCGAAATAAAGGCCCACGAAACCGTGGATGAGTATTCTGTTTACACCGGAAACTTTGCAGGCAATTACTTCCATATTCTTCTTATTCCGAGGCTGTGGAGCTATGAGATGATAGAGACATGGCTCAAAGGTGCCTTCTGGACGGCACAGAATACCATACTGCAGGATTCTGAGGGATATAACGGCAGAAAGGGGTATGCATCCAATATAACCGGAGCATACTACGCAGCCCGCCTCTCCGTTCTGGAGCATCTTCAGAGGATTCGAAGGCAGGCAACAGTTGTTGTATATCGGGAAATAACGGACGAATACTGGGCCCCACTTGGTGTATGGGTTATACGCGAAACCGTCAGAGAGGCCATGAAAACTCAGCCGAGGAGGTTTGATACCCTTCAGAAGGCCGTGAGATTTATAAGCGAGGGAGTTCGGGTGAAAAAATGGTCGGAATCCAGCACTCTTTTGAGAGAGGTGAGAAGCCAGAGAACGCTCTTTGATTTCTGAAGTTCAATCCCTCCATGTTACATCCACAGCATCGGTTCTGAATCTCTGATTTATTGCTGTATCCTCTATTTTCATCCTCGTTCCTGAACTGTACATCAACCAGCCGGTCCATGCAATCATGACGCCATTGTCCACACACAGATCCCCTGGCGGTGCAAAGAACCGAGCTCCCCTCTCCTCAGCCATCGTTCTTACCATCTCCCTCAAGCGAGAGTTTCTGGCCACTCCGCCCCCTAAAAGAACTTCCTCTATGCCAAGATGTGCCATTGCTCGTTCTGTAACCTCTGTAAGCATGGCGAAGGCAGTCTCCTGAATGGAATAAGCAACATCCTCCAGAGCCCTCTTTTTTCTTTTATAGGCGTTCAGGGCGGCAGTAAGCAGGCCGGAGAATGCGACATCCATTCCCTTTACCGAGTATGGGAGTTCAATAAGGTCTTCACTCGATTTGAGTGAGAGTTTTTCCAGCACAGGGCCGGCCGGGAAAGGAAGGCCAGCTTCTCTGCCAAACTTGTCAAGCATGTTACCTATCCCTATATCCAGCGTTTCGCCGAATACCCTGTATCTCCCCTCGTTGAATGCTATTATCTGGGTGTTACCCCCAGAGGCGTAGAGAAGTACCGGATCCTCAGCATCGGTAACCAGACGCCCGATTTCCAGATGTGCAATGCAGTGATTTACCCCCATCAGCGGAACCCCAAGACTGATAGAGGCCGCTCTTGCAGCCGTTGCTGCAGTTCTGAGGCACGGACCGAGACCCGGACCCTGAGAGAATGCCACAAGCGTTATATCCTCCGGCCTCACACCAGCAACAGCAATCGCCTCTTTCAGCATCCCAGGAGCTTTCTCAGCGTGATGATTCGCTGCCTCTCTGGGGTGTATCCCCCCTTTTTCCGGTTTAATCATCCTTCTGAGGTTGGCCAGCACCTCACCATCTCCGTTCACTATGCCGATGCCGATGGTATGTGCGGTCCCTTCTATACCGAGTATTATATCCCTTTTCACACCCTGTTATCTGACAGTAGCATAAAACTCTTATTGATTCCTCAGTGCTATGCCTTGTCATGCTAATATTTTGCAAAGATTTAAATAGGACTTTTACGCTATTACCTCCATGGCAGTGAGGGAAGTGCGTTGCATTTCAGTAGCAGATTATAACATAAACAAAAGGGAGGTCAGACTTTATGGGTGTCTTTCCGCCTGTTAATGTGGATGAATTTATCAACGCATGCCTTGAAGAACTTTCTGATTCCATGCCAATGCTTCCACTCGTTATAAAAAAGCAGGCAAAAGACCTCGGATTATCGGGACCGATTCCACCTGCCAAAATAGAGCTTCTTATCAAGAAAACTGTGGAGGCCATAAATTATTTTTCGGGGAAAGAGGATGCGATACGGCTCAGAAGATCCATGAAAAAGCTCCTGAAAAAGATGGCCCCGGAATATTTCCGAACGAAGTATATGTTTTAGGCCGTTTTTTGATGACATATGAGGCATTTAGTTGTTAGCCCACCTTCATAATTCTCTCTCTCGCATATCCAGTAACAACCCTTATGTAGCCTCTGAATTCGTCGTCAAGATCCGGGTCTCCGGTATCAACCCTTAAAACAGGGGTTGCTCTTAGTTTTGTCGGCGTGGCCACCACAATAATATTCTCCTTTCCAACCCGTTTTATGACCTCTGGAGACATCTGCTGATTCCCTCTTCCGAAGATAAATCCCTGATGGCCTATCGGCGTGATGACGATACGGTTCTTCTCCGTGAGATTATTCAGAATATCCTGTTCCGCAGCGTCGCTTAGAATCAGCCTTCCGTTCCGCCATATATCAACGCCGAGAAGTGTCTTATCGATACCCAGCGCCTTCCCCACCGCTGCCAGCGTGGTTCCCGCCCCGAGGATGAATGTCACATCTTCCTCCTCCCTTATAATCTCTGCAATATACTCCCCAATCTCCTCCTTCTCGTTTTTTGCATCTCCACTGCTGTATGATTCCTTTCCCCCCTGAATCTCGCCCGATACCTCAGGAACCAAAGCAATGCCATAAAGCCTAGCAGAGAGCCTCCCTCGTCTGTATTCCTCTTCGTCGATGTCCATGACCTCGCCTTCTGTGATACCTGTTCCCTTTGATATGAACTCATCGATTATCGCCGCAGCGGCCCTTGGGTCCAGCGCAAACACAGAGGAATGCATCTTGACCCCCGCAGGAATCCCAAGGATTGGGACACTGTTCCCGACAGCTGAGAACACATCCCTTGCAGTCCCATCCCCTCCGCAGAAGACGATAAGCCCGACCCCAGCATCCATCATTCTTCTGACGGCTTCTCTGGTATCCTCTGCATCGGTTTTTTCCCCTTTCGCTCTATAGACAACCCTGCATTCCTGCCCGGTTCCTTCAAAGGCCTCTTCTCCCATCTCTCCTCCAGCGGTAAGAAAAAGCGTCCTCTCTTTCATGGACTTCAGTGTTTCTATGGTACGCCTCAGGGCCTGTCGCTCTGCTCCTCTCCGGATAGCCTCCTCCAGCATACCATCGGTTCCCTTAAGGCCAACACGACCGCCCATACCTGCGATGGGATTGATAACAAGGCCAATCTTCCTTTCCATGGATGCCTATCGCTCCGCAATAAAAAAGCTTTGCACAACACACTTAAATATCTCAGCTCCATTTAATCCGCATGCTTCGGAAATACATCGAGATGTTTGACGATCTTCTGGTGGTCGATGAATCTGTATCCAGGGTTATAGATGCGGCGCGGATTCTGAAGGCCAACCAAGGAGTGCCGGTTTTCTTCAACGACCTTGATGGCTACATAGCTGTCGGAAACCTCTGGGCCACCCGCAAAAGGATTGCAAGAGGGATTGGAATCGAGAAAAAGGACCTTCTTCGGGTCCTGCTGGCGGCAATGGAACGCCCGGAGGAGTGTGTTATAGAAGAAAATCCGGAATTTATGCAGAACATTCTCACAAAGTTCGACCTGACCGAATCCCCGATTCCGAAGTATTTTCCCCATGACGGGGGGCATTATATCACATCTGGTGTTATCTCTGCGGAGTTTGCTGGAAAGCGGAATCTCTCCTTCCACAGAATGATGGTTCTCGATTCTGGAAGGCTGGCTGTTCGGCTCGTGCCCCGCCACCTTTACAACATGTACAATCAGGCCATGGAAGCGGGTGAGGACCTGAGAGTTGCCGTATCCATCGGACTTCCACCGGAGGTCCTGCTTGCGGCTGCAATGTCTGTTTCATACGATACCGACGAGAGCCAGATCGCCTCTGCAATATCATTAATAGCGAGGGATGAGAGGCTCAAACTCAGCAGGCTTGAGAGCGGACTCTATGTTCCTGCATCATCCGAATATGTCTTTGAGGGGAGAATAACACCAGAGCTTGTGGACGAGGGGCCGTTTGTCGATATCACAGGGACATACGATGAGGTCAGAAAACAGCCGGTCATAGAAATAGACAGGATATACCATGTGAATGACCCGATATTTCATCTTCTTCTGCCCGGCGGAAATGAGCACTTCCTTCTTATGGGCCTTCCAAGAGAGCCAGTTATATACAGGAGCGTGCAGAATGTTGTCCCAACGGTTCACGATGTGCGGCTGACTGAGGGGGGCTGTTCATGGCTGAACGGAGTTGTTTCCATTACGCCACAGAGACGGGGAGACGCTAAGAATGCAATAATGGCCGCATTTTCAGGGCACCCTTCCATGAAGCAGGTTATCGTGGTTGATGAGGATATAAACATTCATGATGACAGAGAGGTGGAATGGGCCGTTGCTACCAGATGCCAGCCAGACAGGGATATAACGATAGTATCTGGAACCAGAGGTAGCTCTCTCGATCCGAGCATTAAAGAGGACGGGACAACGGCGAAGATTGGAATTGACGCCACAATCCCATTGGAAAAAAAGAGGGAGCTTTTTACAAGGGCCACTTTTGATAGTAAAGAGAACTGATGGAATTACGAGCGCTCCAGCATCTTCTCCATTTCCTCCATGAGGCTCCCGTCTATTCCAGCTGCGGTTTCAAACGCCTTTTTCGCCCCTTTCTTATCCCCTCTTTCCATCCGTATCTTTCCAAGAAGAAGCCACGCCATTGCCCTTCCGGGTTCTTCCTTAATAACATCAATAAGGAGCTCCTCAGCATCCATTTTTCTCAGTTCATCTGGAACATCTCCATCCGTTTCATGCAGAAGAGAGGCTATGAGATACCTGCAGTTTGATCCACACTCCTCGCGCTCTATGAGACGATGGAGAATCTTCCCGGCCCTTTCTGTCATGCCGATTCCGATGAGCAAACGCGCCTTTTCCTCAAGAATATCCGCCTCCTCAAAATCAAGGTCTCTGTCGAGCATTATAGCTGCCGCCTTCTCAGTATCGCCTGTCATCAAGTGTGCCTTCGTCAGCATCAGAAGAAGGTCGTCTTTCAGTGTTATTTCAGTTTTTGCGCCTTCCAGAGCCTCTATGAGCTCCTCATACCTGCCCATCCTGTACAGCAGTTTTGCAAGAGATAACCATGCAGGATAATAGAACGGCTCATTTTTTATCTCATGCCTGTATCTTTCCACTGCTTCGTCCAGTCTTCCCATGGATTCAAGAACTCTTCCACTGATGGCGTACGAATCGTGTGGTCCGCTGCCATCCTCGATTACCTTTGCATCCGCATCTTCAGCCTTTCTATAGCAGTGCTCGGCCTCCCTGAGGTGCCCCTGCTCCTCCAGTATCTTCCCTTTCGCAACCCACGCCTCAGAAAAGAGCGGATTGAGCTTCAGGGCCATATCGTAGCACTCCAGTGCACCCCCCATATCACCAAGCCTCTCCATGAGCTCCCCCTTTGCAAAGCATGAGTGGTCATAGTTGGGGTTGATGTCCAGAGAGAGGGAGATCAGATCTGCCCCCTCATAGAGAAGACCAAGATTGCCGAGTGCATGGCCCTTTGCATAGAGAGCATAGTCAAAATCGGGTCGTATCTCTATCGACCTGTCGTGATATGGTATCGATTCCTCGTGCCTCTTCATTTTGTCCAGTGCGTTACCGATGTTGTTCCATGCAATCTCATAGTCCGGATTGACCTTTATCGCCTCAAAAAAGAACGGTATGGACTCCATGTACCTGCCGAGGTTATAGAGCGCATTCCCGGTATTATTCCAGAGGACTTCATCGTTCTTATCGAGCCGAAGGGCGTTCATGTATGTTTCCAGCGCCTTTTCCAGCTTGTTCATGCCGTGATAGGTGTAGCCCAGATTATACCACGCATGTGCATAGTTCGGGTCAATCTCTATCGCCTTCTCGTACGACTTAATAGCATCCATATACATGCCAAGTGAGAAAAAGGTAAATCCCAGATTATTCCAGGCCTCGGCGTTTTCTGGATCTATTCTGGTAACCTGCATGTAGTCCACAAGGGCATCCTCATATTTTTCCATGGAATAGTGCAGCTCCCCTTTCAGCATCCAGACCTCTGAATCATCCGGGTTTTCGACCAGAATCTCATCGTATACTTCCAGTGCATCTTCTTCCATGCCTAGATCTGTTAAAAAGCTCGCATAGTTGAGCATTGACTCTATGTTCTCTCCCTCAATCTCCAGGCCTTTTTCGTATGTTTCCAGCGCTTTTTTTGTATCGCCCATTGCCGCATATGTGCTGGCCAGAGAATAGATGGCCTCTACATATTCAGGCTCTATTTCCAGGGCTTTTTTATAGTACTTCTCCGCCTTTCTGAACTTTTCCAGAAAGGTATATGTGTTGGCCATGTTGAACCATGCTGTTGCATATTCTGGGTCCATCTCTACCGCATTTCTGTAGTTCTCAATCGCCTCTCTGTGCATGTTGAGTGCGTTCTGTGCAACACCCAGATTATTGTATGTTACCGCATTTTTTTCCAGATGCAACGCCATTTTATAGTGATTGATTGCTTCCGTGTACTCACCTGCATCTGCGAGTTTATTGCCCAGAAGGACATACTCGTCGGCGCTTAGACCTTCATTGCGGGATTCCATTATTGACCTTCTTGACCTTCCAGAATCACTTCCTCTCCTGCTCACATGCAGGAATGCCCATTCTTTAATAAAAGCTTTGCTCTCCCTTCACCCATCTTCTGGAAAATCAGTCCCAGAACTGCTTCGTCCGTGCATAGTTTATCTCTGCCGCCATTATCTTCCTCAGAAGGTCGTACTCGTCATCGATGATTGTAGATAGTATTCTTGCGGCAGTATCCGGTCCAATTCCCCTGCCCACCATTACAAGGGCTGCGGTCTTTCCGTAATCCCGTATCAGGTCTGCGCTCTTTCTTAACGCCTTTATCTCCCTTAGCTCGCTCTCGCCTGGATTTTTGACAGAAAGGACCTTTATTCTGTCTATCGTGTACGGTCTGGCCAGAGCCAGCATTCTTCCGCCGCATATCTTACAGACAGGCCGTTCTGGCATATTCTTCACGGTCGTTCTGATTTTTGAGCCGCAATTAAGGCAGACCAGAATTATCCTCTCCCTTTCCAGTCTCTCCTTCAGAGAGCGAAGAATGCTCGCATCTGCTCCCTTTGGAACTATCATCTCCCCTCTGCTCTCCAGTCCAGCAAGACCTATTGGACTCAATCCTGTATCGGTAACGGTTATTTCTCCGCTTCTTATCCTTCTGAGGATATCCGCAGTATTCTCTATGTCAAGCCGCTCCCAGAGAAACTTGTCAATAGCCTCCTCCATTATCACGCTCCCCTCAAAGAGGTCGAGCAGGCGGTCCATTCTGACATTCCTCGTATCAGCATCCTTCCTTATGGCCCCGAACTTCTTGGCCGTGCTGACAAAAAGCCATTTTACTGCTGGCGAGTTTCTTATGATTATTCTCATGAGGGCTTCAAGCCCGTCCGGGTCGGTCTCTTTCAGGATTCTATGGACGATCTCTGTGCTCGTGCTCCTTGGCAGGTCGAGAATGATGCGATATGGATCCGTCTGAATCCCCACACTCTCTCCGAGTCTCGCCGAAATAAGAGTGCTCAGAAGACGGGAAAGCGTCTCGTTTACTCTGCTCCCGAATGGCGCATTCAGTATGAACATTTTATTCCCGCTTTCCAGGGTCAGAGCGGTATCTGTTGGCATTATGCCCTTCTTTTCCTGCTCTGAAAGATATGCATCCACGGCATTCCTGCCCCTATCATCCAGAGAATAACTGGTGTAATCCCTCGATTTTCTCAGCCGCCCAACCTCACGAGCCACTTCGAGAGGGACCGGTATGTCCTCACCAAGCCAGCAGGGAGTTGCCCCTATGTCGTGTATCTCCTCTGCCAGAACCTCATCCTTTTCAATCTTCACAACCCTCCAGGCCCTTCCATTTGTTATAAATGTGGCATAGGGCTCCAGATAGGATGTTACGAAGCTCTCATCCAGCTTTCCGATGGTCCTTCTGCTTCCTACATCTCTGAGGAAGTATGCCTTTTCATCGATTATCATGGATATATTGCTGTAAAAGTAGCGTAGACCGGCCATTTTTCTCTTTATTCTTCCATCATCATCAATACGGACAAGGCGCATTTCCAGAAGCTGCTTCATCACCCTGCTGAATTCCTCGAACGAGAGGGTGTGAAACGGATATGCTCTTCTTATGATTCTGTAGGCCTCTTCTGGCGTTCTCTCCTCGCCCGACATTGCCATCGCCATAATCTGGTTTGCCAGCACTGCCTTTGGATTCCTCCGTATGCGTATCTCCTCCACCTCACCAAGCAGGGTTTTTCGGGCAATAACTGCTGATTCCAGCAAGTCATCGGGCTTTGTAGCAATTATCAGGCCGTTCGATTTCTCCCCTATGCTATGGCCTGACCTTCCAATCCGTTGTATCAGCCTGGTTGCCTGGCGTGGAGAGCTGTACTGTATGACAAAATCCGCAGACCCGACATCTATCCCGAGCTCCAGAGATGATGTGCATATAAGGGCCTTCAATTCCCCGCTTTTGAACGCCTGCTCCATCTCTATTCTTATATCCCTGGAGAGAGAGCCGTGATGAACACCTATGCTGAACTCGCTATCTGCCAGATGGTATCTTACACCAAGGGCCTCTGCTGTATCCCTTGTGTTTACGAAGAACAGGGTGGAGTTGTGCCTTTCAATCTCCTCTTTCGCCAGCCTCATGGCCGCGGCCTGAAGCTCGTTCATCTGGAGCCGTTTTCCCATTTCCCTGTCATCCTCTCGAACCTCCGGTGCGCTTACCTTTACCGAAATATCTCTAAGACTGGCCGCATTAACTGTGATAACCTCTCTCTTTCCATTTTTTGAGTACCCTCCAAGGAAATCCGCAACCTCTTCCATATTTCCAAGGGTTGCGCTCAGCCCAATCCTCTGAAAATCGCCTGCAAGTTCCGCCAGTCGCTCAAGGCCAACGGATAGCTGGGCACCGCGTTCGCTTCCAGCAACTTCGTGTATCTCGTCAATGACCACCCAGCGAACATTCTTCAGGTGCTCTTTGAGTTTCCTGCCTGTAAATAGAATCTGCAGCGTTTCAGGCGTTGTTATCAGAAGGTCCGGGGGATGGGCAGACTGCCTGTTTCTCTCCTTCTTAGGCGTATCACCGTGCCTGACAGCGACATCAATAGCCAGCCTCTCACCGAACCATGTAAACCTTTCCATCATGTCCCTGTTAAGGGCCCTGAGAGGGGTTATGTAGATGGCCCTGATTCCCCTCCCCTCTTTTTCAAGTAGCCTGTGGAATATGGGAAGAACAGCGGCTTCGGTCTTGCCGATTCCGGTGGGAGCAACAAGAAGAACATTTTTTCCTGCCAGTATTTCCGGGATGGCTCTGGTCTGCGCTATGCTCGGGCTAATAATCC
>Ga0114934_10002651_pt1 | contig 11410 bp, 11 predicted proteins | sample 4SBtaG_2_FD_99695 | JGI IMG/M metagenome (GOLD analysis project Ga0114934, IMG submission 99695) | Deep subsurface microbial communities from Kolumbo volcano to uncover new lineages of life (NeLLi) - 4SBTROV10_white metaG | ecosystem: Environmental > Aquatic > Marine > Volcanic ...
GTGTACTCAAACATTGCTCTTGCCATAAGTTATCTTAGGTTTTATTAATTAAAAATAAAAAGTAAAAATGTATCTATAGGCGAGTTTATTTTATTATTATATAACTATAAAGTTATGAAAAAAATTGATTAGTAAAAAATTAAAGAGAACTTTAACACCAAAAATGAAGTTAATTATTTGATTATTAATTATTTCAATTAAAATAAATTAGCGACTGTTAAAATCTATTATCACCATCCAATAAATCTCCTAATCCACCTAAAACACTTCCTTCTCCTCTGCTTTTACCACCTTGCTTGGGTGCACTTGCAAGCACACGATTAGCCAATCTGCTAAACGGTAAGGATTGTATATAAACGGTTCCTGGTCCTTGTAATTTTGCAAAGAACAGTCCTTCCCCACCAAAAATTGTATTTTTAATGCCTCCAACAAATTCTATGTCATAATCAATATCCTTTGTTAAACCAACAATACAACCAGTATCTACCTTAAGAACTTCTCCAGTTTGTAAAACTCGCTTTGCCATGGTTCCGCCAGCATGAACAAAAGCCATCCCATCTCCTTCTAATTTTTGCATAATAAAGCCTTCGCCTCCAAATAATCCTCTTCCTAATCGTTTACTAAATTCTATACCAATACTAACTCCTTTTGCAGCACATAAAAATGCATCCTTTTGGCAAATAAATTTCCCACCAAACTCAGTTAAGTCAATGGCTACTATTTTTCCAGGATAAGGTGATGCAAACGAGACTTTACGCTTTCCTCCAAGGTTGTTATAAAAAGCTGTCATAAATAAACTTTCTCCAGTTAATATACGTTTCCCAGCTCCTAAAATAGATCCTAAAAACCCTTGATTTTTTTGAGAGCCATCTCCAAATATAGTTTCCATTTTAACACCATCATCCATCATCATAAAACTTCCAGCTTCGGCCACTACACCTTCATTAGGATCCAATTCAATTTCTACAAATTGCATTTCTTCTCCATAAATTTTATAGTCTATTTCATGTGATGTCATAATTTTTGTGTTTGTTGATTTGTTTATTGGTTGATTTGTTTTAGGTTTTGTTACAAATACAAAGGAAATTCCAAAAAATAAATTCCAAATTCCAAAGGCAAACTAATAGTTTCCGTTTTTTGCAAACCTCAAAACTGAAAACTGTGACTGATGACTGAATACTGATGACTGTCAACTAAAAATTAAAAAATACTAATTTTTTAATTTTATCGTCCATTCAAAATTAAAACTCGAAACTTGAATCCCATCAACATTTACTCCATTAGAATTCATCCAGATAGTTTGTCCTTCACCTGTTTCTATTGCTTTGGTAATCGCTGTATCTATTAAATGCCCTTCAGAACATTCAAAGGTTATAATACCAGTTGCCTTTTTAGTAAAGCTTGCATTATTGTTTGCTACTAACATAGAAATATTTTTACCACTCTCTCTAATTTTTGAGGTAAGCATTGCACCTGTAGTAAGTTCTGCTGCCATACCTTGTACAGCCCAAAACATAGATTTAAATGGGTTCTGATTAATCCATCTATGTTTAACTTTAACTACACACCTCTTATCATCAATAAACTTTGCACGTATTCCACATAAAAAGGCAGAAGGCAGTTTAAACATTAAAAAAGTGTTGAGTTTACTGGCTGTTAACTTCATTTTAAAATTATTTTTTGACTAAGTTATACAAAATATTCAATATCTTAAAATGTTAAATATTTGTTAAATATAGTACTATGTTTTGCATAATACCTTTTTTTAAACATATATTTGCATAAGAGAATACTATACGTTTTAATTATGTTAACAAAACACCATAAAAATTTAGCAGCTACTATACACTTATCTGCACTTTCAAAATTTATTTTTCCATTAGGAAATATAATAATGCCTCTAATATTTTGGACTATTAACAAAGATAAATCTGAATTTATAGATGCTCATGGAAAACAAGCTATCAACTTTCAACTTAGTATATTAATATATACTATTATTATTGGCTGTTTAACTATCCCTCTATTTTTATTTGGGGTACTTAATTCGGTTAGCTTTCCAGAGTTTTGGCATACCTACGATTTTAATTTTCACTTATCTAATCGCGATGGTTTTAATGTAATTATTGTTTCTATTCTAGCTGGTTTATTAATTATGGCTGCTTTTGTACTAGAAATTGTATTTATCATCATTGCTACAAGTAAAGCTAACCAAGGTGAGCCATACAAATATCCAATTACAATCAATTTTTTAAAATAAATCAAACTAATCATCAATCAAATCAATCAATCAAAAAATGAACAGTTATTATGAACTTAAATTCTATATCTTACGAAATCAAAACGATTACAACGATTAATAGAATGCAAATAATTTTAAACACATGAAAATAGAAAACACAAAAGCACAAATGCGAAAAGGCGTTTTAGAATATTGCATACTATCTGTGTTGAAAGATGATGATGCGTATGTAGCAGAAATTCTAGACACCTTAAAAGGCGCTAAAATGCTAGTTGTGGAAGGCACAATATACCCATTGCTTACACGATTAAAAAATGCAGGTCTACTCAACTATCGTTGGGAAGAATCTACTTCAGGCCCACCAAGAAAATATTATGGACTAACTGAAACAGGGAAACTATTTTTAAACGAATTGAACACTACTTGGAGTGAACTACAAAATGCAGTTAACCTAGTAACAAGAAAAACAACAACAAAAAAATGAATAAGACAGTCAACATAAATTTAGCAGGTATATTTTTTCATATAGATGAAGATGCATACGCAAAATTACAACGCTACCTTGAGGCTATTAAACGTTCATTCACAGACTCCCAAGGTCGTTCAGAAATTATAGCAGATATCGAAGCTCGTATTGCAGAGTTATTTACTGAAAGAATTAAAGACGAAAAGCAGGTCATTTCAATTACTGAAGTAGAAGAAGTCATATCAGTAATGGGACAACCTGAAGATTACTTAGTAGATGAGGAAATATTTGAAGACGAACCACAACCTCAACAAAGAAAAAAGTCTTCTGGCAGACGATTATTTAGAGATACCGAAAATGCCTATATAGGTGGTGTTTGCTCTGGATTAAGTCATTACTTTGATGTTGATTCTTTATGGATACGTTTGGGTTGGTTACTTCTATTCTTTGTAGGAGGAACAGGTTTATTCATATACATTTTATTATGGATATTAATGCCTTCAGCTGAATCGACAGCTGAAAAATTGGCGATGACGGGAAAGCCTGTTAACATTACTAATATAGAACAAAAAGTAAAAGAAGGGTTTGGTAATGTTAAAGATAGTATTGAAGGAGTTGCAGATAAAGTTAAACAAAAAGACTTTAGCAAAGTAGGTGATAAAGTACAATCATCTTCAAAATCCTTTTTTGATGCCCTTGGAAATATCTTTTTATTTTGCTTTACCATATTTGCAAAATTCTTTGGAATTATATTAATGATTGTTGGAGCTTCAACTTTAATTGGTCTTGTTATAGGTCTGTTATCAATTGGTGTCGCAGATATCTTTCATTTTCCAGGTATCGACTTTGCTGATGTAGTTAACTCAACAAATTTACCAATTTGGATTGTATCATTGTTAGCATTATTTGCTGTTGGAATACCATTTTTATACATTTTTATTCTTGGGCTTAAAATTCTGGTGAATAATGTAAAATCATTAGGAAGAGTTGCAAACTTTACCTTGCTTGGTCTTTGGCTAGCATCAATTGTTACTCTAATGATTTTTGCTGCAAGAGAAGTGACCGAATATGCTAGAGAAGCAAGTGTTACTGAAATGAAAGAAATCAATATTGCTGTAAATGACACTTTATATGTGAAAATGACAGGCAACGATATGTATTCTAATTATTTACATAGAGGATATGATTTTGATATAACCTATGATGAAAATGATAATAAAGTAATCTATTCTTCTAATGTAAGATTGATATTTAGATCAACTAAAGACTCTTTAGCTTCAGTAAGTGTAGAAAGAAATGCAAGAGGTAATAATTATCAAAATGCAAAACAACGTGCTGAAAATGTTGAGTATGATTATACATTCAATAATAATGAATTATTATTAGATGCCTATTTTTTAACTGATGCCGAAAATAAATTTAGAGATCAAGAAGTAGAAGTTATTCTTTATTTACCCGAAGGTAGTATTGTAAATACAAATGATAACACCTATTCATTCCATAGAAATTATAGTAACTCTAGAGATATTTTGGATAATGGGTTGGAAGAACATTATCTAAAAGTAATTGATGATGATGTTATCTGTCTTGACTGTGGAGATAATAAAAACAGTAAAACAAATATTAACATTCACAATAACGACTCTTCATTTAAACTAGATAAAGATGGTCTAGAAATTAATGATCAAGATGCACGTTTAAAAATAGATAGTAATGGCGTTTTAGGTGAAAATGAAAATGTTAAAGCTACTATAGACTCTAACGGAATAAAAATTAAATCTAAAGACAATTAACAATTCATCCTTTAACTATTACAGTTCAGTAACTAAAATTAAAAACACCTAAGTATATTAAATACTTTTATTAAAAATTCAATCAAAAAAACTATTATGACAACAATCACAAAATTTATGGTAGGTATTATACTAAGTATTATGCTTATGTCTTGCCAGTTTAACTCCAACTTTGGTTTTGGAGTAAAAGGAAACGGAAACGTAGAAACAGTAGAGCGTAACATTAGCGATGACTTTACCGAAATTAAAGTAAGTCGTGGGCTAGATGTATATATCACTCAAGGTGATGATGTAAATTTAAAAGTTCAAGCAGATGAAAATTTACAGGATATTATTATAACACGAGTTGAAAATAATGTATTACGCATTTATGCCGATGAAAACATTAGTTATGCAGCTTCAAAAAAAGTAATGCTTACTATTAATGATATTGAAAAAATAACTGCAACTAGTGGTAGTGATGTATATTCTACAAATACAATTACTGCTGAAAGTTTAGAACTATCTACTTCTAGTGGAAGTGATATGGAACTAGATGTAAACACTCATGTTCTTGAATGTGATTCTAGTAGTGGAAGCGATTTACGTGTGTCTGGAAAAACAGATAAATTGTATGCTGAAGCTTCTAGTGGAAGCGATATTAAAGCAGGAAATTTAAAAACTAATACTTGTGAAGCAAGAGCAAGCAGTGGAGCTGATATTACAGTGAACACATCCAAAGAGTTATATGCAAAAGCCTCAAGTGGTGGCGATATTAAATACTATGGAAATCCTGAAAAAGTAAGTAAAAAAGATGGTGTTTCTGGCAGCATAAGAAAGCAATAAACCAATCAAACGCTATACTCTAAAAAGAGTATTCTAATCAATCATGTTTAGCCATCTCAAAGATATTTAACACCTTTGAGATGGTTTTTTGCATATATTTGTTGTACACAAAATAAACATAATGAGAAAGAAAGCCCTTATAATCGCAATTATTACTCTTTTATCAGCTTCAGGATTTTGTCAGCAAAAAGAAAAAATAAAAGGTGATAGAAATGTAACTCCTAGAGAAACTAAAGTCAATTCGTTTAATAGTATTATTGTAGGTGAAAACTTTAAGGTTGATATTATTGAAGGCAATGAAGCATTAGTTTTTATTGAAGCTGACGATAATCTTCACGATATAATAAGCTTTAATGTTGTTGATAGCACACTAAAATTTCAAACTCTTAAAAAGATTACCTCAAGTAAAAAGATAAACATTAAAGTCGTTTACACAAAAACTTTAAAACACATAGAAACTCTAGACAATGGCGAAATAAGTTCTCTTACTACAGTAAATTTAGATGAACTTATTTTAAAAAATTCAGGAACATCAAGAGCTTATCTTAATATAAAAACAAAAAATATTAAAGTAATAAATGGCGATCGTGCAAGAGTAAAGCTTAATCTTACTACAAATTTAGCAACTTTAGAGTTAATTGAAAATAGTAAACTCGATGCAATTATGAATACCGATAGTTTAAAAATTGATATGTATCAAAGTGCAGATGCTAAAATTGAGGGAACACTTAATAAATTAAATATTCGAACGGATAACTCTTCAAAATTTATTGGTAAAGAACTTGCAACAAACAACTGTGAATTGCTAAGTGAAGGAAATAGTAATATTTCTGTACATGTTATAGAAAATTTATACATACAAGCTTTAGGAAGTAGTGAAATATCTATTTACAATAATCCAAAAATTGTAATTAATAAATTTGTTGATACTGCTAAACTTTATAAAAAGGAAATGAAACCTTAAATAAAAAGCTAAAGCAATTGCTTCGGCTTTTTTAAATATAATAATATTAATTATTAAGCTTCTACTGTAGATTCTTTAGCCGCTAAATAACGTTCCGCATCTAAAGCTGCCATACAACCTGTACCTGCAGCAGTAACAGCTTGTCTATATACATGGTCAGCAGCATCACCAGAAACAAATACACCTTCTACATTAGTTTTAGAAGTTCCAAGAACATTAATAATATATCCTGTTTCATCTAAGTCTAAATAATCTTTAAAAATATCGGTATTTGGTTTATGCCCAATAGCAACAAAAAATCCTGTTGAAGGAATATCGATAGTATCTCCTGATATATTGTTTTTTGCTCTCACTCCAGTTACTACTTGTCCATCGCCTAAAACTTCATTAGTTTCAGTATTAAACATAATTTCAATATTCTCAGTATTCTTTACTCTAGTAGCCATAATTTTTGAAGCTCTAAATTCGTCTCTACGAACCAACATGGTTACTTTAGTACATAAATTAGATAAATAATGTGCTTCCTCACAAGCTGAATCCCCTGCACCTACTATAACCACTTCTTGGTTTTTATAAAAGAATCCATCACAAACAGCACATGCCGAAACACCTCCACCAAGTTTTAAATATTTTTGTTCAGATTCTAATCCTAAATATTTTGCAGAAGCTCCTGTTGATATAATTACAGTATCACAATGAATTTCTTTGGTTTCATTTACCCATACTTTATGTACATCACTTGAAAAATCTACTTTGGTAATCCAACCATCACGTATATCTGTTCCGAAACGTTCGGCTTGCTTTTGTAATTCTATCATCATCTCTGGTCCAGAAATCCCTTCAGGATAGCCAGGGAAATTATCAACTTCAGTTGTTGTAGTTAATTGACCTCCAGGTTGTGTGCCTTGATACAAAACTGGAAACATATTAGCTCTAGAAGCATAAATTGCTGCAGTATATCCAGCAGGTCCTGAGCCAATAATTAAACATTTTACTTTTTCTATTGTTTCTGACATAATTGTATTCTTATTTATAACAAAGCAAAAGTAGCTTTTTTGCTTAAATCCTTACTTAGAAGTTATCAACAGTTCTTATAAAAATAAAAAATTGATTAATCATAAATAATTATAAAAATAAATAATCATTTACAAATCACTATAACAACAATACTTGCCCAGTTATAAATTTGAAAAGATAAAAATAATTCCTTTGATTTTAACTGATAATTATCATGTCATTTAAATTTCTATTCATGTTATTTTAGCCCTTTCCATATATAGTAATTATACAACTAGATAATTTAATTATGAAAGAACTTTATTTACTTCTCCTATTATTGCTTTCGCTAATATCAGTCTCAAAAATCAATGCACAAAAAGACAATAAAAAACTCCAGTTTTATGGTGATTTTCGATTCAGAACTGAATATGATTGGAATTCTAAAAATTCTAGCTCTTCCAGTAATGATGGCGTTGGTAAAAGAGAAGATCGTTTTAGATTGCGTTACCGAATGCGTTTTGGAGCCGTTTACAATTGGAATGAAAACATACAGTTAGGTCTTAGACTTAGGACTGGAGTCCCAACAAGTATTCAATCTCCCCATGTAAATTTTGGATACAAAGGGTTTGGAATGGTGCCGTTTAACCTTGACAAGATATATTTTAAATATCAAAAAGGAGATTACTGGGGTTGGGTAGGAAAAAATAGTTTTCCTTTCTGGAAGCAAAATGAATTATTCTGGGATGATGATGTTACACCTGAAGGCTTAGTCTTTGGAGTGAAATATAAAACCGGAGCAGTCGAGTTTGCACCTACAGTAGCGTATTTTATGGCTAACAATATTCCTATTGAGGGTAATTCATCTTCCCCTTTTAATGGAAGTGGTACAGGATTTGGTAATGGTGATAATTATGGGGAGATTATTGGAGCACAACTAAAACTTACACATAAAAAAGATAATTATCAGGGCATTGCATCGGTCGGTTACTACGGAATGAGTGGTATTTTCACCTCAACTGAACTCTCATTTGATGCTTCAGGGTCTACAGGGTCTTATTTGTCTTTAGATTATAATTTTTTAATGGCTTCACTTCAATATAAAGTTTCTTCTCTTATAAGTGAAAAATGGCCGGTAACAATTGGCTATGATATAGTGAGCAACTTAGAGGATTATTCTGATAATAAATATTCACAAACATTTAATGATCTTGGTTTTAGAGATGAACTCAAAGATCAGACAACAAGCCATACTGCTTCGTTGGCCATTGGGCGTTCTAAAGACAAAGGAGATTGGCAGTTTGCTTATTACTATGCCCATAAAGAAATGTTTTCGGTTGTGAGTTATTTCACAGAAGATGATTGGGTAAGATGGGGAAATATTCATGCTAATAGAAATACCAACTATAGTGGTCACGAGTTTCGTATGGTGTATACCATTGGCAAAGATTTCAATATCGTGGTACGTTACTACAATGTAGAAGCTTTGCAAAGAAGAATGGCAAGTGACGATCAGTTAGAATCGGGTAATCGATTTAGAGTAGACTTAAATATTAAATTTTAATAATAACTACATTGTATTAGCATAATCTAACAAAAAAAGCTGAACCTAATGATTCAGCTTTAAAGTCGGGGTGGCAGGATTCGAACCTGCGACCTCCGCGTCCCAAACGCGGCGCGATAACCGGGCTACGCTACACCCCGAAAAACAAGTTGCAAATATAAAGGTTTTCTTTAAAATGAAAACATTTTTGCATTCATTTTTTCAGTCTTAAATAATTTTACTTATTAGTTATTAAATGAAATCTCTTATCATTTTGAAAATGTTGAGATAGTTAAAATTATTCTGAAGAAATAATACTAAATTTGTCCAACTAATACCAAAAGAATTAATCATGCTTATTATAGGAATTGCTGGTGGAACAGGATGTGGTAAAACTACTGTTGTAAATCAAATATTAAACGAGCTTCCTGAAGGTGAAGTTGGTGTGATTTCCCAAGATTCCTACTATATGGACACCACCCATTTAAGTTATGAAGAACGTGTTAAAATGAATTTTGACCACCCAAGATCTATTGATTTTAATCTTTTAACTAAACACTTAAAAAAATTAAAAACTCAAAAACCTATACATCAACCTGTATATTCTTTTGTTAAGCATAATAGAACTGGAGATACCATATTAACGCATCCAAGAAAAGTTATGATTGTTGAAGGTATTTTAATCCTCACAAATCCTGAGCTAAGAGACATGTTTGATATTAAAATATTTGTTCATGCCGATAGCGATGAACGTTTAATACGACGCCTAAAACGAGATATTGCAGAACGGGGAAGAGATCTTGACGAAGTTTTATCACGATATCAAAACACATTGAAACCTATGCACGATCAATTTATTGAACCTATGAAAGAGTTTGCCGATATTATAATACCAAACAATAAATACAATACTGTAGCTGTTGATATTGTACGAACAATAATTAATGAACGGTTGTAAATGGTAAAATTTGCAAATACATATAAACATTTTTTAAAACCATTTAAAAATATCTTCTTTCTTATTTTTATAGTGTTTGCTATTTGGATGCTATTTTTTGATAGTAATTCTTGGTTTATTCATAACGAATTGAACAATGATATTGAAGCCTTAAAAGCTGAAAAAGAATATTATAAAAAGGAAATAGAAAAAGATAATAGAAAAATAAAAAAATTAAGCAATGAGGAAGGTTTAGAAAAATATGGAAGAGAAAAATACCATATGAAGAAAAAAGATGAAGAAATTTATCTCATAGAATACGAAGATAGCCTTGTAAAACAAAAAGAAGATGAGTAAATCATTGTTTAACGAATTTGAACCTGTTTCGGCAAAAGCTTGGAAGCAAAAAATTCAAACTGATTTAAAAGGAGCTGATTATAACAAGACTCTGGTTTGGAATTCTCTTGAAGGAATTGATGTAAAACCATTTTACCATACTGATGATTTTAAGGAATTTCCAAATGTGTCGTCAACAAAAGTAACTACATGGAAAATTTGTCAATCTATATTTGTAGCAAATACCGAAAAATCTAATGCAAAAGCTATTGATGCATTACAAAGAGGTGCAGAAAGTATAAAGTTTATCATTCCAACAACTAAAGTTTCTATAGAAGCGTTACTAAAAAATATAGATCTTGCCTCCTCACCTATTTTCTTTGAATTAAGATTCCTTTCTAAAAGATTTGTAAAAACACTTTCTGCTCTTTCTTCAAAAGCATATATATATATAAATACAGATATTATTGGTAATCTTGCAAAGACTGGAAATTGGTTTACTAATTTAAAAGAAGATTATAACGCTTTAGAAATAATGATTAAGAATTCTGGTGTATTAATGTCAAGTCTATCTATTAATGTCTCTCTTTATCAAAATGCTGGAGCAACCATAATTCAGCAATTAGCATATGCCTTAGCACATGCCAATGAATATTTAAACCATTATGATGACAAAATTCAAAATAATATAACGTTTAACGTTTCTGTTGGCTCAAATTATTTCTTTGAAATTGCAAAACTTCGTGCTTTGCGTTTATTATGGAAAACCTTAGCTTCAGAATATGGAATTAAATCAGACTGCCATATTATTGTAACGCCTTCAAAGCGTAATAAAACATTATATGATTACAACACAAATATGCTTCGTACTACAACAGAATGCATGAGTGCTATTCTAGGAGGTGCAAATACTATTTGTAATTTACCTTACGATGCTATTTACCATAAAGACAACGAATTTGGAGAACGTATTGCACGTAATCAATTATTAATACTCAAACACGAGAGTTATTTTAATGCGGTGAATAATCCTGCCGATGGTTCTTATTATATTGAAAAATTAACACAGCAATTTGCTAAAAAAGGACTATTACTTTTTAAAGATATAGAATTAAATGGTGGGTTTTTAAAACAATTAAAAGATGGCATTATCCAGAGAAAAATAAAAGAGAGTGCTACTTTAGAACAAGAACAAATTGATAAAGAAAAACTTATTTTATTAGGAACAAATAAACACCTAAATCCCAATGATAAAATGACTAATGAGTTAGAGTTGTATCCTTTTGTAAAAACCAATCCAAGGAAAAC
>Ga0114934_10002652_pt1 | contig 11409 bp, 11 predicted proteins | sample 4SBtaG_2_FD_99695 | JGI IMG/M metagenome (GOLD analysis project Ga0114934, IMG submission 99695) | Deep subsurface microbial communities from Kolumbo volcano to uncover new lineages of life (NeLLi) - 4SBTROV10_white metaG | ecosystem: Environmental > Aquatic > Marine > Volcanic ...
ATGATCGGTGGCAAGCGTTCGCTGAAAGTCGGCGATCTGATGGGCACAATGGTTGTGCCGTTCATGAAGCTGGAAACCGACGAAGATTTCGAAGCTCTGGAAGAGTTTGCTGAAACCTGCATCGAGTTTTTTGCCGACAACGCGCTGGAGCACGAGCGGATTGGCGAAACCATCGACCGGATTTCGCTGCCTGTCTTCCTTGAGGCAGTTGGGATTGAGGCCAATCCAAACATGGTCAACCACCCGCGTACATCCAGCTATGTGCGGACGGACGACTTTGATGAAGAAGCCGAAAAGTGGTTCGAGCGTAAGGCCGCTGAATCCAGCGCGGCTGTTGCTGGCGAATAACGCCAAATAAAGCAGTGACGCAAAAGACAATACTGGGCACCGCGCGCCACCGCGCGGGCCCCAGCATGGAGAGAATACAATGAACGCAGACGTAAAAGAAAAGCCACGTACCGCCATCGAAAGCGGCGTACCAGATAACAAACAGTACATGCATCCGACCATGTTGAAGAACTATGGCAACTGGGACTGGCATGAGCGGCCCAAAGCCGGTGTGTTGCGCCACGTGTCAAAATCCGGTGATGAAATCTGGACGGTTCGTGCGGGTACGCAGCGCCAAATGGATGTATATACCATTCGCAAGCTGTGTGACATCGGCGACGAGTTTGCTGACGGTCATATCCGTTTTACCACCCGCGCCAATATCGAATACATGGTTACGGATGAGGCCAAGGTTGATCCGCTGATCGAAGAGTTGACTGCAAACGGATTTCCCGTTGGCGGAACAGGAGCCTCGGTTTCCATGATCTCGCACACGCAGGGCTGGTTGCACTGCGATATTCCCGGAACCGATGCGTCCGGCGTTGTGAAGTCCCTTATGGATTTCCTGCACAAGGAATTTGTGCAGGAGAAAATGCCAAACCGTCTGCGGATCACCACATCCTGTTGTCAGATCAACTGTGGCGGTCAGGGCGACATCGCCATTAACGTGCAATATACCAAGCCACCAAAAATCAATCACGATATGGTTGCCAACGTTTGTGAACGTCCCGCCGTTGTGGCCCGCTGCCCCGTGGCTGCGATCCGCCCTGCGATGGTGGACGGCAAGCCAACGCTGGAAGTTGACGAGAAGAAGTGCATTTGCTGCGGCGCCTGCTATCCGCCGTGCCCGCCCATGCAGATCAACAGTGCGGAAAGCACCAAGATCGCCATTTGGGTCGGCGGCAAGCACTCCAATGCCCGCACCAAACCGACATTCCACAAACTGGCCGTTGCCAACCTGCCCAACAATCCACCCCATTGGCCCGAAGTGGCCGCCGTGGTGCGCAAGATTGTTGATGCGTACAAAAAGGACGCAAAACATTGGGAACGGATGGGCGAATGGATTGAACGCATCGGCTGGAACCGTTTCTTTGACATGACAGATCTGGCGTTCACCAAGCACCATCTGGATACGTGGACGGGTGCGCGGAACACGATGAACTCTTCCGCTCATATCCACTTTTAAGGAACCGCTATTGTGAAATTCGGAGTGATGATCAGCGAGGGGCCCTATACCCATCAGGCGTCTGACACGGCTTATAACTTTGTCAAAGCCGCACTTGATGGTGGGCACGAGGTTCCGCGCGTCTTTTTCTATCACGACGGGGTGAATGTTGGCACGCGCCTTTCCGTGCCGCCACAGGACGAGCGAAATATCCAAAAGCAGTGGACCGAATTGGCCGCCGAACATGACGTCGATCTGGTGATCTGCATCGCGGCGGCGCAACGTCGCGGTATGCTGGACGAAAACGAGGCCGGTCGTCAGGGCAAAGACGCGCACAACATCGCGGATGGTTTTCGGATTTCCGGCCTTGGTCAGTTGATTGAAATGGGCATTCAGACCGATCGTCTGATGACGTTCGGGGACTAGAGGCAAAGCATGGAAGAAAACGTTAAAAAATTCCTCTACGTCAATCGTAAAGCCCCCTATGGCACGATTTACGCGCTGGAAAGCCTTGAAGTTGTGCTGATTGGCGCGGCTTTTGATCAGGATGTCAGTCTGGCGTTTCTGGATGACGGCGTGTTTCAGCTGGTCAAAGGGCAGGACACCAAGGGGATTGGCGTGAAAAATTTCTCGCCAACGTTTCGTGCGCTGGGTGATTATGAAGTCACCAAATTGTATGTGGAAAAAGAGTCGCTGGAAGAACGCGGCCTGACTGCCGACGACCTGCAGGACATCATGTACGAGGACGAAGATGATGACTGGGCGGAAAAACCATCGGTAAAAATCGTCAGCCGTTCTGAAATGGCCGACGTCATGTCCGGCCAGGACGTCGTTTTAAGTTTCTGAGTGAAGAGTAAAAATGTCAACATTACACACAGTTAACAAATCACCCTTTGCAACCCCGGCTTTGCAAAGCTGTTTGAACCACGCCAAGGATGGCGACGCGATCCTGATGATCGAAGACGGCGTTTACGGCGCGGCCACCGGGACCGGTATTGCCGACGCGGTTGCAGCGAAATCCGCAGCGGTAAAAATTGTGGTGCTTGGGCCTGATCTGGCAGCGCGTGGAATTGACGCGGGACGCATGATAGACGGAATATCATCTGTCGACTATGCTGGTTTTGTAGATCTTGCAACGCAGCACGACGTAACTCAAGCCTGGCTTTAACGAACCAGATCCGCGTTTGGATCAAACAAACTTGAAGGAAGACAAAATGTCATACGATGTAAACGGTACAGCGGTTGAACACGACGAAGAGGGCTACATCACCACCCTAAGTGACTGGTCCGAAGATTTGGCGAACCTGATCGCCAAAGAAGAAGAAATCGACATGAACGACGAGCATTGGGCGGTGGTGAATTTTCTACGTGAATATTACGAAGAATATCAAATCGCCCCGGCGGTTCGCGTTTTGATCAAATCTATCAAGAAATCCATGGGCCCTGAGATTGGCAACAACAAGTACATGTACGAATTGTTCCCTTACGGCCCGGCCAAGCAAGCCTGTAAAATCGCTGGTCTGCCAAAGCCAACCGGTTGTATCTAAAATACTTTAATCCCCTGATATAAAAACTAAAAACAGGGGTAATCATTCTGGGAGGAGTGTAAGTGTTGTCAACGCTTTATGCGGTGCTGTTTTATGCTGCGACCTTGATGCTGATCATCGGCACGGGTTTCAGGATTCGCAAATATGCGAAAGCCCCCGCGCCGTTGAAAATACCAACCACTCCGGCCCCAACCACGCGGCAGGGGGTTTTCTGGCGCATGGTTCGCGAGGTTGCGGTATTTGAAAGCCTGTTCAAGTCCAACAAATGGATTTGGGTGTTTGGCTATGCGTTTCACGCGGGACTGGCGTTGGTTTTGCTGCGCCACTTCCGTTATTTCACGCTTGATGTGTGGTGGTGGGTCGAGATTGTGCAGCCGTTCGGTGTTTACGCCGGTTTTGCCATGGTGCTTGGCCTGTTGGGCCTGTCGTTCCGGCGTGTCGTTGTAGAGCGCATCCGTTATATCAGCGATCCTTCTGACCATCTGATGTTGCTGTTGCTGATTGCCATTGGCGCGTCCGGTCTGCTGATGAAATACGTGGCCCACACCGATATTATCGCCGTGAAAGGTTATATGCTGGGGCTGATGCGATTTCGCATTGGCGAGTTGCCTGCAGACCCCATTCTGCTGATCCATCTGGGGCTGGTCGCCTTTCTGATGATCATATTTCCGATTTCAAAACTGCTTCACGGGCCGGGCATTTTCTTCAGCCCCACGCGCTATCAGGTTGATAACCCACGCGAAAAACGTCACCTGGCCGCCTGGGCGGCCGAGCTGGAGAAATAGGAAAGCGTCATGGCACCTTTAGACAAAGACGCCGAAAGCGAAAGCAAACCCATTCCTGATCCGTTGGAAATTCCGCGGCTGGCCTGCGGTGCAATGGCCGATCTGACGCCGTTTCCAGCCCATGAAAAGCACAACACCGATCTGGGTTTTCCGGGCGGGTTGATTGACAATTGGAAAGAGGTCGCCATCGCCAAAATCGGCGAGTTGGCCGAAAAGAACCGCGCCTTTCAGGTCTATCTGGACGCGTGTGTGAAATGCGGCGCCTGCACGGACAAATGCCACTATTTCCTTGGCACGGCTGATCCCAAGAATATGCCGGTGGCGCGGCAGGACCTGCTGCGGTCGGTTTACCGTCGGTATTATACATTCGCCGGAAAATATTTCCCGTGGCTGGTTGGCGCGCGCGATCTGACCGAAGAAGTGTTGGACGAGTGGTACAGCTATTACCACCAGTGTTCCCAATGCCGCCGCTGTTCGGTCTTTTGCCCCTACGGTATTGATACTGCTGAAATTTCTATGGCAGCAAGGGAAATTCTGGATACGGTTGGCAAGGGCCAGAAGTATTGTAACGAGATCATCGCCAAGGCCCAGAACATCGGCAACAACCTTGGCCTGCAGGAAAAAGCTTTGCGCGCCACGCTGGAAGACCTTGAAGAAGATATCGAGGACGAGACCGGCGTTGCGGTGCGCATCCCGCTGGACGAAAAAGGCGCGGATGTCCTGTTGATCACGCCAAGTGCGGATTTCTTTGCAGAACCGCATATCGACGGTCTGCTGGGCTATGCCAAGGTTTTTCACGAGGCGGGCGTAAGCTGGACGATCAGCTCTTACGCTTCAGAGGCTGCAAATTTCGGCCTGTTCATCGGCTCTTACGAGAACATGCGCACGCTTTCCCTGCGCATCCGCAAGGCTGCGATTGATCTGGGTGTGAAGCGCATTGTCTTTGGCGAATGCGGCCATGCGTGGCGGGTTGGCTATTCTTTCCTGAACACATTGGCCGGACCGTTTGATTTTCTGGATCAGAATTATCCTATTCCGCAGCACATTATGGAGTTCACCCATGACATGCTGGAAAACGGCAAACTGAACATTAACAAGTCCAAGAACGACGAATTTCGCGTGACCTTTCACGATAGCTGTAATGTGGCGCGGGGCAGCCGCATGGGCGACAAACCCGGCGGCCAGTTTGAACTGCCACGTGCGGTATTGCGCCACGTCTGCAACAACTATTTTGACATGGACCGCGACACCACCCACGAAAGCACCCTGTGTTGTGGCGGTGGTGGTGGCTTGCTGACCGATGAATTGATGGACCTGCGCACCAAAGGCGCCAGCCCGCGCATGACGGCGCTGCAACAGGTGACAGAGGATCACGGCGTCACCCATATGGCGGCGATCTGCGCCATCTGCAAATCGCAGTTCTCCAAAGTTATGCCGAAATTCGGATACGATATGGATTCAATCCTGTCGGTTCATCAATTGGTGTCCAACGCCATCATTCTGACCGGTCAGGAAGATGATCGTGACCAAGCGGAACCGACAGCAGTTGCAGAGGAGGCCTCACCTTGACCAACAAAGACCTGACATTCCGGCGCTACGAAGAAGGCGAAACAGAAAGCGATTGGGACCTTGAGGAAAAGATTTTCCTGCAGGATACCTCGTATAAATGCCCAACTTACATTCACCGCACGCCGCCGTGCCAAGGCAGTTGCCCGGCGGGCGAGGATATTCGCGGCTGGCTGAACATCGTTCGCGGCGTCGAAAAGCCACCGGTGGATGCAGACGGCAATGAAATGCCGTGGGAGCAATATGCGTTTGACCGGGCCACCAACGCCAATCCGTTTCCGGCCATCATGGGCCGGGTTTGTCCCGCACCATGCGAGGACGGTTGCAACCGCAATGAGGTTGAAGACCACGTTGGTATCAACGCGGTGGAGCATTTCATCGGCGATTACGGGCTTGAGAATAACCTGAAACTGGCAGAAGCCGGTGCTGACACCGGCAAAAGCGTCGCTTTGATTGGTGGTGGCATCGCCAGCCTGACCTGCGCGTATCAGTTGCGCCGCATGGGCCATGCCTGTACGATTTTTGAAAGCCATGAACATCTGGGCGGCATGATGCGCTATGGCATCCCCGGTTACCGCACCCCGCGTTCGGTGCTGGACGGTGAAATCCAGCGGGTGATTGATATGGGTGTTGAAGTGAAAGCCAACACCAAAATCGGCGTTGATATCGCTTTTGACAAACTTGAAAAAGACCACGATGCGATTTTTGTCGGCGTTGGCGCACAAGGCGGCTCGCCCCTGCCGGTGCCGGGCGCGGCTGAGGCTTCAAACTGCATCAGCGGCATTTCGTTTCTGGATGCTTTTAACGATGGCCGGCTAAAACACGGGGCCAACAAGGTTCTGGTGATCGGTGGTGGCGATACCGCCATGGACGTGGCGGCTGTTGCGCGGCGTCTGGGCCACATCACCAAAGTGGCCGAAAAAGACCGGCCTGAATTTGTGGTTTTGGGTCACACCACCCACGACGTGGCCACGGTGGCCAAGCGGCAGGGCGCGGAAGTGACGGTGGTTTACCGCCGCCCGATCGACCAGATGCCTGCCACCAAGATGGAAGTGAAACACATCACCAACGAGGGTGTGAATATTCGCGGATCCCTTGTGCCCATCGAAGTTGTGCTGGACACGCCTGACCGAGCCAAAGCCCTGCGGGTGGCCGAGGCTGACTGGAGCTCTGGCAAGATGGAGATCATCGAAGGTTCCGAGCAGGATATCGAATGTGATCTGATCGTCGCCGCCATCGGGCAGGTTGGCGATCTGGGTGGTATGGAAGAACTGGACAACGGCAAAGGTCTGATCAATGCTGACGCCAATTACCGCTGGCCGGACCGCGAAGGCATTTTTGTGGCCGGTGATGTGGTAAAACCGCATCTGCTGACCACAGCAGTCGGGCAGGCGTCAATCGCAGCCAAGTCCATCGATCTGTTCCTGCGCGGCGAGGCCCAGACCAAACAACCGAAAATCAACGTGCATCACTTCAGCCTGCTGGAAAAACTGCGCGAAACCGGGTTGGAACCCGGCGCATATGATCACGTGCAGGACGAAGGCACGGATCAGGCCAAATACGCCATTCACAACTACGAAGACCGCTCTGCCACACAACTGGCCCCGGCGGACGAGTTGTTCCTAGGACACTTTCCCTATGACCCGCGCTTTCACCGGTCTGAAAATGATATCAGCCACGACAATGTTCTGGGCCATTTTGACGAGCGTCTGTTTGGCCCAAACTCCGAGCAGGCGCGCAAAGAGGCCGACCGCTGCATGAGCTGCGGCATGTGCTTTGAATGTGACAACTGTGTGATCTACTGCCCGCAAGACGCGATATTCCGCGTCAAGAAATCAGAGCGCACCATGGGGCGCTATGTGGATACCGACTATGACAAATGCATCGGTTGCCACATCTGTGAAGACGTTTGCCCCTCTGGATTCATCAAAATGGGTCTGGGTGAGTGAATGACAAAGATAGAACTGGATAAAAGAGATGAACGATATGTCGCCGGACAATAAGCCCGAGGTTGATACCACACCTACCTTTCGCCGTTTTGAGGAGGGTGAAACCGCAGCGGATTGGGATCTGGAGGAAAAAATCTTTCAGCAGGACACGTCGCATAAATGCCCGACGTATATCCACAAAACGCCACCCTGTCAGGGATCGTGCCCCTCGGGCCATGAAATTCGCGGCTGGCTGGCGATTGCCCGTGGCATGGACAAGCCACCGGTCGAGGGCATGCCGTGGCAGGAATATGCGTTCAACCGTATGGCCGACGCCAACCCGTTTCCCGCCACTATGGGCCGGGTATGCCCCGCGCCGTGCGAGGCCGGGTGCAACCGCAACGAGGTTGATGACTATGTGGGCATCAACGCGGTAGAGCAATACGTTGGCGACTGGGCGAACGAGAACAATATCAAAGCACCGGATGCGGGCGAAGACACGGGCCGCAAAATCGCCGTCGTCGGTGGCGGGCCTGCCGGTTTGGCGGCGGCGTTTTATCTGCGCAAAGACGGCCACGCGGTAACGATTTTTGAAAGCCACGACGAACTGGGCGGCATGATGCGCTACGGCATCCCGGGGTACCGGACGCCGCGCAGCATGCTGGACAAGGAAATCGGCCGGATCACCGATATGGGCTGCGAAGTGTTTTTGAGCACCACCGTTGGCAAAGACATTTCGATGGAAAAACTGGAAGCCGGATTTGACGCGGTGTTCTGGGCGCTGGGCGCGCAAAACGGGCGACCGTTGCCGGTTGAGGGCTGGGAAGGCACCGAAAACTGCATGAACGGCATCGAGTTTCTGGATGCGTTTAACCAGGGTTACGTTTTTGGCACCGCCAAGAATGTTGTGGTTGTGGGTGGTGGTGATACGTCGATTGACGTGGCATCGGTTGCCCGTCGTTTGGGCCACATCACCAATGTCGCGGAAACAGAGCACCCTTCCGGTTCGGTCATTGATTTTACCTCTCATGATGTGGCGGGCAGCCTGTCGCGCGAAGGCATGAAAGCGACGCTGACATCACTGTTCCCAATTGAGCAGATGACTGCGGCAGAGCACGAGCGTGAAGACGCCAAACGCGAAGGTGTCGACATTCGCGGCAGCGTCATGCCGCTGGAGGTTATCAAAGGGGCTGATGGCAAGGCGATTGCCCTGAAAATGTGCGAATGCGAAATGAAGGGCAATGTGCCGGAACCGATCGAAGGCACAGAGTTTGAGATTGCGTGTGACATCATCATTTCCGCCATCGGACAGTCCGGTGATCTGACGGGTGTTGAAAGCCTTGATAACGGTCGCGGCTTTATCGATATCGCCGGTGGTTATCAGGTGAAGGGCAGCGACAAGCATTTTGCCGGTGGTGACATCATAAAACCGCATCTGCTGACCACAGCCATTGGCCACGGGCGCATCGCAGCGGCAACGATCACCGATTATCTGGACGACGGCGATATCGCCAAACGCCCAAAGGTGGACGTACATCACTTTAACCTGCTGAACGAACTGCACCAGCGCGGCAAAGATCCATCGCCGTTTGACCATATTGCAACCCGCGGCACTGATACGCAGGACTATACGGTTCACAATTACGAAGACCGCTCTGCCAGCCAGATCATTCCGCACCATGAATTGTTCAAAGGACACTTCCCGTTTGTTAAGCGTGAGGTTCGTGACGAAGTGCATATCGAAGGCGACAGCGTTCTTGGCAACTTTGAAGAGCGCATCATCGCCTATTCAGAAGAGCAGGCGCAAAAAGAGGGCGAGCGCTGCATGTCTTGCGGCATGTGCTTTGAATGTGACAACTGCATAATTTACTGCCCGCAGGACGCGGTGTTTCGCATAAACAAGAAAGACCGCACGGTTGGGCGCTATGTAGATACGGATTACACCAAATGTATCGGCTGCCATATTTGCGCAGATGTTTGCCCGTCGGGGTACATCAAGATGGGCCTTGGAGAGTAAAGATGTTACGGCTGCTGTCTTTAGTTCTGCTTGGATTTGCCTTGCTTGCCGGTCCAATGGTGGCGCAAGACATCTATCCGGTGGTGCCAAAGCCGGCGTTTGGCAAACCCCACCCTGAGGGCAATCTTTTCATGCGGGTTAACCATATGGACCTGCTGATCCACGACCGCGATCTGACCATGAGAAACGGCGACCGCGAGATCAGCTATTCGCTGGCCGAATGCCTGACCTGCCACGCCGTGGAAGGCCCGGACGCAATGCCTGTTTCTGTTGAAAGCGATCAGCATTTCTGTCGGGTGTGCCACGATTATGCGGCGGTTAAGATTGATTGCTTTCAATGCCACAATTCTAAGCCCGACGCTGCGTCTTTGGCACGGCTGAAGCCTGATGAGGCAGACGCGGCTGACATTGCCGCCTATTTGAAAAAGGTGGAAGAATGAAGTTACCTGCCTTGAAAATTCCAAAGAAGCCCAGTGAAATGTCCCGCCGGGACTTTTTGCAAAGTGGTGCCGCTGCCACCATTGTTCTGGCCCCGGGTGTGACGCTGATGGCCTATGGAGCCAAAGCCGACGCTGCCCCGGCAGACGCCGCAAAACGCTATGGCCTGCTGATTGACGTCAACAAATGCAGTAAAGACTGTACCGCTTGTGTGTCAGCCTGTTCCAAAGAACACGGCTGGCAGGATACCGGGCATCCGGAAACCGACGCGCAATGGATCCGCAAAATTGATTTGGTGGACAAGGCAAACGGACACGAGGTTTCGCTGCCGGTGATGTGCCAGCACTGCGAAAGCCCGCCCTGTGTTGATGTCTGCCCCACGGGCGCGTCATTCAAGCGGGTGGACGGGATCGTTCTGGTGGACAAACACACCTGTATCGGCTGCCGGTATTGTATGATGGCCTGCCCCTACAAGGCGCGATCCTTTGTGCACGAGCCGCTGACGGATCAGAAATCCTATTCCCCGCGCGGCAAGGGCACGGTTGAAAGCTGCACGCTTTGTGTGCACCGGGTGGATAAGGGTGGCACGCCCGCCTGTGTTGAGGCCTGCGACGCCACGGGCAATGGTGCCATGCTGTTTGGCGATCTGAACGATCCTGAAAGCGAAATCGCCAAACAGGTTGCGACTTATCAATCCACAGCATTGCGGGCCGATCTGGGGTTAAACCCCGGCGTTCGCTATCAGAACCTGTAAGGCGGGCAAGCTATGGAACGCACGATTTACCGCGAGATCGCTGCCACCAGGGGTGTTTGGCAACTGGCAATATTGCTGGCGGCGTTTATTGCCGCTGCCGGACTGGCGGTTCTGTTTATTGAACACCACGGCCACATCGTGACCGGCATGAACAACCAGATTGTTTGGGGCCTGCCGCATGTGTTTGCGATCTTTTTGATCGTCGCCGCATCGGGTGCTTTGAACGTGGCCTCGATTGCCTCAGTCTTTGGTAAAACGCCTTATAAGCCTCTGGCACGACTGTCGGCGTTGCTGGCTCTGGCGTTGCTGGCTGGTGGACTGGCGGTTTTGGTGCTGGATTTGGGGCGGCCGGACCGGTTGATTGTGGCCATGACCAAGTATAACTTCAAATCGATTTTCGCGTGGAATATCTATCTGTATACCGGTTTTTTTGGCGTTGTCGGTGTCTATCTGTTTGTGCAGATGGCCCGTGGCATGCCGCCCTTGGCTGTAAAAGTCGTCGGCACCGTCGCCTTTTTGTGGCGCCTCGCGCTGACCACCGGCACCGGGTCGATCTTTGGCTGGCTGGTGGCGCGAACCGCTTATGACGCGGCAATCATGGCACCGTTGTTCATTGCCATGTCATTTGCTTTGGGGCTGGCGGTTTTCATTTTGGTTGCCACCGGTGTTTGCAAACTGACCGGCCGCGCCTTTGGTGAAAAACTGTTGAACCGCATGGGTCGGTTGCTGGGTATTTTCGCGGCGGTTGTTTTGTACTTCACGGCTGTCCAGCATCTTTCAAACATGTACGTGGCAGAGCACGCGGGGATCGAGCGGTTTATTCTGGCCGATGGCGGTATTTACACAAATCTGTTTTGGATCGGGCAGGTTTTGATTGGCGGC
>Ga0114934_10002653_pt1 | contig 11407 bp, 8 predicted proteins | sample 4SBtaG_2_FD_99695 | JGI IMG/M metagenome (GOLD analysis project Ga0114934, IMG submission 99695) | Deep subsurface microbial communities from Kolumbo volcano to uncover new lineages of life (NeLLi) - 4SBTROV10_white metaG | ecosystem: Environmental > Aquatic > Marine > Volcanic ...
ATCTGAAATATAGTAAGGTAATCCGCAGGAACCGTAAGAAATGAACTCTGTTTTTTCCAGAACAATCACTTCCATTCCCGGATTCCGGCGCTTTGCCCGACTGGCAGCACTCATCCCGGCAGCTACTCCTCCAATTACCAGCAATCGCTCTTTCTTCACCACGTGGTCCTCCTCAATCGTTTATGTTCGGTCGTTTACTTGCAGATTTCATTATTTTTTTTTAACCCAAATTCGGAAATTTGTTTTTTCTGCCTACATTCTCGACAAAGGATTGATCTTTTGTTTTACCAATCAAAATCCCATTCCCTGAGATTAGAGATAAAAACAAAACTTTTAAACAAAAGCGTTTCCCTTCCTTTTTCAAACGGAGAAAAAACGCGGAGGTAAAAAACTGCAAATATTAGACGTCTTTTGCACAGTAAATTTATGGAAAAACCGATTTTCGGAAATTTTTTTCTTCATCCGGACAATTTATCTAAAATCGATCCTCGTAATACGGATTTAAAATATAGCCAATTCAAGCCCAAAAAACAAGGCGAAATCCCGTTCGCCAATTACCGATCTGAAACAACCCATTCATTCACAAGCCAAATTCCCATAAATTGGATTTTACGCTTTTTACAAGAGTACGCTTAGAAAAAGATGCCTGCGCCAGACGATATTACGGAAAGCCACCAACGAAGTTGCGACTGCGTGATGGCAGATAATGTCCCTGCCGTTGGAAGAGAGGGTTTGACTCGTTCCCCGTTCACAAAAACATCTATCCGATTCGGTACTATTTTGTTCTCTGCGGTTGTGAGTTTTATCGGACAGATTTATTGATGCGCCGGCATTTTGGCTGCAAATTCACAAAATCTTCCAAAATTTACCTTGATTTCAGATTTCAAATGCTTAACTTTGATTGTATATTTCGTTGTTTCATTCATTCCGTTGCCTTACGATTACTGATTGACTCAATTTAGAGGAAGCCAAAACCAAACAGGAAAGGACTAAGTTCGATGAAAATATTGCGTTCTGTTTTCGTCATACTTCTGTTATTCGTTGCCAATTTGGTTCTTGCAAATGAACCCTCCGTCTTTAATGTGAAAGATTATGGTGCCATCGGAAATGGCAAAACGCTGGAGACAAAAGCGATTAACAAAACCATTGACGCTTGTGCGAAATCGGGAGGAGGAACGGTTTATTTTCCGGCGGGGGTGTATCTGTCAGGCTCCATTCATTTAAAGAGCCATATTACCCTGTATTTTGATTCGGGTTCGGTACTGAAGGGAGCCCCGAATAATATCAATGCTTATGATCCCCCGGAAGCTCTGGGGTTTAAGGCCTATCAGGATTTTGGGCATAGTCATTGGCACAATGCGCTAATCTGGGGTGAAAAGATTCACGATATTGCGATTATCGGTCCCGGCATCATTGATGGTGGCGGGATGAGTAGAGGCAATCCCAAACCCGGTGGAGGAGATAAAACCATCTCCCTGAAATTGTGTAGAAATATTCTGATAAAAGATGTTACCATCAGACACGCGGGCCATTTTGCGATTTTGCCCACCGGCTGTGATAACATGATTCTTGAAAATCTAAAAATTGATACCAATCGCGATGGTATCAATCTGGATTGCTGCCGAAATGTGCGGGTCTCCAATTGCAGCATTAACTCTCCAAGAGATGATGGAATTGTGCTGAAAAGTAGTTACGCTTTGGGATTTTATCGGGCCACCGAGGATGTAACCATTACAAACTGCCTGGTAAGTGGCTACAAGGAAGGCACCATGTTAGATGGAACATTCCAGGGAGGCGGCGGAACAGGCCGAATAAAATTTGGAACCGAATCAAATGGGGGATTTAAGAATATTACCATCAGCAACTGTGTATTTGATCACTGCACAGGCCTTGCTTTGGAAGAGGTTGACGGCGGCACGCTCGAAAATGTGGCCATCTCAAATATATCAATGAGAAATATTTCTAACTCCCCGATTTTTATTCGATTGGGTAATCGGGCGAGAGGCCCCAAAGGAACAACTGTAGGTAAAGTAAGAAACATCACTATTAGCAACGTGTCGGTTATGGGAGTGAATCCAAAGTTCTCGGTGCTCATTGTGGGAATCCCCGGATATTCCATCGAGAATATCCGATTCGATAATCTTCACATCATTTATGACGGAGGAGGGAAAAAGGAAGATGTCAAAATTGTGCCTCCGGAAAATGAAAAAGCCTACCCGAGTCCTCATAGATTTGGAAGAATGCCGGCATACGGATTTTTCTGCCGTCACGTAAAGGGATTAGAATTCCACAACGTAACGGTAGGATTTAAGAAAAAGGATTTAAGGCCAAGTATGATTTGCAACGATGTGGAAAGCCTGGAGCTTGATGATTATAGAGCCAAACGGGCAATAGAAAATGAGTCTCCCGTTTTATTAAAGAATACCAGCGGTCTATTTCTTCACGATTGCCCGAATTTCGGCCTGGTGCAACCCGAGGTTCAAACGTTTGCCCTGTCTCAAACAAAGGTTTCGCCTGGAAAATCTTTCTTTATTGAAACACGGATAAAAAGCGAAACAGAAGGAATAGCAAAGATAGAAATATTTGTAGACCACAAGTTATTGAAAACAAAATATATTTGGGTGAAACCCAATCAATTGCAGAAAGTATTGTTCACGAATGTGAAATTGAAATCCAGAGGAAAACATGAGATAGAGATGGGAAAACTATCGAAGATAATTCTGGTTGAATAAAATTGATTCGTAATTTTTAAGTTTATAGTGGATTGGCAAAAAATGTCATTCTGAGTCCGGCGCACGCTTCGACAAGCTCAGCGACGGGGCGCTCAGAGGAGAGCGCCTTTTAAATTTTACGCAGATTTACCCGGATAAAGCTTAGAAGGATAAAAATGGTGGAAAAATCCGCTCTACAGTTGTTCCCAGCTTTTCCTTTTCCAAGGGCATAACTGTTAACGCATCACCAGCAAATTGTCCACAACAGCTGGAAAGCAGCGGAAACAGTAATTTGTATTTTTTTAATAAAATTACCTTAAAATTTAGTTAGCGAATATCAGGCTTTCGGTTCGTTTTTTGAAGGTTAACATTTACAAATATGGTAACACTTGTACCTGATCTCCGCGAAAACCGATGAAATGGACAGGAATGTCTGTCCAGCACCCTGAATTGAGATAACGGACGCCATCGACAATGGTATCTTCCGCATAATGCGTGTGCCCGCAAATAATCATGTCTGCCTTTTTGTGCTTGGCATAGGCCACAGCCCGATTGCGAACGATTTGCGTATTTCTGATAAACATCTTAGAATTACGTTTTAGCCAATGCCCCAGGCGCATCTTGATGGGGTCGATATAGATAGTGAAGCGATAGAAGTAATCGGCGATATCAGAAAGCCATTTATAACGGGAAGTGAAAGTATCGAATATATCTCCATGCATAACAATGACACGTTGATCGTTCCAGAAAAACGTATACTCATTCAATACTTTTACGCCCAAAAGTTGGCTTAAAAGGTCCGAATATCCATCATGGTTTCCGCGAATCCAAATGACCTCTTTATGATTTTCGCTATCTGTTAATAGTCGCAAACGACTTAAAACCTTCCAATGGTAGCGGTTTAGACGACGCATATTGATTGAATCAAAAACATCGCCGTTTATGATCAGCCGATCAAAGGAAACATTATCCAGAAAATCAACTAAAATCTGCGCACGGGATATTTTGCTTCCCAGGTGAATATCACTTATGATTACCGTATCAAAGTGTGTAACCGCTTTAGCAAAAAATTCCGAAAAATCCGAATCCTCTAAGTTTTGGATACCTTGCTTTGTTAATCCTTTAAACTCTGATTCGGGCTCAATTAGATATCCGGACTCAAATTTATACTCATTATTAATATTCAAGAAAGCCTCCTGTTTCTAAAAATGATTTGTTGAATGAGCTGATTTATTCCATAGAGACTCAGGCTTAAAAGAAAAATGCAATAAATAGAAACAAAACGTAAAAAGCCTGAACGAAGGTTGACTGTTGCAAAAGTCAGTCGGTTTAAAAACTGGTTGCTAATAATGGAATTCATCATATTACCCTCCTAATCAAGATGCTAAAACGATATACGATCGTTTTTTTATTTTAAATTTATTATCACGCCAGCTAAGATTTGATCTAAAAAAGGGTATTATCCATAGTAAACCGATTAATAAATCTTTTACAGGAATGAGCGCAAGATGTTTTATCCTCATCCTTTTTTTGAAGAGGCGCAGCATATAAATATCGTGTACATATTTTAAAAATATGGTTAAAAAAAATTGTGTGAGTCCTATCCAATTAAATAAAAGAATACCTAAGACAAAACTGAGTGTGATCGGATTTGACAGCGATTCCAATAAATAATAGGATAAATGCATGTGCCGTCTGATTTTTGCCCAACGTGAATGCCGATTCAGGAAACGTTCGAACGTCCAATTTTGGTTTAAATTGTCTATAAAAACCGGCGCACATTTATGTTTATAACCAACTTCCTTTACTTTTAATCCAAGCAAATAGTCTTCGGCCAAATAATCCTTTAGGGCCTTAAAGCCCCCAACTTTTTCCAGTAAATCTTTAGAAATAAGAATGGCTTTTCCAATAACCACAGGGATAGTGGTTAAAACCTCGGCAACAAAAACGCTTGGTGAAACAAATGTATTAAGATGCAGATTTTCCATAGCTGAAGCGATGGATTTTTCACCTGTTCCTCTGATGGTAGCCGTAACAAGGCCTACCGCTTGATCTTCAAATTCCAACATCATATTACTTAAAAAACTTGGAGTAACGGCTGTATTACTGTCACTAATTAGGATATATTCGCCCTTAGCATAAGGCATCATATTATACAGATTATTTATTTTAGGATTGAGGCCAATTTTATGTGGATCGGTGACTATTTTGGCCTGGATATGGTCGTATTCCTCGATAATTTTTGCAGCTACTTCTACTGCAGGATCAGAATAAGATTGCAAACCGAAAATGATTTCATAGTTTGGGTAATCTAGTTGAAAAAAAGAGCGCAAATTTTCTTCTAAATTATCGTCAAGGCCTTTAAGTGGCTTTAAAATACTGATCAAAGGCAAAGACTGCCGCGTGTTCAAACGTGCCTTATTCTGGCTAACTTGTAGTTTATTGCGCGTAATCCACGCCGTAACCAACAAATATATCAAGGAAATCGCCAGAACGGCCATATAAAAAATAATTAAATATTGATACATTTTATATCCTTTTTCTTTTAATCATTAATCTGTACCCTAAATTCATTCTGAGACATCCAAGCATAAATCCAATGATTTTAGATTTTAAAATCATAGCAACAAATTTTTTTTAATAACGACCGCAATCTTTCAACTCACTACTATTTAATTCATTCATGTTTGAATTCGATTGTATTTGTATTAAAATTTGATGCGATATTGGTAAATTATTTGTTTATTCAAAAATACGTAAATCGGCAAATAATTGAGCCGATCTTTTTAAGGTACGTTTGTAATGATTATCATAATCCACATAAACGAGACCAAAACGTTTTGACAGACCTTCCAGCCATTCGTAATTATCCAAAAAACTCCAATAAAAATAGCCCTTGATTTTATTATTTCTTTGAAGGGCATTTTTTACAACCGATATATGATTTTTAAGGAACGTTTCCCTTAAACCCTCATCATTGGTAGCAATGCCGTTTTCGGTAATAAAGATATTTTTATTGGTATTTTCTAACATACCGATGATTTTCTTTAACCCTTTTGGGTAGATTTCCCAGCCCATATCCGTCTGAGGATTTTTATGAAGCAATTTGACTGGTTGTTTTAAATTGAACCTAAAACGGGTATGCAAACGGTAATAGTAGTTAATCCCCCAAAAATCAATATTATTATTTAATGGGATTTCTTTATTATAATTCAGAAATGGCCAGAAGCGGAACTGCAGCCGGTTTGACAAAAAGGCCTGGGGTAATAATTGATTGAAAAATATGTTCAGCCGATTGGCAACACCCTTATCCGGTAAAAACCAGCTGCGATGCTCCTTAAAAATTATGAAATGTTTAGCTATGCCCATTTGAGCATAAGGATTATACGATTTTAATAACAGATACACTTCGTTGTGGGCTTCCAACATATTATGCAGGGCCTGCATAAAAAGTTGTGGATCCTTTTCCCCCGGCGGAAACTGTCCGTCACCATAAGCTGCAAGCGACCATACTAATGGTTCATTGAATGAAATCCAATAAGGCACTTTTTCGGAAAACCTACGGATAATTTTTTTGGCAAAACGATAATATACATGAATGGCATCTTTAGATATCCATGGCGAATAGCTATGGAACCATAGCGGATGGGTAAAATGATGTAATGTCAACATAGGGGTTATGTTGAGCTCTAAGAGCCGGTTGATCATCTTATCGTACTGGCGAATGGCTTTTTCATCGAAAACACCCGGTTCTGGTTCAATACGGGCCCACTCAACAGAAAACCGGTAGGCATTTACATTTAATTCTTTTAATAGATTAAAATCCTGCTCCCAGAGTTGCCAATGGTTTGCTCCAAGGCCATAAATCGGATTTTTACCCTCTTTTTTAAAGCGGCCTTCTTCTTCCCATTGGGTCATATCATTTTTAACATGACCTTCAATCTGGAATGCCGAAGAAGCAACGCCCCATAAAAAATTTGACATTTTACCTCAATTTCAGCTCAAATTCATAGAATATAAAACAAACGTTAGATTTTTATTAGAAAAAGATATAAAAAATGTTCTTTGCCGTTATTTATCAATTAAAAATTATATAAAGGTATCTGTTTCCTTTTTCAGTATGAAAAATATTTTTTAAAGGTATTGTTTGCTAAAAACATTTCTCATTTGACGATCACAACTTGTAAACATAATGACACAAATGAAATCTCGCAATGATTTCATGAATTTAGCCCGGTAAATTGATGCCTGAAAAAAACAAAATAAAATTATTGCCTCCTGAGGAGAAGTCAAATTATGAATTATACTTATTGTCTCTGTGTCAATGATATCCATAAAAAAGGAAGCACCAGCTCTACCAAGATATTTATTGAGAATTTTTGCTTCTGTTTTCATTAAATCAACTACAATCAGGCCATCAAGAACAGAACTAAAATCCTTATCACGGTTAAAACTTACGAATTTAGCTCCAAGTTTTAAGTATTGACGGATAAGAATGGGGACCCCTGCCGGCTCATCTTCTAAATCAGCGATTAAATCTTCCAGTTCTGTGAGATACGCGATCTCTTCATATTTTAATTTGTTTTTTTTGAATTTAGGATAATTCGCGTTTTTAGCTGTTACCAATTTGCTAAGTTGTTGGTGTCCATGCTGAGAATTCAAATATTCCAGCATCATTTTTTGAGATAAGGGATGATAGGCATTGCTAATGCTCACCGGACCAAAAAGATAACGGTAATGCGGATTAAGACTGATAAAAGCGCCAATACCTCTCCAGAGCAAAAATAATGAATTAAATTTACGTTGATATTCTAAAGTAATAAAAGAACGTCCCAATTCAATTGCAGGCTTAATAGAATCAAAAAAACCGGCCCTAATATTAAATAGCGAACTGGTGTATAAACCTTTTTGCCCAAATTCATTTAAAATGCGATCAACCAATCCTAAACGATAAGCACCAATAATTTTTTGTGCGTTTCTATCCCAGGCGATTAAGTGCAGATAATAATTATCATAAATATCTAAATCCAGATCATTCCCGGTACCTTCATACACAGCCCGAAACACTAATTCTCTTTGACGACCGATTTCATACATCAGTTGTGGAATTTGCGGTTGATGTGCATAAAAAACTACAGCATCTTTTTGTTCGAAAAGAATTTGTTGAGAGGGGATTTTTGCGACTTCATCTACCAATAGCTGAAAGGGAGATGGTTTAGCAACCGGTTTTACTGGATCGTTTCTGGAAGAATTAACCGACTTTCGGACTAGCGTACGATTTGCCAGATTATAGGTACGTTTACGCAAATATTTTATACTTTCGTTGGCATTACCAATGCTTTTAATTCTTTTCTTTGAAGTCCGTTTGCCAATATGAATATTAAAACTCTGATTCGCTTTATTTATAAACTCATAAGGTAAACGCATGGTGCGTAAAATAGGGTGCAGGAGGCCTAATGTTTGAAAAGCTAATTTGTTATGTCCTTCAAAATAAACTGGAATAACCGGCGCGTCGAGTACTTCAATTAATCTACCAATACTTTCTTTCCATGGTGGATCGGCAATAATTCGCTCCTTTAACTGAAAATGGGAAACCGTACCCGATGGGAAAATAACCAGTAAACCGCCCTTTTTGACCCAGTAAATTGATTCACGCATGGAAGCAATATTTCGCTTTACCGCATCCTCCTGGTTAAAAGGATTTACAAAAATAAATTTTCCCCTGAGTTCAGGAATCGACTGCAACAGGTAATTGGCCATTATTTTTACATCTGCTCGTACCTTTTCTAACAGGGCAGATATTAAAACTCCTTCAATGCCGCCAAAGGGATGATTAGCTACAACAATTGCCGGCCCTTTCGCTGGAATTTGAAGTAGATCGGATTTACTGAAATTAAGTTTGATATTCAGCGCATTTAGAATTTTTTCGCTAAAACTATAACCAGGACTTTGCAGAGATTGTTTATAAAAATAGTCCAGTGTATCCAGGGCAAAAAATTTGGATAGCGGTTTCCCGATAAGCGGAATAAAAAGACCATTAAGATTTAATGAGATGTAAAGTTGTGATTTAAATATATCTGTTTGCACAAACGACTCCTATAAACTCATCTATAATAAAATCTCTAGACAAACAAATTTATAGGGGAAATGTTAAAATCAGGTTAAGATTTATTTAAAAAAGGATTTATTTTTGATGACAAGTCTGCGCATAGTGATTGAAAATGGTAGCGGCTAAAACTAAAGTTTGAAATTCTTCACGAGATATGAGGTAAATTGTCAATTTTAACAAAAAAAGGCTTTATGTCAAGTGAAGTGAATTGCTGTGTTTCCAGCGCATCCAAACATATCCGTTTTTTCCACATTTTCTATAACTGTTCAAACCAGCCAACAGAATTAACATAAAATTTTAATCATATTTTAACAAACTGTTAATCCTTTCTTAAAATCTCCTTATTATCATTAGACAGTTTTATTAGAAAGGTAGGACAAATGGCACGTTATATATTATATTATGATTCCTTTATAATGACAATTTTAGCGCAAAGAGAGGCGAGCAAATTTTTTTGCATTTTTTATAAATTTCTTTCGCAGTTGGGTAACGGAGTTTTTTATGTGCTGATTGAATTCATGGAATTATGGTTGTTTAAACACAAAGGTCGGCCAATGTTTCTGGCTATTCTAATTGGATATGCTATTCAGCTACCGGTTTATTTCATTGTAAAGAATTCAGTAAAACGACTCCGCCCTTTTGAAAAATTAGAAAATATTAAAAATATAATCGCTGTACCAGACAAATACAGTTTCCCATCCGGACACACTGCTGCCGCGTTTCTAATGGCTCGTAGTCTTAGCTTTCAATTTCCGGAATTATCAACATTTTTATTTGTTATAGCAGCATTAATAGGGTTTTCACGTGTGTATTTGCGGGTACACTATCCAACAGATGTAATGGCCGGTGCAATATTGGGCTTGTTCAGTTCCTTGATGGGTACCTGGATTGTTTTTTAGGATAATAATAGGATAATAATATGAAAATCGCATTTTTTACCGATAGCCTGCCACCCAGCACAGACGGTGTGGCTCATACATTTACCAGATTAGCAGAAACGCTGCATAAAAAAGGCTATGATTATAAGTTCTTTTCACCTTTTTTACCCACTACCGATTTCCCCTGGCAAAATAAGGTAACAAAAGTACCGTCCATTCCATTTTTCTTGTATCCGCAATATAGAATTAGTCTTCCAACAATGAAAGAAATCGAACAGAAGTTGGCGACATTTAAACCGGATATTGTGCATGTCAGCAGTCCAACCTTGTTGGGGAAAATCGGATTAGCATATGCAAGAAACCATTATATACCTGCCGTGTCCAGTTACCATACGCATTTTATATCTTATTTTAAATATTACAATGCCAGTGTAATAGAAAACCTTGGTTGGAGTTTTCTTAAGTGGTTTTATAATCAGTTTGAACGGGTATATGTTCCATCCCATTCTGCAGTTAAAGATCTGAAAATTAACGGATTTGACAAGCTTGAACTTTGGCAAAGGGGTGTGAATACGATGCTTTTTTCTCCTCAAAAACGAGATGAAAATTGGCGCAATTCAATATCTCCAAAAGGAGAGCCCATTTTACTTTTTGTCGGACGCCTGGTTACAGAAAAAGATCTATATGATCTGGTAGAAATGGAGCACCTTCTTAAAAAGAAAAAACTAGATTTTCAATTGGTCATCGTAGGAGATGGGCCCATGCGCAAGGAGTTGGAAAAGCTGATTCCTCAGGCACGTTTTTTGGGTTTTTTGAAAGGCGAACAACTGGCAAAAGTATATGCTTCGTCGGATATTTTTACATTTCCATCCACTACCGAAACCTTTGGCAATGTTGTCCTGGAAGCCGCTGCATCAGGTTTGCCGGTAGTAGGAGTAAACAGGGGCGGTGTCCCGGATATCATTTTGGATGGACGCACCGGTTTTATAGCTGAGGCCAATAATCCTGTTAATTTTTCATATTATGTGCATGTTTTATTATCGAATCCAAATTTGCGGAAAAAGATGGCTTGTGAAGCGTTACGTTTTGCTCAAAATTTTGATTGGGATCATATTAATACCAGGCTGATTTCCAGTTATCAGTTAATTATAAAACTATATCAAAATTCAAATTAAGAGAATGGAACAACAAATTCTACAAACAGTATTGATCAGAATATGCTGAAATGGAAAACAAACGGAAATATCATCAATGTATTTTTGCTTTCATCAATTATTTTATTCTCAGTGAGCTTGAAAGCCCAGAATAATGTAGGAATAAAATTTTTTGGGCTTAGTATTCATCCTAAGGGTGAGTATGAAAATTCTTTTTTGATGCCAAATAAACTTGATAAGAATGGTTACCTAGTGATGAATTTTGGAGCGGTTGTTTCATATGAACACTTTTTTGTCGATGACAGAGTTTCGTTAAAAATAGCTCAAGCACTATACTCAGATTGTGCTGCAAGGTTAGGAGGATTTACGCACATTGGAATAAGGGTCAGGATTCTAAAAAAAGGAAAACATACGCTAAGTGGAGGGATCGGCCCAACAATAGTTTATCGAAGAAATTGGTTAGAGCTAGATGGGTATGTAAATCCAAATCGTTTTAAAGGAGGCGAAGATGATAAATGGCAATATTTGTTTTTGTGGTATGGTGGTGAATTTGAA
>Ga0114934_10002654_pt1 | contig 11406 bp, 8 predicted proteins | sample 4SBtaG_2_FD_99695 | JGI IMG/M metagenome (GOLD analysis project Ga0114934, IMG submission 99695) | Deep subsurface microbial communities from Kolumbo volcano to uncover new lineages of life (NeLLi) - 4SBTROV10_white metaG | ecosystem: Environmental > Aquatic > Marine > Volcanic ...
ACCCCGCATGCGGGTCCGCAAGGGGCGGTTCACAGAGATAACCGGGCCGTAGCCGATGCCTCGCGGCAACGCCCTTGCCTTCGGCTAATGTTTATGTCCACGTCTCACGACGTTGACATGTTTAACATATAGGGGACTTTCACCCCATAAGTTCACGCCCATGCTAGGCGTACACAAAGCGGTTCAGTGGCCAAGGCCACAGCGGGCTCATTGAAAAACAATCATGAACGGCGCGCCTGACCAGCGGGCGCGGTTCTTAGCCCGTCTGCGTCCAGGCGCTTGTTAAATGGCCGCATTCACGTGACCACCAGCGAGAGCAGAAAACCCAAGATGGCTCCGATTCCACCGCCCACGATGTAGTCTTGGAGCTTGCTCCTAAGACTGTTTGCCTTTGCCAACTGTCTTTCGAGCACTTCGATAGTTTCAGTTTGCTTGGAGATTGATCGAGCCAGTTCCGCGATGCCAACCGGTTGGCTTGCCTCGGACAGCTTTCGCACGAGGTCATCTGGCAGCATTGCACGGACGGTGGCACCGGTACGAACAAAGAACGAACCATCGGATGCAACAGGTGTCTCGGATGGCGGCACTTGTACTATAGCAACAGGTTTCCCATCGACATTTACTTCATGCAAAGAGGCAGGAACCGAAGGATGCAGGTGCTTCCGTGCTTCCTCTAGGATGTTGGCAACTGCGGCTACAGATGCCCCCACCACAGCAGCAGTGTCGCTGATCCCAACCAATATGGATCCGCCCATGGCATTAGCAAAGGCAGCAATCAGGCGCGCCATATGTGCAGGATCGCGTAGCTGAGTCTTGAACTCTACGGTGCTACCCTCAGCTTCACGTAGAAAGCGCCGGACCTCATCTACATCTGGCTTACGTTCTCTCTGGGTCATCAGAGTTACCTCGTCCATTTAACGACACGGATCAGGCGCGCTGTCAAGCGTCGCCTGCATCCGATTGTTCTGCTTCTTTTTCCTTTTCATTCAAGTACTCAGTCCGGAGTTGCGAAAGAAACTTTCCATCTCGTGTTCTCCAACTCGTCCAACCATTGACAGTTGTTCTATCACTTCCAGCGTCTTGAATACAAGCAAGGGCAGCATATGAAAGACTTGAATAATTTTGTCCCAAAACGGTAATACTGCCGTCTGATGACAAAATGCCTTTGTAGTTTTTCTGTTTTCCTCCACGCGGCTTATAACTGAGGCTGAGTTCTGCGCCGTCTGGCAACAAGCCAGCATTTATTAAGTCTGCAAGCGATACATCATATGTTCGAATTCCAGATTTGGGTTGCTCATTTCTATCCGTAGTATCTAAAGCCGGGCGGTATTCTTCAGGTATTTCATACGCGACTATATCTGGGGCTCCGAATTGTGAATACTTTTTTACAATCCAAAGTCTAACATCGTTTTTTAATGTTTCTGCCCATTCTCTAAGGTCGTTTGAAACTGTATCTATTGGCATTCCGATAATTGGAGCTTTTTCAAAAATATCGCCAAGAACTTTACGAATATCGATTTCTTTAATTCCTTCATCTTCAAATTTTTCCCGAACAGAAGTATCATCGGTAACCATTTGTACCATGATTTCGGTTAATAGCTGCCGTGTTTCTGTACGGGAAACTGCAAGAAGTTGCTTGGTTACCTGAGGAGCTATGTGTGTCCAAACGCTATGGTGCCCAAGTTCAGCTTCGACTACATACCAGATGCGAGATGCAAGATCGACCGCGAAACCGTCAGGAATAGTTCCAAATCCATCATTTGTCTTGATTTTTGCCTTTGGAATGAACACTGAAGATGGGCCAAAGAAATGCTCAGAATTCGCAATGACCAAATCTTCAATTTCCTGCTCATTTATGAACTTGGTTTCGATCAGCTTTATATCATCAAGAATAATCATTGTCTTTGTTCCTTTTCAGCAGAACAACAAATGGATTGATCCGCATAAGACGCGAAATCCTGGCTTTCTGTCCGCATAACACGCCATTGGTGCAGTGATGAATTAACCGATATACCTCTCGAAATCAGCCGTTTACATCTATTCGAGTGTTTTATCATGGCGTTTTATACGGATCGGCATAATAAACCTCTACCAAGACCTCAAAGTCCATCGACAGGACTACGAACGCCAGCCGGTCCACGGTTGAGGACATGTGTATAAATCATCGTCGTTTTGACATCTTTGTGACCCAGAAGTTCTTGGACCGTTCGGATATCGTAACCGTCTTCGAGCAAATGAGTAGCGAAGGAATGCCTGAAAGTATGACAAGTGGCCCGCTTCATCAATCCTGCCTTCATGACTGCCTCTCTCACGGCTTTCTGAATCAGGGATTCGTCAATGTGATGGCGACCTTGCTCCTTTGTCTGGATATTGGTCCACCGGTGCTCCTGCGGAAATATCCATTGCCACCGCCAATCTGCTGAGGCGTTGGGATACTTACGGTCGAGGGCGTTCGGCATCTGGACGCGGCCCCAACCGTCAGCCAAGTCTTTCCCGTGAATCGCTCTGACCGTCTTCAAGTGGTTTTGAAGCGGGCCTTTTAGCGACTCGGGGAGCATGGTGATCCGGTCTTTGGAGCCTTTGCCGTCGCGAACGAGAATCTCGTTGCAGGCGAAATCAATATCCTGAACACGCAGGCGCAAGCACTCCATCAGGCGTAATCCCGCACCATACATCAGTGAGGCCATGAGCCATTTGTCGCCCGCCAAGTTCGCAAGAACGGCCTTCACTTCCTCGCGTATCATGACGACTGGGAGGCGCTTGGGCTTTCGGGCGCGTATGACATCGCCCAAGTTTCCGACTTCACGACCTATAACGTGACGATACAGAAAAAGCAACGCCGACAACGCTTGGTTCTGCGTCGATGCGCTGACTTTCTCTTTGACGGCAAGGTGGGTTAAGAAGGCATTGATTTCTGGTTCCGCCATCTCTTCGGGGTGGCGAACATTGTGGAAAAATATAAAACGCTTTACCCAACTGCAATAAGTCTGTTCGGTTCGGCGACTGTAATGGCGAGCACGCAGGCCTTCTCGAAGCCGATCTAAAAGCTTCGGTTTAGAATCGCGAACCAATGATAACCCCGATTTCCCGCCAGGAATCTTTTTTATGGGCATGTCGACACTTGCAGTATTCATAATACGTCCCTTAGGGTCTTCGCATATAAAGAACTCTTTGCCAAAATTGATGGCCTCCAAATAAGGAATCTATAACAGGCAATGTGCACTATGTGGCAATGTTTGAAATTCAACCATTCTTGCATCAATCACAACTCGCCAAACGCAAATTGAAGTTTTGCATTGCACTGGTATCAGAAAGTTATTTCACCCGCCATATCGACATCTTGGACAATATAGTCGTTACATTGCAGCGCAGCTCGGGTTCAAGGATTTGGGTAGTTCCCAACAATCCGAAAATACACCCCCAGTGCGTAGAGGAATACTTTTTTCTGACCAAGGGTGGGGCAATTTTCGGCTGCCATTTTTATCAGGTGTTAGAATGGATAATCCTCCTCGTCGGTTTTCTCATCTACTTGCTCGGAAGCATTTTGGATATTTTGCAATTCAGCCCAAGATTGAATTGTTACTTTTCTTTGGTAGGCAAGGTCCTCCAATTCTTTCAATAAAGGCAGCTCCCGTCCATTGATGGTACTCATATAAACCCACTCTGTCGCTCTTGTAATCCCCACAAAAAGGAGTCTCTTTAACCGATCCTCACTTTCTCTTTTGAAAAAGCCTGGTGAAAGTCGGGGTAAAAGGACACTGTCAAAAGTGAGTCCTTTGGCGCTGTAATACGTCATAAGTTTTGGATTAGCAGTGCTAAAATCTAATTTGCCAATCTGTTCTTCCTTTCTTGTTTGAATTTCCACCTCTAACCCCTGTTCAACTAAATCATTTGCCATACCGTGAATGTACTTTTTGCTGGGTAATAAAATACCAATTCGTTTGTCTATCATTTGTCTGTCGCGTATAACCTCGATTAACCGGTCAATCTCATCCTTGAAATCTTTCGCAACATAAAATAATGGAGTTAGACGGCCAGAGTTACTGGTGAAACTCTGGTTGATGAATGCATCTCTTTCGAAACCCGTTTCGATAAACCTAGAAGCTAGATCTACGATGTAGGGGCAGCACCTATATGCGCCCAAGAGTGCAACATTTCGCTTTTTTAAGCCAAGAATTTGAAGGATCTCATTTTCTTCCGGCCTTTGATCATAAATCTGTTGTTTGTGGTCCATACATACAGTGATGTGTTTTGATATTTTCCCAAAAATAGCATAAGATGTCTCATCGAGATCTTGTCCTTCATCCACAAGGATATAATCAAACATATCCTGCAACTTCTTTTCCTGACCGAGCTTTTTGAGAACATTCTCACGAATCGCACCGAAATCAGTCATGTTGTTTGCTCTAGGCAACCTGTACCCGATATTGTTTTTATGAAAATCCACGCACCACGAGTCAAACGTTGTGACACAGCTTTCCGGTATATCTAACAAACCGATGTCTGAACGGATATAATCTTTGAGGACATTAGTAAAAACAAATACATGGAAACGTTTAGGAGAGACGTTGAATTTTTCTTGGAGGTATTTTGCTCTGTGTACAAGGACTATGGTTTTGCCTGAGCCAGGGGAACCAATAATCACCTTGGGCTCAGTTGTGTCGAGCTCCACAGCCTTTCTTTGTGCCTGGGTCAATTCGTTGATGGGGACCAGCCATGAGGGCATCAGTCAACCTCCACCAGACCACCAGCTTTTAAAGCGGGTAATAAGGAAAAATTTGCCGGCACATCTTTGCCTGCCCGCTTTCTTTTTTTCTCCTCTTCCTCTATTTCATCCAATTTTTCGTCATCTTTTGCCATGGTTGCCGCCTTCCGATACCAGTACAATTCCCATTCTTCAAGCAACGAAACAGGATCAAAATGCCTGAAGGCCTGTTCCAATAAGTTATCCCGAGTTTGGTTATCGTTTTCATCCTCAGCAAGCAATGCCCTGAGAACATAATAAGGCGCTGCTTGCTCTCTATCGATGGCGGACTTCAGTGACTCCTTGGCTTTTTCGGAATCTCCGTGCTCCCTCTGAGCCAAAGCCAGATTGAAAAGAGGTCCGCTCCACGGGGATACACGTGCAGCCTCTACGTAAAATTTCTCTTGTCGGGCGTAATTTCCTATTGATCCACAAAGGATTCCCATTTTATTCAGGGTTCCCGCATCGTTCCCGTTTTTGGCCTTCAGAACGCGTTTTAAGATGGCCAAGGCCTTCTCCTTGTCCCCCAATTCTTCGTAGAGGTCCGCCGCTTCCTCCATCTTACTGAGTCGTACCTCTTTAGGCAGGCTTTTCGCTTTCTGTAATTCGGCCTCTAACTGGAGAATTTTCATCCGTTTTGGTTCTGGATTGACCACATTAGTGAGTGGATTTTCGATTGATTCTTCAAATACACTTTCCGCCTCATCCCCTGCTAAAAACATACGCAGATTAAGAACCTGGTTTTCATCCATACGGTACTGGAGAAGAATGGGATCACCTTTGTTGACGAGGGATGTTATATTCCAGATTTTGCAAAACAGCTGTCTTTCATCAGAATCCACGATTTCAACCCTCAACGGCAATGAAGCCCTCAGGCTGGTCTCCGGGACCACCAAATGACGGTTTTCTGCCCAATCTTCTTTATGAGGATAGGGCACCGGGGCTCCTCTCGGGATAAGCTCCGATAATCCCGTCGTGGTCTTTATACAGATGGATTCATTGCATACGGGTTTTACAAGCCCTTTCTGGAAAACCGCCAAAGCAAGAGAATGATAGGCGGCTCCACGGGCCACAGCAGTCTGGATGGCGTTCTTATCTGGAAAGGCAAGAAGTTCAGCTCCATGGAAAAAGGCCCCCAACGCCTCCCCCACCTGGGGGATCAGACAGCTCCCTCCAAAAGGCAAAACATAATCAATATCCGACTTTTTCATTCCGCTTCTATCCAATGCATCTTCAAGGGGAGCAAAAATGGAGCAGGTCAAGCGATACTGGTCTTCCCGCGGATATAGGTAATCTTCATCCAGAAATGGTTGAAGGACTTTTTCGAACTCTTCTGCTGTAAGCTTCGGTGAAGTCAATGTGATCAGCTTTCCATCCTCCATCTCTAACGGTGCCTTCGGACTAGGGAAAACTTGGTTGAGCTGGCTGTACACCTCGGATTTATCAGTGTCTTCATATTTCCCGAATTGCTTAAGTCTTGCTATTTCCAGGCAAAGGTTGATTTTAAGAGACTCCGCAACACTTAGAAACGTTGGAGCAAGCACGAGGTGTTTGTCATCGAAAGTGAGGTCGTGCTTTGCGAGTCCGTTTTGCTCAATAATCTGGGGAACAAGGATTTCGTAAAAAATGGCCAGATCGATGTCGCCACCTCCCAGACGGTGATACCTTGAAACGGCTAATGGCGCAATTTCCAGTTGCTTTCCTTGTCCCGGGATCTTTATGTTGAAAATAGCCACATCACAGGTTCCACCCCCAAAATCAAATACCAAAAGGCTTTTTATATCTCCCGGATCTCCCCAGCTTTTCTTCTCCCAGCTCAGGACATAATCAATAAATGCGGCAATGGGTTCGTCCAATAGGTCACCGCCCTCGATATCAATTCCTGCAAAACGGGCTGCTTCAAGGGTGTCGTTTCTTTGATTGGCCTGAAAAGAGGCCGGAACGGTAACAACAGTTCTCTCAATATCGACATCACTTTCCGCTTGTGCGGCCTCAACAAGGAACTTCAAAATGTGTCCGGATATCTGAAAGGGACTCTGAAAACCTTCCGGTGCGTTGTAGCTTCTCATGAGCCCCATATCGTTTTTACACTCATAAAAGATATTTCTGTTCCTAACGAGCTTTCTTTCCTTTATCTTGGATCGCAGCAATTTTGCCCCTTTACCAATCCATGTCTTTCCGCCCGTCAAGGTCACGACAGAAGGAACGACTAGATCGGTGTCCATTCCCAGTTCTGTAAATTGGTCAATCTCAAGACATCGTACTTTGATAATCCTGTCATTATCATTTGGGTCAAATACAGCCTCTGCCACCGCAGAATTCGTGGTACCCAAATCAATAGCGATTGCCCTTATGATTCTGTCCGGGATGCGGAGCCCCTTTTGTTCAGGGATGAATACAGATAGATCTTTCATGGCTATTGCTCCAAAAGACTATTAAACAATGAGTTTCAATTATTATACCAATTAGTACAATATGTTATGCTCACTTTTCCCTGCAATACTCTTTTCGCTCATTCATGTTCGCAAACCCTTTTTTTTGACACAATGATTTTTTGCTCTCCAATCTATCGACAGCACTTCCAGATTCTTGGATGATTGAGATTTGAAGTCCCAGGCCTTTGCTTTCTATAGAGGCACCGGCTCAACTTTCAAACACTGCATGAACCATACCTCAAGTCTCTACTTCACATCGCACAAAGTTCTCTACCCAGGTCATTAAATCTTCACCGTAGATGCGGGGCTTTCCTTTGGCCAACATGCTTTTCACCCAGCGCCTGCTCTTCTTCACGACCTTCTTCCAGCTCTTCGTCTCTTGGGCGAAATGGAGCTCCAACACCTTGAGAAGAATGGCGGTTGAAAGGAGAAGAAATCTGTCAACAGGCACGATCACCTCAATTTCTTCCGCCATTTTCCTGATACGGTGAACATCAATACCAAGGGAGGCCGCAATTTTCTCATCAATCTCCATTCCTCCCAGTGTCTCCTGGCTCGCAAGGATGGAAAGCATCAGGTTTCTTTTGCCATCGGGGGCAGGTGCGAAGCTGTGGCGGACTGTCCATTCTTCATCATTTACGACTTCTCTATCGAACATCTCTGGCGTACTTTCGCAAACCATTACCGAGGAAGGCGATGCATTGTACCGAACAGTAGCCCTACTTCGCCCGAATACACTCCCGAGCCCATGCCACCCAATTGTGACCAGCACCGGTATCTTTCTAAGGACAAGTTCTCCTGTGGTTTTGTCCTTTTCTTCACGCTCCTCGATAGCCACATAGCTGGTAGCCCGAGAGAGAATGCCATACTGTTTTGACAGTTGGATGACGGTATCTTTCAACCGCTCCACCTTCCTGCCCCTTTGCCGTGATCCTGCCTGATAAGCAGTTGATCCTGATTCTTCCAAGTCTCTTATCCTCTCCCTTGCCCAAAGAGCAGGGATGGGCAGAGCGGCTCCATCCGAATCCTCAATATCGAATTCTAAAACCCTTTCTTCCCCGTTCAATTCCCCTTTCACAACGATCTTGTCATCCAAAGGCTCCCGGGCATTACATTTCGCAAACACTGTTACAGGGCTTTCAGTGAAGATGACCGGCTCTGCCGGCGCTTGTTCCAGAGAGGCATTGCCCCACTCGACCACCGGGTTAATTAGTCCGTCCTGCTGCGCCTTGCCGAATATCTCCAGTACCTTGAGTTCGATTCTCTCCCCCGGGTATATGAACTCCGATGCCCCCCTGCCTGCCCTGGCTATGCCTTTGATGAAATACTCGTTACACCCGGCTCCGATACCTATTGAGAACAGCCTTGTCGAGCCCCGGTTCTTCCTTGCGGTCTCAATAATTTCATCCTCATTCCCCACCTCCCCATCGGTGATCAGGATAATGGACCGTTTTCCTTTCCTGTCTTGGGCATCAGCGGTATATATCTCTTTGAGCGGGCTAAGGATTTCCGTGCCTCCAAGATCGGCTTTCATTTTCTGTAAATACTTGAGGGCCTTTTTCAGGCTTTTCTCTGAATACTCCTCCGAAAAAGAAAACAGGCGGTCAAACTCAGATCCAAACCGGTAGATATTAAACGATGTTCCCTTTTCAAGAGCCCTGAGACAGATTTCCAAAGCTTTTTCGGCCTCCTGGATCGAATCCCCCGTCATGGAACCCGAGCAATCCACCACAAAAACAATTTCTCCATCTCCCCTCGATCCCGCACTCTTTTCGAGAGGGAGCCCCTCTTGGCCCTTGTCCATGCAGAAATCCAGTTGGAGGAACACCTCTCCCGCTTCCCGGTACCGATAGGCCCTGTTCACGAAGCCATCCCGGTAGTTCATGTAGAGTATAAAATCCCTGTCCATCCTCGCAGACTCTGAGGAAAGGATGACGTGCACAGGGTCGCTGTTCATATTTTCAATGCGTACTTGATGGCTGGGAGACTCCACGCCTTCCAACAGATTCCCTTTGTGAATTCGGAGGGAAATAGAAAGGCCGTAAGGAACATCTGCGGCATAAGGGGGATGCAGCTTGCTCTCGGCAGGAATGCCGTCATCCTCTTTCATGTCTTCGGGGAGGTATCGCGGAGATATGGTGGTGGGCAGAAAAAACCGTGCTCGTGGGCCTTCCATGTCTAGAAGCGTGATGTACACAATTTCCACCAGTGCTTCGGAGCCCGGATTCAGGTTCCCGACGGAGAGCGTAAAGATATTGGGTCGTTCTTGATCTAAGAGGTAGCCACCGTCTCCCCTGGAAAGAGCGTCATCATACATCTCAAATGCCCTGTCGCGTTCTTCGACCTGCCCGTGGATTATTTTTCCATCAATGATTGCCTTGAATCCGCACACCGCGGCGCCTTCAGGCAGGGGAAATTTGTACACGGCTTCTATAGCCTTCTTTTCCTGGTTCCTGAATCTCTGGGATACCCTTACCCTGGCTCCGCGCCCCAGGATGTTCCCTTCAACTTTCACCCCCAACAGTGGAACCGCTTCTGAGGTTGAAGACAGAAGTCCGAAGGCTTCACTCCTATTCTTCTCTTCCTGACTCGAGAATTGTAATGGCAACCCGAATAATTTCTGCAATTTTCCTCCCCTCCTTTTTTTCCAGATCACGGCTGATGTGGATTTCAATCCCCGTAGCTATAGGATATTTCACCCACAACTCCCTCAAAGGTAAAGGTTCCGGCTTCTCCCCTTTTCTGACCAATTCCTGGATCGCTGCCAGCTTCAGGCCTTTGCTCTGCAGGGCCTTTATTTCAAGCAGCCTTTTCACATGACTGTCAAAATAAAAACCTCCGCGGCCCCTTCCCGCCGGCGGGTCAAGAAGGCCTTCCTGAATATAGTATCTTATTGTTCTCCTTGTAAATCCAGTGAGATCACAAAGCTCTTTAATAGTGTAGTATTTTTCCGTCATAGTTTTAATATAACATATTACTGTCATTATGTCAAGACCACTTTTGGTCTGAGTTAAGGTGAATGGAAATGGTGTAGTTGATGCTCATGGTTAAGCAAGCCTTCCTCAATTCCGAAGTGCCCCAGTAAACCTCTGCAGGCGTCCTGATATACCTGTATTGATCCACCATTATCATGCTCCTTTCACCTCCGGCACCTTGATACCCTGTCAGGTACCCCTTTTACCAGAGGTCTCTTTCAGGTGGGTCAATTTTCGGTTGCCGTTTCTACCGTATGATGGGAAACTATCACGTACGGTTCTTAAGGGGGAAAGGGGTGGTAACACCCCTGCCCTACCCGGTCGATCACGTTAAAACGGCGAGCCGATGGACAAAACGCAAACGCAAGCGGAACAAAAATTCGAACAGTATCGCGAGTATCTTCATCAAGAGGCAACTCGTCTCGCAAGCTATATTGCGTTATATCGCCGCTTGCATGATCTTCGAGCTGAAAGATTTGATGAAATGAACATCGCACCAGCCTTTTTTCAAGTCGTCATAGATGCACTGTTTTCGGTGATCGTGCTCTGGGCATACAAAATGTTTGATGAAAAATCCGAGAGGGGTTTGGCAAACTTCTTGAAATTCTGCGAGTACAACCTCGAAATTTTCGAACTTAAGGAACTACAACGTCGTAGAAAATATCCAGATGGACATTGGATGTTAAAGGACAGAAAACCCGTTACGATTGAAACCATTAACGAGGATCGGGAGCGAATCAGAAAACTGGAATCCCTCCCAAGCTTCAAGCTGCGGCGTGATAAGTTTCATGCGCATTTTGACAAAAAGTATTTTTTTGACCGCAAGAAAGTCGTAAAAGAAGCGCCACTTAAGTGGTCGGATCTAACCCAGCTTGTAGAAGCCATGAAGAATATTATCAACGGATATTCAGCAGATTATGATGGGACTCTCTATGCGTTAGAGCCGATCAACGTGACTGACGTTGACTATCTTCTGGATCGCCTGCACAGCCATAAAAACCGTGCCCGCTAATCGGGTAGCCGGGAGTCTTAACCCCCCAGCCCCCACACTACCCCTCATGCGGGTCCGCACGGGGCGCTTCACAGAGATAACCGGGCCATAGCCGGGTAATAACCATTCACCCACACCTCTTTGACAGATAAAAGCCCTTGATCTATAGCCCAGATCAGGCCGTAGGGCTGAACCGGCCAGGACTTAAGCCTCTGGACATAGAAACCTCTGCACGGATACTGGAGAGTAATCCCTATATCT
>Ga0114934_10002655_pt1 | contig 11405 bp, 10 predicted proteins | sample 4SBtaG_2_FD_99695 | JGI IMG/M metagenome (GOLD analysis project Ga0114934, IMG submission 99695) | Deep subsurface microbial communities from Kolumbo volcano to uncover new lineages of life (NeLLi) - 4SBTROV10_white metaG | ecosystem: Environmental > Aquatic > Marine > Volcanic ...
AATAAGGGTCAGGGGCCCGGGCCAGAAGCGTTCCATGAGGGTCCTTGCCGTGTGGGAGATGTGAATTTGGTGCTCTTCGAGAAAACGGGTGTCAGGGATAAGAAAAATATAGGGCCGACCCTCCTGGCGCTTTTTGATTTTCGATATTTTCCCAAGAGGTCGATTGGGCGCATAGGGGTCGCATCCAATCCCGTAAAGGGTTTCCGTCGGGTAGGCAAGGATGCCCCCTTGTGTAATGACCTGTATTACCGTATCAAACCCCCTGGGATTTTCGAGGAGGTCCTGAACCCTAAAAATCTGAATCGGCTTTCCCCTCGAGGGATTTTTTAAGTGCTTCCCCGTCTGTTAGAATCTTTTGCGCCATTTCCTTGCGGTAGGCAACCAGGGACTCTTTCAGGGACAGGTCCTCGATGGCGAGGACCTGTAAGGCAAAAAAAACTGCATTTTTCATCCCTGCCCTACCCACGGCCATGGTTGCCACTGGAATGCCGCCAGGCATTTGAACCGTGCTCAGCAGGGCGTCAAGGCCGTTTAAGGGAGAGGATGCTACGGGAACCCCTATAACCGGTCTCATGGTTTGGGATGCGACAACACCGGCAAGGTGGGCCGATGCCCCGGCGACGGCGATAAAGATCTTCCCTCCACTCTCTTCGAACTGCCGGATAAATTCATGAAGGGTGTCGGGAGTTCTGTGGGCGGACAGAACCCTGAACTCGTAAGGCACCCTAAATTGCTCAAATATACGGAGGGCATCCTCCGCAACGGGAAAGTCGCTTTTACTTCCAAGAATAACGGCGATCAGCGGTTTTGACACGGGCATCTTCTCCTATAATGAAAGCTGCATTTCACGTCGAATCCCCTTCAGACCAATATCCTTCCGATAGGTCATCCCGTCAAAGTGAACAGCTTCGATGGACTTATAAACCTTATCCCGACAAGCGGTAAGGGTTTCGTCAATGGCCGTAACACCTAAAACCCTACCACCGGCCGTGACGAACGTGCCGGTGGCATCCCTTTTTGTGCCTGCATGGAAGACCTTGACGTCCGATCGTTCCTCAAGGTCTTCTAAGCCTGTGATGACTTCCCCCTTTTTGTAATGTCCGGGATAGCCTTTCGATGCGAGGACTACACAGAGGGACGAACCTGGGTTCCAGGAGAGCCTGGCCTTGTGGAGCTGACCGTTGTGGAGATACAGAAAGGCCTCCGCAAGATCTCCCTCCATACGGAAGAGGATCGGTTGGGTCTCCGGGTCTCCCATGCGGACGTTGAATTCAAGGACATAGGGGGTTCCGTCTGAAATCATCAGGCCGGCGTAAAGGATCCCTCTAAAAGGGGTTCCCCTTTCGTTCATTTTTTCGATGACCGGTTCGATAATGGTTTTCATGATTGTCTCGTGCATGGCGCCATCGATGACAGGTGCGGGACTGTAGGCTCCCATTCCCCCTGTGTTCGGGCCTTTGTCTCCATCGTAGATTGCCTTGTGATCCTGTGAAGACGCCAGAGGAATGATGGTCTCTCCATCGGTCAGGACGATGAACGAGGCCTCTTCACCCTCGAGGAATTCCTCAATGACCACCCTGTTTCCCGCATCTCCAAAGGCCTTTTCTTCCATGATGGTCCTGATTGCACCCTTGGCTTCCCCGTCGTTCTGGGCGATCAGAACCCCTTTGCCGGCGGCCAGGCCATCAGCTTTGACAACAAGGGGATAGGACTTCCCTTTGAGGGCCCTTAGGGCGGAGGCGGGATTGTTGAAAACCTCAAAGTCTGCAGTCGGCACACCTGCCGCTTTTAATACTTCCTTGGTGAAGACTTTGCTTCCCTCGAGTTGTGCTGCCTCCCGACTTGGGCCTATGGCGGTGAGCCCTTCCGAGGAAAACCTGTCTACGATACCTGCCACAAGCGGGGCCTCTGGGCCCACAATGGTCAGGCCGACTTCCTTTTCCTTTGCAAGGGTCAGAAGGCCTTCCAAATCCGTGGGAGCGACAGGTATGCAGGATGCTTCCGCCTGAATTCCTGCATTACCAGGGGCGCAATAAATCGTTTTTATGAAACTATTTTGTTTTAGTTTCCATACAATGGCGTGTTCCCTTCCTCCGCCGCCTACGACGAGTGCGTTCATCACCTTCCCCTGTTAATGATAGAAATGCCGGTATCCGCTGAAGACCATTGCCATATTATGCTCATTAGCTGCTTCAATAACCTCGCTGTCCCTGACCGACCCCCCCGTTTGGACGATAGCGGTTACCCCTGCCTCTGCTGCCACGTCCACGGCGTCACGAAAGGGGATCAGGGCGTCGGAGGCCATACAGGCCCCCTTGATCTCGAGCAACGCTTTCTCTATCCCGAAGCGCGCGGAATCAACCCGGCTCATCTGGCCGGCGCCCACACCGACGATTTGGTCTGGATTTGCATAGACAATGGCATTGGATTTCACATGCTTACATACCTTCCAGCCTAACCTCAGGGCCAAAATCTCTTCGTTGGACGGAGAGCGTTTTGTCACGGTCTTGAAGGTTTCATCGTCGAGTGAATGACTGTCACGTTCCTGAACGAGAAGGCCTCCCACCACCTTGCGTAGATCGAAAAGGTCTTTTCGCCGTGGTGTGGCTAAAGGAACCTTCAAAACACGCAGGTTTTTCTTCCCGGCGAGAATCTTAAGGGTATCCTCGGGATACTCCGGGGCGATGAGGACCTCTACAAAGTGATCCATGAGGGCCTCGGCAAGTTCTCGGGTAAGTGGGCGATTAAGGGCGATGATCCCGCCAAATGAAGAGACTGGGTCACATGCCAGTGCATTTTTGTATGCTGTTAAGATATTTCCATTCCTGTCGATGGCAACCCCGCAGGGGTTGGCATGTTTGATAATTACACAAGCCGTCTCATCAAATTCCTTGACGGTTGAAAGGGCAGCATCGGCATCCATAATGTTGTTATAGGAAAGGGGTTTACCCTGAATGCTCTGGGCGGCGGCTATGGAGGGTTCATCCACTGTAGGATCAACGTAGAAGCTACCCTTTTGGTGGGGATTTTCACCATATCTAAGAATGGAGGCCCGTTTGAAATTCAAAAAGAGTGTTTCGGGGAAGGTGGTTTCGGGATAACAAACCTGATCAAGATAGGTGGCAATCAGTGCATCGTATCTCGATGTAGCGGCGAAAACCTTCTGGGCAAGCCGCATGCGGAGGGCATCGGATATTTTTTTTCTGTTGGTCTTCAATTCCGAAAGAATTGTTTCATAGTCGTCCGGGTCGATAACCACGGTGACGAACCGGTAGTTTTTTGCGGCCGATCTGAGCATGGTAGGTCCGCCTATGTCGATATTTTCGATGGCTTCTTCCAGGGAACAGTCAGGTTTTTTGATGGTTTCTTCAAAGGGGTATAGATTTACGACAACCATGTCTATGGGGGGAATGCCTTGCTCTTCCATGATTTTTAAATGCTCTGGTTTGTCGCGAAGGGCAAGAATTCCGCCGTGGATCTTGGGGTGCAGGGTTTTGACCCTGCCGTCCATGATTTCCGGGAATCCCGTGTATTCTCCTATCTCGGTGACGGGGATTCCATCCTTTTTAAGCATCGCCGCTGTACCTCCGGTTGAGATGATCTCGATGTCCATAGCGGCGAGTGCCTTTGCAAACGAAACGATACCGGTTTTATTCGATACGCTTATTAGTGCACGCTGGATTTCAGCCATACTGTTCCTCTCTTTTTGTTTATGGGGTTAGTAACCTAAGGGTTCATTTACAATGATAACAAGGATTTGTGTGAGGGATGGCCGCCATTCAAGAATCGTGACGGCCCTGCAGATACGGTGTGGACTGCGGCAGTCTGTACACCTGCCCGTCTTTGCGCAGGGCGTCGGAATGGAAAGCCTTCTTGCATTGATGGGAGAAGCGACATTCTTGATACGGTAAAAGGCTGCATCCAGTGTCTCAACGATCTTGTTTATCCCGGCCACGAGAATAACCCGTTTTGGGCCAAAGATCATACTGTTGACCCGGTTCCCGACGCCGTCAATATTAACCAGCCGCCCATCGGTGATAAGGGCGTTCGTTCCACTTAGAAATATATCCGACTGCATCTGTAATTTCCGAATCTTTAGGATATCTTCCTTTGTCAGATCGGGGGCCCAGTGATCATAGATTGTTTGTCCCCTTGCCTTTAAATTGTCGAGAACTTCCAATTCCCGGATGCTGATGGAACCACCAACACCAACCCTGTCGTCAGGCTTAATCCTCTCCAGGATAACTTGTCGGGTTTTTTCCCTGTTTGGCACCCAAAGGGCCTCGAAATCCCGGGCATTGAGGGCCCTAACAATTTTGTCCAACCTTTCTTCTGTAACTGGTCCAATCATTTTCCCTTCCTCGATTTGGGATGACGTCGTTTCCTTTTTCTTTGGCGTTCACGGTCACGTAGTAACTTATTTATCGTCTGAAGGAGGGTCTCGTATTGTACCGGTTTCTGAATATACTGGAATGCACCGAAGTAGAGCGATTCCAGAAAGGTATCCATGTCACCGTACCCGGTAATCATAATGACTCCGACATCCAAGCCGTTTTGGTGAACCTTTTTCAGAAAGGTCAAGCCGTCCATTTCCTCCATCCGAATATCGGAAATGATGACGTCAAAGGGCTTGGATTCCCCAATAACTTGAAGCGCCTCTTTTCCGTTACCGGCAGTTTCGACTTCAAACCCGTCTTTTTCAAGCAGTTTCCTGAGTTTTTTAACGAGTTTTAGCTCGTCATCGACGATAAGGATACGAGACATCTATGCTCCCCTTCTTTACTGCCATGCTTTATCTTTTATCTTTTATCATATTTTCGTATGTTTTGTCACGCTTGTGTTTCGGCTCGACGATTGGGAGGATGATGGTAAATGTAGTCCCTTTACCAGGGATGCTTTCTACTTCAATAGTACCTCCCGAACGGCTCACGATACTGTGAACAACAGAAAGGCCGAGTCCCGTGCCATTGGGTCCTTTAGAGGTGAAAAAAGGTTCAAAAATATGCGGGAGGGCATCATTAGGTATTCCTTGTCCCGTATCCGAGACTGTTATTTCCACGACCTTTCCGGCGGGGTGACTCAGCCGTTGTCCCCACGAGGGCAACTGGTAGACGCTGTCCAGGTCGAGCATCTTAGTTGAGGCACGTATAGTAATTTTACCTTCGTTTTCAATTGAATCCGCTGCATTCTTAAGGAGGTTCATGAATATCTGAAGCATCTGGTCCGAATAGACACTCACCATGGGAAAGTGATTTGGCAAGTCGATTTCAACTTCCACATTTCTTTCCCTGAGATTTTTGATGAGAAGTTGAAGCATCTTATTTTTTAGAACACGCTTAAGGGATGCCTGCCGTTTTCGTTTCGACTGGGGTCGTGAAAACGAGAGGAGTTGATCAACAATTCGGGCGATTCTCCTGACCTCTTCATACATGTCTTCAATCTCTTCCTTAAATTCCAGGTCAGAGGGCCCCATTTTCTGGAGTAACTTAAGTGAAAATTGAAGGGTGGATAGCGGGTTATTGATTTCATGGGCGATCTGTGCAACAAGCTGTCCGATAGCAGCCATCTTTTCTGACTGGTACAGGCGATCTTCAAGGCGTCTCAGGCGGGTATGATCACGATAGACGGCAGTAATGGCTATAACATCCCCACGGCTGTTCAATATCGGAGATGCAGACACATAGAGGTCGATAACTTGTCCGTCCTTCCGCTGCAGCCGTGTTTCATAAGGAGGGAAGGCTTTTTTCCCCTTGATGCTTTCCATAACCTTTTTAATGCGATTCTTATCTTCAGGGAAAATTTCCAGGATATTCTTACCTACGACCTCATTGGCTTCCCACCCGAAAATCCGGGTAAAAGCAGGATTGACGTAACGGATCCCACCTTCAAGGTCGTTTCTCAGGATACCATCCGAGGAGTTCTCAATATAGGACTCTAACTGCTGTTTTGAGATAAGAATTTCCCGGCTGATGTTGGCCGTCTGCTCTGCCACGATTCGCCGGTTGCGGTTCTTGAAGTAGGTGTAGAGAAAAATGGAAAAAAAGACGATGAAAAAGCCGGTCAGCATTAAACCTTTGTTACGAAACACGGACAATTGAACCTCGATACGGTTTTTGGGAATTCCTACAACAAACCACCCTTGCTGATCTCCAAAACGGAAGGGATGGGCACCGATGAGCAAGGCTTTGCCTTTAAGGAGGATCTCTTTCCTCGTGAAGGGAAAAGGGGAAACCGTGCTCAGGACCCTTTGCTTGAAGTCAGTATTAATATACAAGCCCTTTTGCCCTTCTTTTGTTTTGAAGATTAGCCAGAGATGCTGGCAATAAAACCCTTTGTAAGCAGAAAGAAATTCTCGAAGAAAGTCTTCAAAAGAACCGATACACCAGAAGGTATAGTAAGTGGTTTCTGACTTTCTGATCTTCTGTGAAAAAAGAACAAGCTGATTTTCGAAGAGAACCTTGATGCCTGATATGTCTTCCGGTGTGTCGGGAATATTAGGGAGTATTTTTGAAACATTGAAGGGAGGCGTAGAATTTTTTGGATATCTGATAATAACCTTTCCTTCAGGATAGGAAACCCCTGCCCATTTTATGAAGTTTCGATTTGTTTTTATAAATGAAGATAGCAGGGGCTTGATGTCGCGAATTCGCCATTGAGGGTTGTGCTCCAGAAATGATGTAATGATTTGTTGGCCATTTCTTATCTTATCGAATGCATAGTTAATGGAAGCTGATCCCAGTCGGGCAACTAATCGAGCCTGAAGGAGATGCTGCTGTATGACACGCTCTTTTTCTGCGAGGAAGATGGAGTTTCCAAGATACCCCAGTATTGCAAGGCTTATTCCCAGGGTTAAGAAATACTTGAGGGACCTGGGGAACCGTCTTTTCGTGGGCTTACGCACTTCTGTTTTGCCGGCATATTCCGCGGATGTTAAACTGGGCTTGTTCAATATCAGATTCCTTTACCAGGGATTATCTTTCTTTTTCACCTGTGTATGCGATCAGGCTTCTCTTGAAATCATAATAAATCTTTTCGACCACCCTTACCTTACTTTTAATGGGCAAGGGAAGTTGTGTCAAGAAGGTATTTTTTTAGGCGCCGGTTTTATGTTAAAAGGTGGACCATGGTATCAAAGGGATTGAGAGATTATCTGGCCATGTTGTTCATGATTGTCCTCTCTGGGGGATTGTTAACGCTTTCATTTCCTCCCATCGGCCTTTACGGACTTGTCTGGGTTTCACTTGTACCTTTTTTCCAGCTTTTACACGGGGAAACCTCATATAGAAAGGGATTTATTATTGGTTTTCTCATGGGATTTGTCCATGTTTCAACCACCATGTACTGGATCAGTGTGTCGGTTTACAAGTACGGTGGAATCCCTATGTGGGGCACTGCGATTATCACATTTTCTTTTATTTTTTATCTCTGTCTTTACTGGGGATTAACAGGTTTTATCTTTGTTTTCCTAAAAGAGATCAGGATTCTGTGGCTTTTCCCTTTTTTGGCGGCTGTTATCGAGTATATCAGGGGATATCCATTGCTCCATTTCCCCTGGGGTGGAGTGGAAATGGCCCTGCCACCCCATTTAGCTATTTCCCAGATAGTTGACATTACCGGCATATACGGGCTTGGTTTTCTCATTTACGTTGTTAACCTTATTGTATACAGGCTCTGGTGCCATTTTCGTGAAAAACGCATTTCATCCGCTGTGAGGGAGGCTGTTTTATCTGTTCTGCTTATTTCCATCGCCTGGATATATGGAGCTGTGAAAATCCATGAAGTGCAAAGGGAGGCCTCACACTGGAAGAAGGTTAAAGTGTGCCTCGTGCAGCCGGATATCGATCAGTCAGTAAAGTGGAAGAAGTCATGGGAAGTCAAGGGGCTGGATCTGTATGTCAAAATGTCTAAAATGGGTGCCGGGGAATTTCGCACGAATATGGTGGTCTGGCCGGAAGCGGCGGTTACATTTTATATAAATGAAGAGCCCGGGTTGTTTCGCCGTGTGTTGCAAATGGTACGTAGAGATCATTTTATGTTAATTTTTGGCGCGACATCATATGAAAAGAAAAATGATAAAACCATCTATCACAACAGCGCCTATCTGATTTCGAAGGAAGGGGAAATTGAAGATCGATATGACAAGGTCCGCCTCGTCCCTTTTGGAGAGTATGTTCCCTTCAGGCGCTGGCTGCCTTTTGCAAAAAATATTGTTGGTACAGAAGAGGACTTTACCCCTGGTAAAAGGTTGAAACCCTTGAAGTCTGAATTTGGCCCAATTGGAACGACAATTTGTTTTGAGGGAATCTTTCCTGAAATTTCACGGAAACTTGTCAGGATGGGATCGGTTTTTTTGGTGAACATGACCAACGATGCCTGGTTTGGACGAACCTCAGGGCCCTACCAGCATCTTCGTTTGAGCGCTTACCGGGCAGTTGAGAATCGGGTTTACCTCGTCCGTTCCACAGGCACGGGGATTTCGGCTATTGTCGATCCTGTGGGGAAAATACTGGCTCGTATTCCTCTGGGTGTAAGAGGATTTGCCCGTGGGATTGTCCGCCTTCGAGAGGGGAGGAACACGTTTTATACAAGACATGGAGACATCTTCGTGATTTTTTGCGCAGTTTTTGCGCTGGTAGTTTTGACCGGGGCGATATTCATACACAGGAAAGGGGAAGGTGAGATGGATGATAGGGAAACGCCTATCTGAATCAAGCGTGGAAATGGCCCATATTATGCTTCCTGAAGACGCCAACGCGGGGGCAATGTCCGTGGGGTTACGATTATGAAACTAAGTTTTCCCCCTTATTGTGAAGACAGGGATAGAGAAAAGGTGGTTTGAAGAAGGTAAAACAGGCACCTTGCACGCGCTGCATTAAGCAAAAGACGGAAATAATTTTTTCTTTATGAAAAAAGCGGGCGAACAAGGAGCTATGGGTTTTTAGGCTTCTCTGCTTTGTTTTCCTTTTTGTCACTCTTTGCGTCAGTTTCTTTATGGTGTTTTTTCTTGGGTGAATGTGTCGTATTCTTATTGGCATAGTCGGTGGCATACCACCCTGTTCCCTTTAATTGGAAGCTGCACTGGGAGATCAATTTTTTTAGCTCACCTCCGCATTCAGGGCAATGAGTTTTTGGGGGATCGGAAAACTTTTGCATGAATTCGAAATCCTTACCGCAGCCTGTGCAATGGTATTCATAAATTGGCATTGCTACCTCCTTACCTCATTTCAACGGCACAATTAATATAATAATTTCTTCTAAAATGTCAAGTGCATTGGAATCTCTGATACATTTGGATAGACACGATTGACCCTTTCCATCCGCTTTGATACCTTGCCGATATGGCAGCGGAGGCCAAACGGATGCGGAATGGAGTAAATCCCCAAATGGATGAAGGGATTAAAGGGTATCGGCGTTTTTCTTTTTCTGATTTCACCCTTATTTTGAACGAGAATTTTGTTCAGTTCTCCGATATCCTATATCAGGTTCTCTCCGGTTTGTCCCGGGGTAACATCGATCCACGAGTGGTGGAGCCTTTTTCTTCAGGACGCGGCGTTGTTTATCTTACCCATGTCGGAGAGAAGGGTGGCCTTGTCATCCGCCCCTATCGGCATGGCGGCATATTTGGAAAGGTCTTGAAAGGGCTGTTTCTTACCCCCCGGCGTTTTCTTTCGGAACTTGCAATAACTGAAGCAGCGAAAAATACCAAGGTAACACTTCTGGATCCCGTGTGTGTGGCATATCGAAAAGCTGGATGGGGTGTCAATGGATTCTGGGTAAGCCGCCAGATCCTCGATGGAATAAGTTTGTATGAGTGGATGCAAACGTTTTCTCCCTCGATATCGTTCGTTGAAAGAATCGCTCAAACAGTTGCCAGGATGCATCTCAATGGCATAGGACATGCTGATCTCACCGTACAGAATATCCTCGTGGTTCGTTCTTCCGATTCGCCCCCGATCATTTCCATCATCGATTTCGACAGTGCTTTCAAACGGAGCGTCCTCAGCCTTCGGGAACGGATGCGTCAGCTTCGCCGTCTTGACCGTTCACTTCTCAAGTGGATTCCGGAGGGGTCACCTTGGAGGAGTCCATGGGTACGGCTTCGGTTTGCTGTCGCCTATTGCAGGCTGACGCCTGAGATTTGGCCCTTGCTGGAGGAATATATTCGGCATTTCAGTTGGTATGAAAGGTGGTATCGATTTGGATGGAATTTTCAGCGTGTGTTCAGGTAGACTCGGAGCTCTTCTTGAGCAAGGGCTCCGCCCAATCCAGGAATTTTTCGACCAAACGCATTTCCCTTCCTATCCAGAAATGGTCAGCATCAGGAATAATAGTCAAGGTTGTATTTCCCTGAGATGAATCCGATATCTTTTTTAGATCGCCGAGGCGGCAGAAGGGATCGTGGTTGCCTGCAGCTATGAGGCAAGGACAGGCCCCCAACCGTGTCAGATCGAATTCCACCATGGATACCGGGGGGGAAATCATGAAGGTCCCCTTGATGGATGTATGAAGGGTGTCGAGTCGGCAGATGACGTAAGCTCCGAACGAATATCCGATGAGAAAGCAAGGCAGATGGATGTATCCGGAGTCCTTGAGGAATTGCAGGGCTCCGTTTAGATCCCGCGTCTCACCGATTCCCTCTTCGAAGTTCCCCTCGCTGGTTCCAACCCCACGGAAGTTGAAGCGAAAGGTCAGAAAACCCTTTACGGGCAGGTGATTCCAGAGTGTGCTGATAACGTTATTGTACATGTTACCGCCATAAAGGGGGTGGGGATGGGCAAGTACGGCCGTGCCACTAATAGGCCCCTTGGCCCTGTTGATTTCTCCTGTCAGGGCGAGACCATCAGTACTTTTAAAGATGATCTTTTTTACTTTATGCAACATCCTTTCTCCATGCCCCATGGAATGGCAGGCGCTAACTTTGTAAAAAAGAATATTTGCAGCACTGCACCCTGATTTATGCCTTATCGCCACACTTTCAGCGAATCACCTGCTGAAACCAAAGGCAGACCCCTTTGATGATCTTCCTGGGTCACTCTGTATTGCTTTTTTAATGTAAGACTTTTGCAAGGGGAATTCAACACACTTGGTATGAGGCTGTGTTAGGGGCTATCCCCCATGACAAAGAACATGGTCAGGGATATTATAAGGATTTTTTTGTCAGGTTATGCACCAAGACTGTGAGTGTGGGTGAATCGGGCCATACTATTTTTAGATGTTGGTAAAAGAGAGAAAGTTTTTCCTGGCATGAGAGGAAGGATCTGGAGCGAAGCCGATAAGGCATTTTTTATTCTCTCAAGTAATTGGATAGGGAACATGAGGGGCTCGTCAGATATCTGGTAGGTTCCCCAATGGCAGGGGATCATATAGGTTGCCTTCAGATCAAGGGCGGCTTTGACGGCCTCGTA
>Ga0114934_10002656_pt1 | contig 11403 bp, 8 predicted proteins | sample 4SBtaG_2_FD_99695 | JGI IMG/M metagenome (GOLD analysis project Ga0114934, IMG submission 99695) | Deep subsurface microbial communities from Kolumbo volcano to uncover new lineages of life (NeLLi) - 4SBTROV10_white metaG | ecosystem: Environmental > Aquatic > Marine > Volcanic ...
AGCAACGCGCTCGAATTATGCAAACCATCGGTCGTCACTTACAACATACTCAGTAAAACAGTTCCTAAAAAAGACATTTTTAGCCCACATTATTTATAAATCGTCGTGATGATTGCGTAGAAGCTTTATTTACAACGGATTTTGAAGAATACGTTCGTAGCTGTGCTTACGAACAATTGATGAAAGATTTGTTGCGAATAAAGGGGCAAGCAAGGGCGCAGCAATATTTATGAATAATGCGGGTTAGCTCTCTGCAACACTATCGGGAGAAACCAAACGCGCCGTAGCAATCCATGCACCCAAACAGCCCAATAACGCACCGCCAAACAATAAGGGCAGCAATAACCCCCCCACATGTAATTCAACCGTAGAACCTGCTAACCATTCGCTACTTCCCCAAACCCATGGCCAAAGCAATACCCAAGCAAGCAGCCCTGCACCCGCACCCAAAACCAAACCTTCCAACACAAATGGCATGCGTACAAACCACTCTTTAGCACCCATCAAACGCATCAAATGCACTTCATCTGCCCGTGCTAATAAAATCATACGCAGGGTATTCGAAACAATCAATGCCATTGCTAAAGCCAATAAAACAGTCACAAACCATATCAAAGCCTCAGCCTTATCAAGCAGGTCACGCATGCCCAATAACTGCACTTCATCCTCATTCATGGCGGCATGCATACGTTTCGCTACATCACGAATATCGTCAACGATAAATTGTCCTGATTCATTGTCCAACAAACGTACAAGTAGCGTTTCAGGCAAACGTTCAGCCAATGTATTTACATCCAATGTACTCTCGCCCAACCATTGCCGCATCCATTGCGCAGAATCTTCACGATCCACATATTCCACGCCCTCCACACCATCGACAGCTTGCAAACCTTCTTGCAAAGCTTGTAATTCTTTTTTGTGTTCTTGCGGCAAATAAACATGTAGCACCATTTGCTGTTGCCATGTACCAACCCACTGCCCCGTTGCCTGCAAACCCATCCACACCGATCCCAATGCCCACAACGATACGGCAACAATCATCAAGGCAAGGTATTGATGAATGCCAAATGGCGGCATATTCAGCCCACCGGGTAAATGAATACGTATATTATCTGGCTGCTGCATGAGAATCCCCTACCAAGGCCCCAGCATGCAATTGCACCACACGCCCAGGATGTGAATTGAGTAAGTGTAAATCATGGGTCGCCATAATGACAGTCGTGCCCAACTCATTAAGCCCCATCAGCAAATCCAACACATGACGTGCTGTCTCTTCATCCAAATTCCCAGTTGGCTCATCAGCTAACACAACTGGTGGCGTAGCAATCATGGCTCGGGCAATCGCAATGCGCTGCTGCTCACCACCTGACAATGCTTCTGGGTAAGACCACAGACGGTCATCCAAACGAACAAACTCCAAAACCTTACGCACACGAGGAATCAAACGCTCATTGCTCCAACCTTGAACGCGCAATGGCAGGGCGATATTTTCAAAAACAGTGCGCGAAAAAAGCAACCTATGATCTTGAAACACAATGCCTGTACGCCGCCGCACAGCACGCACCGCCGCTTCTCCAGCCTCGCGCATGTCCGTTTTTTGCACCTGCAATTGCCCCGAAGATGGTCGCAAGCCACCATAAAACATACGTAATAATGATGACTTCCCAGCCCCACTCTCACCTGTTAAGTATACAAACTGACCCTGTGAAATGGTTAAATTAACACCTGATAATGCAACTTTCCCTGTAGGGTAACGCAGCATAAGCTGCTGCATATCTATGATTGTTTTACGCTCTGACATGGCAAAACAGTAACGCATATGCCAACAATTGCACCCTGTATAAAAAGGTCTCTCAAATCTTGAGCACAGACATCATGCTGACAAACCCTCACCAAGCCTTCAGCATATCGCCATGCTCGTCTCATGCCCGCAATGTAAAGCCAAGTATCAGCTTGCCACCACCATTAAAAATGCCATCCTAGTATGTCATCGCTGCGGTGCTGAATTTCACACAGAGCAACCAGAAGAAAAACATTCTCCTGTCTCCCAAGAAGCATCACTTTTTGAATACACTAACACTTCTTTGGAAAAAATAGAAAAGCCCGCCCTAGAGGTAACAGCAAGTCATGAACCGACATTACCTCCTAAACAAGCTGATGAAACTGATATTCATGTAGAGCAGGACGATGCACAGCCTTCGGATACAGAACAAGTTCCTGTTGAACAAACGGATATGCCTCACATTCAATTATCTGAAGCTCGCCTCCTGCCTGAACGCGCTCAAACACACATCTGGCATTGGCTGATACTTGTGCTGTTATGCATAAGCGGGTTGGGCATTTGGAGCAATCAAAAACAATGGTTGGCACAACCTTGGGTGCGCAGTCTTATGATGAATATGCAAATCTCCATCGATTCAACCCCCGCTGATTGGGATATTCTAAAAGATCATATCCATAGCCAGTGGATTGACCGCCAAGATGATAGTCGCGTACTCTTTATTGATGGCTATATTCAGAATCGTTTATTGGGCGAGCAAATACCCCCATCTATACAAATTAGTTTTTTTGATATGCCCAACAGCCGTGCTATCCAAACACGCACACTTGCTATTACAGAGCCGCCTAGCCTACCAACCATAAGACATGCACCTTATATAGCCCCCGCCATTGATCAGGTTCCAATCAGTGCGGGAGGGAAACGCGCCTTTACGCTCGTTATTGAAAATGTGCCTGAACAGACACGCGAAATTTCCATCATGATTGCCAGCCCTAAAACAACTTCAACTCAAAAATAACATGAAACAACACGCATGGTAAAGCAACTGTTTAGATTGCTGCTGATTTACTCAAGATTAAGGCGAAAAAGCGCAGCGTACTTCCTGTACGTGAGCATTTTACAACGCAGAGCTTGGACAAATCAGTGGTGAGCTGAATAGTTACAAATTAAGCGGCTACTTTATTCGGCAATACCACACCAAATTGGTGCACCATATTTCTGAGTTTTTTCTGCACAGGTGCCAAGATATGGGCTGGGTTCTCAATCACAAAGATATCACCACGCTGCTGGCAACTGACACCCTGAAGGCGACGTATGTCAGCAATAAATTTAGCTGTGTCTTCCTGACCCAATTGCTTGCGCCATTGATTCAAGTCCAATCGAATCGACGATGGTTCCGCGCCACCGGTATGCAGTGAAAAGCACACAAACATGATGTCTTTGATTGCCGAGTTTATACCCAAAGAAAGTACACCCGATTCGCAACACCAAGCCAAACCCATTTCTTCCCAGTCATACAATAAAACTGAATAAAGCTCTCGGTGCTCTCCATCGCAAAAAAGGTAAAAGTCATTTAAAGTATTTTCTTCCATGCGTTTATTTTAGCACAAAATCAGGCTTCGACCAGTAATACAACAGCTTGCGCAGCAATACCTTCTCCGCGCCCTGTAAAGCCCAGTTTTTCAGTCGTCGTTGCTTTGATATTGCATAAACTTACCTCAATATTCAACAGCCCAGCCAAGCATTCACGCATCTCAGGAATATATGTCGCAAGTTTGGGTTTTTGTGCAATAACCGTAGCATCCAGATTACCAACGTTCAGTCCTTTTTCACTCAGACTATTCATCACCTCAGATAATAACTTGGTACTATCAATACCTGCATATTTCGGGTCATCGTCAGGAAAATGATGCCCAATATCACCCAAACCAGCAGCACCCAATAAAGCATCGCATATCGCATGAATCAATACATCTGCATCCGAATGCCCTGCCAAACCAAGGTGATAAGCAACCTCAACACCACCCAGCATTAGCTTTCTATCTTCTGCAAAAGCATGCACATCAAACCCTTGCCCAATCCGCATCATAAGCCTTCTCCCTGCAACAGCGTTTGCATCCATAATAAATCATCTTGCGTGGTGATTTTGCGATTATTCACATCGCCCTGTGATACATAAACCTCAAAGCCCGCCGCTTCTAACACCGAAGCATCATCGGTATGCAGGTGCAAGCGCAACTTCTCTTGTTTTAATGCCTGCTCAAACCAGTCTTTACGTGCAACTTGTGGCGTTTGCACCGCACGTAAACATGCACGACTCGGTGTTTCCAATACTTTGCCATCCCCATTAATACGCTTCATCGTGTCATGCACTGCAACACCTGGCACGGCTGCCCCATGCAGCGCTGCCATATCGAGCACATTCTTCAGTACCTCTTTGGATGCCAATGGCCTAGCTGCATCATGCACAGCCACCATATCCACATCATCGGGCAGGGCTGCCAAGCCTTTTTGCATAGATATTGAACGCTCCGCACCACCGACCACCGCTGGCAACAAAACAAAGGGAAAGTGATGTGCCGCCACAACATTCGCAAACATGGTATCGCCCTCAGCAATCACAGGCTGAACCACCGCAATGCGCGATTCTTGGGATAAGCTATGCAAGGTATGTAAAAGGATTTCTTGTCCACAAACCTTCACATATTGCTTGGCAATCTCACCACCAAAACGAGTTCCACGACCAGCAGCTAACAATAATACGGCAACTTTCATCATGGGGATTGTGCGTGCTTCGTCCATAAGGTCAAATATCAAGTAATTACCCTTATACAAAACACAAAGGAGCTAGACTACAGCTCAAGCTTGGATAAATAAATCACGAATGATGAAGCCACACGGAATTGTCAAAACCGAAGGGGGCAGTCCAATGCATCAATCAGCGTTTGCAAATGTTTCTGATAATACTTTGCCGCACCTACAGCCCGTGTATACATGGGCTGGCGCACCTGCGTCATGCTTGCCGTCAGTACACGGTGACTGGCGTGCTGAAAATCAAGGCATATCGGGTTCCACTCCAGTCCGCAGGATTTCAATAATTCCCTGACCTCTTGCTGTGGGTTAGACACCAATTGTTCATAATCTATTTCAATCAACATGCCTTTTGGCAACACCTTTTTCCAGTGCCCCATCAGCTGTTCATACATGCGGTAATATCGCCCCAACTCACCCAAATCGTGCCCGTAATCGAATAAATTCCCAGTGATATTATTCTTGTATATCGAAAAGCAGGTGTCCAGCGCGTTGCGCCGCACATGGATAATTTTCGCTTTGGGTAACAAGCGCGCAATCGAACCTACATGGATTATAGAACTCAGCGTCTTATCGGTAAATTTAAGTGCCTTAGTATCGCATTGGCGCAAGTGTTCCAGATACACTGTTGCGGCATTACTGCATTGCTCGCTTGTCCATTGACACACGGCAAGTGGATCAGATTTTGACTCTGATGCTATCGCATCAACAAGCATGGAATTTTCACCACAGGCGCATACATCTGGATGTGCAGCCAAAATCTGCTCCACCAGCGATGTGCCAGAACGCGGCATACCAAGCACAAATACGGCTGCTGTGTTCTCCATGCCAGAATGCTGTGCAAGTACATCCGCAGAACAGCAATCAATGAGCTTCTGCATGCGCAACAGTTCATTCTCCTCATCATAGCAACTAAAGCCGTGCCGAATCACATTGGCTTCCTGCATCAGGGCAAAGGCATCATCGAATCTGGTCTGATTCTGACCAACGCGACCCAAATCATCATTCACCTTAGCCAGCGCAAAAGCCATATTCATCCGCTCAATAGAGCCTTGTGAGCACCCATCATAAAGTTCATACATAGCGGACACATCATCATTTTCAAAAGTAAATCGCTGTAGATCGGCAAGCACCGTATAAGCTTCGCTATAATTCGGCTTACATGCTATTGCCTGCCGAATGGCTTTCTCGCCATCAACAAGTGCGCCGTTTTCAATATCCAATAAACCCAGGCTGTAAAACGCCTGCGCATGTTTTGGATTGCGTTTCAGTATGGCATGCAAATGCTCGCGAGCAAGCTCGCTTCGACCGCTATCGTGGCATGCTTGAAATAAACCCATGCGAATATCAATTGCACTTGGTTGCCGTTTTTTGGCTTCCTCCAACAATGCGATCGCCTCATCATATTGGCTCAGACAAACCAAAGCTCCTGCCAGTCCAATCTGTGCATGAATGGCGTGCGGCTCGATTGCAAGTGCTTGCCTGTAAATCGGCACAGCCCGTTTGTGTTCCCCCATGGATAAGTAAAGCCCCGCCAATGCCACCATAAAATCCGTTCGTTTTGGCATTGCCGCAATTGCTTGCTGGAAATAGTTTTCAGCCTGCTCGCATTGACCGCAACGGCTAGCAAGTATGCCACGCAAATAGCATGCATCGGCATTGCCCGGTTCAATGGCATCTATCTCGGCACACAGTTTCTCACACTGCGTATGCTCACTCCTCTGCAAAGCTTCAAAAGCAGCGCCCAATAGCATCTTGATCTTGCGTTTCTTGTTATTGGATAATTTCTTCGGGCGTAAAGCCATGGCTACTTCTCCTTGTGCGCAAGATATGTGGAAACAATCATAAAAACCATCATTTGTCAGACGAGGTTATATATTGAGCCTATGTTTAAGAATCACAGCGGTTTTGGTATATCGCCTAAGGAAATGCAGATTAAAACAATCCTCTCGACCAAAGTCGCGAGATATATCTCATAACACCTTGCAAACAAAGATCTTTCGACTTCGATCAAGATGACAAATGGCGTTAATCAGAGTTTTCCTAAGAAATTATAATAAAAACCAGGTCGCCAAACCTAGGAATGATAAAAAACCAAGTACATCTGTCACCGTTGTTAAAATCGTGCCCGATGCCAGAGCGGGATCAATATTTAAGCGTTGTAAAGTAAGTGGAATCAATGCACCTGCCAAGCCCGCCGCACAAAGGTTGATGAGCATCGCAGCCCCAATCACCAACCCCAAAGACACGCCAAATTCTGGAAACCAAAAAGACACCACAATACCCACAAATAGCGCAAAGGTTAGCCCCGTCAACAAACCCACCGAGGTCTCTTTGATTAAAGCGCGGCGTGCATTGGTATAGGTCACACGCCCCAGCGCAATACCACGCACAATCACGGTTAGCGTTTGTGTCCCTGCTATGCCACCCATACTGGCTACAATCGGCATAAGGATTGCCAATACCACAATTTGTGAAATCGTTGCCTGAAATTGTGATATCACAATCGAAGCAATAATCGCCGTTGCCAAATTCACGGTTAGCCACACACCACGTCGCCATGCGGTAATGCCAACAGGCTCTGCCAAGTCATCCTGATCAGACAGTGCCGCCAAACGATACATATCTTCGGTGGCTTCTTCTTGAATCACATCAATCACATCATCGGCTGTAATACGACCAATCAACACACCTTCTTCATTCAATACGGGCAATGCCAATATGTCATATTTTTCAAACACTTTAACAACATCTTCCTGATCTTGATTGGGCAATACGCTACGCAAGTTTGTTTCTGCAATATCCATCACCAACACATCAGGCTCAACAAACAACAAACGGTGTAATGACAACATACCGACCAAACGGTCTTTATCATCCACAATATAGACATAATTTAAATTTTCGATGTCTTTTGACCAGCGTCTTAAAACCTGCATGACCTTTTCAACTTTCCAATCATCACGCACCTTGAAAAGCTCAACCTGCATCAAACCACCAGCAGTTTCTTCATCATGCTCCATCAGCGGTTCAATTTCACGGCGCTCATCTGGCTCAAGGGATTCAATCACCTCATCGGCAACATTCTTATCCACTACCTGCAAAATATCGGTGGCATCATCCGAATCCAAATGTTCAACAACGCCGCCGATTTCATGGGCTTCAAAATCAGCCAGTAAGTCTTCTTGCATACCCTCTGGAAGTTCCAACAGGGTATCACCCAATAACACGTCGGGAATACATTGTATAAGTTCACGGCGCTGATCATCTGTGTTACATGCTAGAAGAAGCTCTGCCAATTCTGCACTATGCATGCGTGCAAAACGCTCAAGCAGCGCCGTTGGCTTAATTCTAGCAACAGCCAAAGCGTCATCGACATGCAATAATTCTAAATCTTTTGTCGATTCAGCCATGAACACTCCTTAAACCAATGAAATGCGGCTCATGATAAACAATATTACGCTTCCTTACCATTGCAAAACAACATACAGAACATTCTCACAGATAACGTGGCATATAAGCATGCTTACGGCAGTATGCGCCATGCTATGAACCCTCCTGTTACAAACCCCTCACCCCATACTGGTTTAGCGTGGTATTTAAGCCAACTAGCCCTATCAAGCAAACAAGATAAACAAGCGAAACTGCATGTTTATATCTGCCCTGATGTGCGCAGTTACCGCTTATTAAGTGAAGAGTTGGATTTCTTTTTACGCGCACAATCCGAACTTTTATGGCGATTCCCAGCATGGGAAGTATTGCCTTATGATCGTGTTTCACCACACCATGGTATTGTCGGCGAACGGTTTGCTACGCTCGGACGCTTGCTTAAAACACCCAATCCCCAAGGCATTCTCATTACTGCCCTTCCCGCATGGTTGCAACGCATTGCGCCACCTGAATCTGTCGCAGCCCATGTTTGGCAACTCAAGCAAGGTGAGCTCTTTGATGTAGCGATGTTAAAAGACAAGCTTGCTGAGGCAGGCATGGTCTCCACAGAGCGCGTGTTGGCACAAGGTGAGTTCGCTGCACGCGGCGGGCTATTGGACATTTGGCCCGCGACCGAAGAACAGCCTTTGCGCATTGATTTGTTCGGCGATGAAATCGAATCCATTCGCCGCTTTGACCCTGAAACACAACGCTCTGGTGAAAAACTTGAACATTTCACATCCGTACCAGTGCGTGAAGTGATTCTAGATCAACAAGGTCGTGAAAGCTTTGTTGCAGCATTTCGCGCCCGCTTTCCACAACACCGCAAACATCCCATGACCAGCGCAGTACAAGCAGGTCGCCCACATCCTGGCATTGAGTCGTTGTTACCCTTTGCATACAAAAAAACAGCTCGTTTCTTAGATTATTTACCCAATCATGCGCACATCATTGCCGACCATGATATAAACCTACGCCGTGATGCGTTTGCCAATCAAGTACGCAGCCAGTTTGAAATGGTACGTGCCAGCTCCGAACCGACTATTTCGCCGCAAGAGCTATATGCCGTCGAAACCCCAGTTAAAACAGATAACATTAACATCACAAAACACATTCAGGCAGTACCTGATTTAACCGACTTTCAAAACCATAAACAGCCATTACATGCCTTGCACTCGCATTTAGAAACCATGCTTCATGATGATTGGCGAATATTACTGGTAGCGCATGGTTTGGGTCAGCAAGAGCGCATGTGTGAATCCCTGCATGCACTGCAAACAGATATTCCGCACTGCACAGGCTTGTCCGATATGCCAAAAGCTGGCATTACCACAGCCATCGGCAGTATCGAAACAGGTTTTGCACTCCACGATGAAAAAGTCTTGTTGCTTACAGGACGTGAATTATTGGGGCAACGTCTGCCGCGTAAGCGTGGACGTGGCACAGTTATGTTACATGCCGATGCCTTCACATCCATTGCAGAATTAAAGCTCAATGATCCCGTCGTGCACGAAGATCATGGTGTTGGGCGTTATCTTGGGCTTGAGAGCATGGATGATGATGGTGAGCAGAGTGATTTCATCAAAATTGCCTATGCCGATAAAGCCCAGGTGTTTATCCCCGTTGAAGATTTGGATCGTTTACATAGGTATACAGGTGATGATTCACCAACGCTGAATAAACTCGGCACAGAAAAATGGAAGAAGACCCGTGAACGTGTGCAGCGTGATTTACTTGCTATGGCACATGAACTTATTGAGACCGAAGCCGAACGTAGCCATGCCACACGCCCCGCCATTCACCTTGAAGGCGAATTGTTAGAGCGTTATGAAGAATTCGCAGCACGTTTCCCCTTTGAAGAAACCGATGAACAAGCTGCTGCAATTGATTCTGTCATGGATGATTTAGCCAAGGATAAACCCATGGATCGAGTGATTTGTGGTGATGTTGGGTTTGGTAAAACAGAGGTTGCCATGCGCGCTGCATTTGTGATTGCAGCAAGTGGTAAACAAGTCGCCATTCTTGCGCCGACTACGGTGTTGGCGAACCAGCATTACAGCAGCTTTGCCGAACGTTTTTCAGGATTGGGTCTAAAAGTTGAGCTTATTTCACGTCTACAAGGCAAAAAAGACAGCGATCGCATCACACGCGAGTTAAAAAATGGCGATATTCGCATTATTGTTGGCACCCATAGGTTGTTATCCGACAGCTTCACTTTTGCTGACTTGGGGCTAACGATTGTTGATGAAGAGCAGCGTTTTGGCGTAAAACACAAACAAAAACTCAAAACCATGCATGCCAGCGTGGATTTGCTCACCCTCACAGCCACGCCGATTCCGCGTACCCTACATCAAACATTGGCTGGGCTTCGCACCGTCTCGATTATCAGCACACCACCTGCTGAGCGTGAAGCGATTCGCACCATGGTTTGCAGCTTTGATATGCATGTTGCCAATGAGGCAATCCGAAGAGAATTGTACCGTGGTGGTCAAGTTTATTATTTGCATAATCATGTCAAAAGTATTGACCGCATTGCCAAGCGCCTGCGCGAGCAAGTACCCGAAGCTGAAATCGGTATTGCACATGGGCAAATGACACCATCCGAACTCGACAAACAAATGATGGATTTTTATGAAGGTCGTTTGCATATTCTAGTTTGCACCACGATTGTTGAGTCGGGTCTTGATGTTCCCAATGCCAATACCCTGATTGTCGAACGTGCCGATTTATTGGGCTTGGCACAACTGCATCAAATTCGCGGACGTGTTGGGCGTAGTCATCGCCAAGCTTATGCGTATTTATTCACACCCGATGCCAGAGCATTGAGCATTGATGCCCGCGAACGTCTGCAAGCCATTGCCGAACATACCAATCTCGGCGCTGGATTTTTATTGGCTAGGCAAGACATGGAAATTCGCGGCGCAGGCAACCTTCTCGGCGCAGAACAAAGTGGTAAAATTGAAGATATTGGTTTGGACATGTACATGGAAATGCTTGCTGAGGCGGTTGCCGAAGCACGCGGAGAAGTAAGTAAACCCAAACAGGCCATCAACTTACGCAGTGGTGTAAGTGCGATTTTACCTGCCGAATATATTCCACAACCAGGCGAACGTTTGGCATTGTATCGCCGTATTGCACGTGCTGATTCAGATGAGAAGATTACACTATTATTTGAAGAAATGACCGACCGCTTTGGCAAAATGCCAGACATTGCACGCTTAACGCTGGAAGTTGCACGTTTGCGTTGGCGGGGTCAGGCGCTGCAATTATCCGCCATGCAAAGCCAAACAACGGGTATGCGTTTTCATTTCACAGCCACATCACCGATTGAGCCTGTGGATATGATGCAACGTGTACAAAAAGAGCCAAACCGCTTTCGTTTA
>Ga0114934_10002657_pt1 | contig 11402 bp, 7 predicted proteins | sample 4SBtaG_2_FD_99695 | JGI IMG/M metagenome (GOLD analysis project Ga0114934, IMG submission 99695) | Deep subsurface microbial communities from Kolumbo volcano to uncover new lineages of life (NeLLi) - 4SBTROV10_white metaG | ecosystem: Environmental > Aquatic > Marine > Volcanic ...
ATCCTTGATTTCTGCAATACGCATATCCCTGAGCGTCTCTGATGCCGCTTCCACCGCGCTCTTTGCCGCGTCCTCCCATGAGGTCGTACTGGTGCCCACCAATTCAATAAACTTGTAAACGCTGTTTCCCATGATCTCCTCCTTATTCTTAAATTAACGGTTGGTGAAAACACCGGATTCCGTATCCGGTGTAAAGAAGAATCAAAGAGAGGCCGCCCGGGAATTCCTCTTGGAAGAGAGCAATCAAGCACTGGCAAACGGATGGCACATAAAAGGAGACCAATTTAAGGCATAACAGACAGAGGAAAATGAGCAGTATTTTTTATCTATACCAAACAGGATTTTAAATGTCCAGTTTTTTTATGGCGCTTGCATTTGCCGTCCCGAGTGATTATATCTTAAGTACCATGAAAACGAAAAACAACATAATACACCCGGATCCCAGGGAAGTGGAAAAAGAGATCTCCGATTTTCTTTCAAAAAAATACGGAGACCAGGTAAAGATCGTATCACCGCTCGTATTCCCGAAACCGGATAAAAAGGAAGACGCCGGGGCCGGTGCCCCAAAAAAGAGGGCCCGGTTAAACTTCGATATCCTGCCTAATGAGCTGATCGCCTATTTAAACGAATATATCATAGGCCAGGATTCTGCGAAACGAGTGCTTGCCGCGAAAATATGCACCCATTTCAAGAGAATCCGCATGCAGCTTGAAAAAGGCGGCCAAACCGAAGATTTCGAGGGGCGGATCAAAAACAATATCATCTTGATAGGCCCCACCGGCGTGGGCAAAACCTACATGGTAAAACTCATTGCAAAGAAAATCGGTGTCCCCTTTGTAAAGGGAGATGCCACGAAATTCAGTGAAACCGGTTACGTGGGCGGAGATATCGAGGACCTGGTACGGGATCTTGCCAAACAATGCGATAATGACCTTGAAAGGGCGCAATACGGCATCATCTACATCGACGAGATAGATAAAATCGCATCGAGCCGGGATATGATAGGCGCGGACATATCCCGGACCGGGGTTCAGAGGGCGCTTTTGAAACCCATGGAGGAAACCGAGGTTGAACTCAAGGTTCCACATGATCCCATTTCCATGATCCAGGAGGTTGAACACTTCCGCAAAACCGGTATGCGCGAGAAAAGGACTATCAACACCAGAAACATACTCTTTGTAGTGAGCGGCGCCTTTGCCGGCCTGGATGAAATAATCAACAAACGCTGCCAGGACCGGAAAATAGGCTTTGGTGCAACAATAAAAGACCGGGCGCATAAATCTAATGTGCTCCATAAGGTCAAGTCAGAAGACCTCATTGAATACGGATTTGAATCCGAATTCATCGGCCGTCTCCCGGTAAAGGCGGTGCTGGATCCTTTGAGCTTCGAGGATTTTCTTAAAATCCTCGAAAACCCGAACAATCCGATCATCCTGGGAAAACGCCTCGATTTCGCCGCCTATGGCATCGACATAGTCTTTTCCCGGGACGCACTAAGGCTGTTCGCCGAAAAGGCTGCTATAGAGAATACCGGGGCACGCGGCCTTGTAAGCGTGGTGGAGCAGACTCTTATCCCCTTTGAAACCGCACTCCCCTCTTCCGACATACGTAAATTTCCGGTCACGGCCGATGTCGTGAGCAGCCCCGAAAAAACACTTGAAGAATGGATTAATGCAGACCCGAAAACCCTGATACCTATCTACAATGAAATCGCCTGCGAAAACCGGCAAAGGATCATCACCTATCTCCGCCAAAACCGCTCCGGAATCAGTGTTCAATACAAGCTTCACCTGACAGAAAAACGCATCGAAATGATTGCAGACGATTATTGCGCTGATGTCACTGAAACAGGAAAGCTTATCTTGAAGCTTAAAGCCGCATACAAACGCATAAAGGCAATTGAAGAGTTCTTTTACGGCATTCATGGCATCAATATAACAATGGAAGAGGACGCCGTTGATTTTCTTCTTGAAAATCAACGCAACAGACTGGATGAAGAAAAAATCTACCAGCGCCTGACAGCGGATTTCGAATACGGTTTAAAACTCCTTAAGGAAAAAACCGGAAAAAATCATTTCTATATTTCCAAAAATGCTTTAAAAGAACCCGAGGTGTTTTTGGAAAGGCTTATCACATCGGAACTGAAAAAAGAGTAGCCGGCAATTGCGCCGCTTTTCTAATTTTTTGAATGTTTAGGGAATAAATAATGATTGGAATATCAAAACTCTATTGCGGAACGGTCGAGCCCTCAGATGCATTGCGCTACAATCGTCAATCAAAGGATCTCCCGTCCCATCTGCTCCAGTTTTCTCATGACAAAAACCCGGTGGTGGTATGGAACATCACCCGGCAGTGCAACTTAAAATGCATTCATTGTTACGCCAAGGCTGACAACGGAAAGGCGGAAAACGAGCTTTCCACATCAGAGGGCATGGCCTTAATCGATGACCTTGCAGAGATGGGCGCTCCGGTCGTTCTCTTTTCCGGTGGCGAACCGCTCATGCGCAAGGACCTGCCCGAGCTCGCGGCCCATGCGGTCGAAAAGGGGATGCGGGCGGTAATCTCGACTAACGGGACATTGATAACAAAAGAAAAGGCAAAAACATTAAAAGAGATCGGCCTGTCCTATGTTGGAATCAGCATTGACGGTACCCGGGAAATAAACGACAAGTTCCGCGGTGTAAAGGGCGCCTTTTCAATGGCCATGGAAGGTGTCAGAAACTGTCAGGCCGCGGGCATAAAGGTCGGCATCAGGTTCACCATCAACCGTTTCAATGCAGGTGAAATTCCGGCGATTTTCGATATCATCGAAGAAATGCGGATTCCCCGGATATGTTTTTATCACCTGGTCTATGCCGGCAGGGGGTCATCTTTGGTAAACGACGACTTAACGCATGAGCAGACCCGCAAGGCCGTCGATCTGATAATCGACAGGACAAAGGCCCTCCATGACAAGGGGATGCCCACCGAGGTGCTGACGGTCGACAATCACGCTGACGGGCCCTATCTCTATCTGCGCATGAAAAAAGAAAACCCTGACCGGGCCCGGGAGGTCTATGAACTCTTGAAAATGAACGAGGGGAACAATTCGGGCAGAGGAATCGGGTGCGTCAGCTGGGACGGCGAGGTATATGCCGACCAATTCTGGAGGCACTACAGCTTTGGAAACGTTCGGAAACGAAAATTTTCCGAAATATGGACGGATCTTTCCGATCCCTTGATGAAACGGCTCAAGGAAAAGAAAAAATATGTAACCGGCCGATGCGCCACCTGCCGTTGGCTCGATATCTGCGCCGGTAATTTCAGGGTCAGGGCCGAGGCCGTTACCGGCGATATCTGGGCCCCGGACCCTGCCTGTTATCTAACAGATGAAGAGATCAGGAGGTAAAGGATGCAGTTTCCAGACTACAGACCCAGGCGCATGCGGCAAAACAGCGCATTCCGGCGCATGATACGCGAAACCCGGCTTTCGGTCGATCAACTCATAATGCCCCTTTTTGCAGTAAACGGGAAAAACGTCTCGGAACCGATCCCGTCCATGCCCGGACAGTTCCACCTCTCCGTGGACAACATCGTAAAAGAAGCGGAAAAAGCCGAAAAAATGGGCATACCGGCGGTTCTCTTGTTCGGAATCCCGGATAAAAAGGATCCTCTCGGAACCCGGGCCTATGCAAAAGACGGCATCGTCCAGAGGGCCGTATCCGCGATCAAGAACAAATGCCCGAAACTCGCGGTGATAACCGATGTCTGCCTCTGCCAGTACACGGATCACGGCCATTGCGGAATGGTCGACAATGGTATCATAGACAACGACGCCACCCTCGATCAGCTCGGCCGCATCGCGGTTTCCCACGCCGGAGCCGGTGCCGACATGGTCGCACCGTCGGACATGATGGACGGGAGGATCGGTTTCATTCGCGAAATGCTTGACGAAGAAGGTTTTTCGCAGGTTCCGATCATGTCTTATGCGGCCAAGTACTGCTCTGCATTTTACGGTCCATTTCGCGAGGCTGCGGATTCCTCGCCAAAATTCGGTGACAGGCGCACCTACCAGATGGACCCGGCAAATGCACTCGAAGCCATCCGGGAAGTCGCATTGGATGTTACCGAAGGGGCGGACATCGTGATGGTGAAACCGGCCCTTGCTTACCTTGACATCATCTGCAGGGTGCGGGAGGAATTCGACCTTCCGGTGGCCGCATACAATGTCAGCGGCGAATACGCACTCATCAAGGCCGCACAAAAAATGGGCTGGATCGACGGCGACCGTGTGATGATGGAGGTTCTGACGGCCATCCGGAGAGCCGGAGCCGACATGATTCTCACATATTTTGCCATGGATGCTGCCCGGTTGCTCACCAGCCTGTAACCGGTCATTTATCACCTTACCAGCGCAAGGAAAAAACAGATACAATGCATAAAAAGCCTTCCTTTAAACAGGCAGATAAAAACGAAGCGGACGTGCCTCAGCTGCGGCTCGTGGCATGGGAAACGACCAGGAACTGCAATCTTTCCTGTGTCCATTGCCGGGCCGCCGCCACAAAAGGACCTTATTCCGGAGAGCTGGACACCCAGGCTTCCCTTCACCTGCTCGACCAGATCGCAGATACCGGCAAGCCGATCATCATACTGACGGGCGGCGAGCCGCTCCTCCGGCCGGATATCTTTGAAATCGCAGCACACGGCACAAAAAAGGGCCTGAGAATGGTCATGGCGCCCAACGGAACCCTCGTTGATCACGAGACTGCCCGGAAAATGAAGGATGCCGGCATCATGCGAATCAGCATCAGCATCGATGGTGCATCGGCCGAGCGGCACGACGGTTTCAGGGGGGTTGACGGCGCCTTTGCCGCTGCCATGAAGGGGATCGAGGCTGCCAAGGCGGTCGGCCTGGAATTCCAGATAAACACCACGATCACGAAACTCAACAAGGACCAGATTCCCGAGATTCTCCGTCTTGCCGAATCCCTCGGCGCCGCTGCTCTCCACATATTCCTCCTAGTGCCCACGGGCCGGGGTAAATACATTGTCGACCAGGCCATATCAGGTGCCGAATACGAATCGACCCTGAACTGGTTCTATGATCAGCGTGACAAGACTTCACTCCAGCTCAAGGCAACATGCGCACCCCATTACTACCGGATACTCCGGCAGAGGGCCCGGGCCGAGGGAAAATCCGTGACATTTGAGACACACGGACTCGACGCCGTGACCCGTGGCTGTCTCGGCGGGATCGGGTTCTGTTTTATCTCGCATACCGGTACCGTACAGCCCTGCGGCTTTCTCGATCTTGACTGCGGGAATGTGTCGACCACTCCTTTTAAGGAAATATGGCAAAAATCGGAGATCTTCAAATCGCTGAGAGATTATGACCGCCTGAAAGGCAAATGCGGCCTGTGCGAATTCAAACGCGTATGCGGCGGCTGCCGGGCAAGGGCTTATGAGGCGACCGGGGACTTTCTGGCAGAGGAACCATTGTGCAAATACGAGCCACGGGGTATAAAGCAGGGATGAAAACAATGCCCTTGATTTATTCGGACTTCGATAAATTCCGTCCCTGCACTATTGCGTCTATATGCATGTAATCCATAATGGTTTCGGTATTGTGCGGCGCAAAACGATCCTCTTTGGAATTTTCACCTGTTCCCGTAAGGGCGGCTTTATCCCCACCATTTCCACATTCAGAAAAAAATGCCTTTTATGGCAAAAGGTGTGAGTTGACGCCATAGTAAATGAAAATGGAAATCGTTCAAATATACTTAACGCAGATGGCAAACTTCTGCTATCTCGTAGGAGATAAGGCCACCAGGAAATGCGCGGTCATCGACCCGGCCTTTGAACCCGGGAAAATACTGAAAGCCGCATCCGAAAAAGGCCTGACCATCACCCATGTCATCAACACGCACGGCCATTTCGACCATACGTCGGCAAACGCTGCCATACTCGAAGCCACAGGAGCCTGCCTTTGTATCCACGAAGCAGACGCGCACGCTGTATCCGGAATATTTCAACGGGTCGTATCCCGGTTTGCAGGCGGCAAGGTTTCACCTCCCCCGGACCGTAAACTCAAGGACAACGAAAATATCCGGGTTGGAAAAATCGGGCTTTCAGTCATTCATACACCCGGGCATACACCCGGCTCCATCTGCATCTATACGCCTGGACATGTATTTACCGGGGACACCCTTTTTGTCGGGTCGATCGGCAGGACCGATCTTCCGGGCGGATCACACAAAGCAATGCTGAAGTCCATCCGCGAGCGCCTTTATACGCTGCCCGGAAATACCATTGTCTGGCCGGGACATGACTATGGTCCATCACCATCTTCGACCATCCGGCATGAACGCGAGACCAACCCTTTTACCTGAGCGGCCTGCGGACAATTTTTTAATGCACAACGATGATGTTAAAAGCTTTTCATGGTGACAAATTACCACTGTATCAGAAAACAACTCATCAATTATTTCAAATAATTACAGGCTGTTTTTCAAGGTCTCTGTCGGAGAGGCGTGAGGTTTTGTGAAACGAGGCTCATGATACGGCCGGGGCGTGATAAAACAGACCTTAAAGGAAAACATCCTATGACAAAAGCCGATCTGACTCCGAAACAGGCCGCAGGGCAAAGGATCATGGCCGGGTTTTACGGAACCGGGCTGACAGATGACCTGAAATTCCTGATCGGGCAAGTAAGGGTCGGGGGCATCATCCTGTTTGCCAGGAACATCGAAAACCGCAGTCAGCTCAAAGAACTGTGCGCGGATGTCCAGAACCATGCCCGGGAATGCGGACAACCCCCACTTTTTATTGCAATCGACCAGGAAGGCGGTTGTGTGTCGAGACTCAGGCCGCCCGAATTTCCGGAGTTTCCCGGCGCACCCGACATCCAGAACATAAACGGCGCGATTGTCTTTGGAAACAACGTATCAAGGGAGCTGAAAACCGCCGGGATCAACATGAACATGGCTCCGGTGCTGGATGTGGCACCCCCGTCCATCGACAGCATAATGAAAGACAGGATGTTTAATCATGATCCCTTAACTGTTGCAAAAATCGGCTCCACAATCATAGATACGATGCAGAAAAACGGGATTATGGCCATAGCCAAGCATTTCCCGGGTATAGGGCGAACTGTTTCCGATTCCCACATGGAAAGACCCGATCTTGAAACTCCGCTCGATTACATGGATCAATTCGACCTCATCCCCTTCAAAAGCGCCATCCGGCACCATGTATCCGGCATCATGCTCTCCCATGTCCGTTATACCGCGATCGATCCGGCCTGGCCGGCCAGCCTCTCGATTACGATAGCATTATCGCTTCTCCGGGAAAAGCTTGGATTTGACGGCCTTGTCATGACCGATGACCTTGACATGGGAGCCATAAAAAATCATTATGGGATTGAAACCGTAGGACAAAGGATTATCGAGGCAGGAATTGATATCGCCCTTATCTGCCATAGCATGAATGACGTAGAAACCATGGCGGGGCTTTTTGAAAAACAATTGAGGAATCCTGGAAATTTCCGTGACAAGGGTATGGAATCCGTGAATCGGATCATGGAGATGAAATCGAAATTCCTGTCAATGCCTTGGAGATAAAAACAATAAACCGCCATTTTTTAACCGGTCTGATTACATATCGGGGATGCTTATGGACATAGATGACCTCCGCCTGTCTGAAGAAGTCAACAGGCTCTTTAACCAGCTGGACATAAAAGACATTCGGCAAGCCGATCACGCACCATGCCATGAGCCCGGCACTTCCATGCAGTCGATAGATGCGGAAAAAGCCGAAGACGTATGGCGGATTTTCCTTGTAGATTTCGTGCGATATTTCACGCTTAGCATCGCCGAAGACAGGATACTTACAAAAGAAAATACCCGGGAGGTATCAATAATGCGGTTTATCGATACTCTCCGCCTTCTCGACCAGAAACCCAACCATGAAAGAACTATACTGATACGGGCAAAGGAACAATTCTACAACGGGAAGAAAAGCAACCCGGGGGATTACACGGTATTTTTCGGAGACATAGTCCTTGACAACGATTGTATAAAGGCGATTATAGAGCGAAACGGCGTTAAATTCTCCCATCTTAAAAACCGGCTTGCAGACGGATTTTCAATACTTTCCAGGTACAAAATCCGTACGCTCTACCTTGAAATCCCGAAGGAATCTCCTGCGGACATAGAACGGATGCGCCTTTCGCTGCGCATACTCGCGGCCTATCACGAAGCCATGAGCACGGGCAGCGACGCATTTTACAAAAAAGACGAAAAAGAGGTGAGGCTTAACATCATCAAGGATGAAAACCGCCGGCCGAACCCGAATCTCGTCCTGCTTGCAGCCTTAAACGGCCTCGAACCCGAAGTTTTAAACGGTCTTGTGAGCAAGATCGACTCATGGATGCACCGGCCCGAGGCCCAGGCACTGAGAAAACAATTCACCAGCATTTACAGCGCGCTTTTCAGTATAAAGAAAATCAGGGAAAAACTCGTCCGTCCACCCTTTGAAATCAACAACATCCAGTGGTCCATGTTGGAGCGGGTGCACGACGTCATCTCCAACGAAAAGGCCCGCATAGTCCAGATCATTGATGAAAAATTCAAAAGCACGCCCGAGCAGAGTGCGAAAATCATGGAAAGTATCTATGGAAACGATTTCGACACAATCTCACCCGCCGCACTAATCGACCGCCTTTCCATGATTGCCGAGCTTTTGAAAAAAATCGAAGGAGACTGGGACTACCAGGAAATAAACGAGGAGGTCCTGAACAATATCCGCAAGCGTCTTGAATATGTCCCGGATGAAGTCTTTGACAAAATCCGAATGAAAGACCGGAAAATCGAATATACCGATGCCGGCGGAGGAGTTTTTTTTACAGACCTTCCGCCATCTCTTGCAAAACCCTTCTCCTTTTACTACGCCCGTGCGAAAACCAGGCTGAAGGTCAAGAAAATGATCGGAAAGGAGGTGACCTTCAGCGAAGCCGATTACCGGATGATAGCCCTTGAATTCAAGATTGAACCAGAAGACGCCAGGGAACTAATCCGCCTGCTTTCCGGGTGTTTCACTGCGGAAGGCGGTTTTTCAAGAGATTATTTCGAAGCCCGGATTTCCGATTTCATACGCCATGAAAAAAAGGTGTTCGAGTTTTTATGGTATTATCTGAAAGAGATGGTGACACGAAAAGATCGCCTTGCTTTTTTAAACGCCATGCAACGTCTCATCGAACGCCTCAAGCAGCCTAAAAAAGCCGCAATCTTCATCCTTTCCGATATTTGCAGGAATCCCTTGTCCATCCAATATTCCGACAGAAACGCATTCATGCTGTGCACGATCCTGATCCGTTCTTACAACAAGGAACTGCATATAGACACGGAAATCACACCCGAAGAGGTATTGATGGTAAATGAAGGCATAAACCGTGAGGTTGCCATTCCGGTCTCCAGGATGATCGACCAAATGGAAAAACCATTTTTAAAAAAAGTCCGCACCATACATCTTGAATTCCAAAATGCCCTTGACGGCGCTTACGGTCCGGGTTCATCATTTCCCATCAATTTTCTTTTTGCCCTGAAACGGGAAATGTTTATATTCTTGTCCCTTATCGGAGGTGAAACCGCCTTTTCGGTGGTACGGAAAGAGCTCAGGGAACTGGGGGATCCGGATGCCAGGATTTATAAGTATCGAAAAAGCATGGAATACCTCCCCCTGCTCCTTTCCCTTCTCCAGGTGGCGGTCAGGGGGATTGCACGGGCGGGCCAAAAAGAAGACATCAAGTTGCTTATGCTTATCAAAGGCCGTAAAAAACGCTTCATGGATATGGACATAAACAATAAGAGGCACAGGGACATGGTCCGCCGCGTAATGAATTGGGTCGACACGGCCATGCAGAGGATCACATCACAGGCCGCAAGCTAATCACTTTCAGGCTCTTCGGGAATAAAAATCTTAAATTCCACGCCCTTGCCCGGTGCGCTCTTGCATTCAATACTACCTTTAAGGGTCTGGGAGACCTGGTTGTAAACAATGTGCATTCCGAGACCCGTCCCTCCAGCATGACGGCGCGTGGTGAAAAACGGCTCGAATATCCGGCCGACCATTTCCTTTTCCATTCCCACCCCGTTATCACGGTAAATCAGACGGATACCATCTGAAACCCGCTCAATCGAAATATGGATGTCACCCTTCTCGACACCGTCAAACCCGTGAACCAGCGAATTGATGACCAGGTTGGTGATAATCTGGGCGATGGCTCCGGGATAGCTGTTTATCTCGATATCGTCCGGGCAATCAACGACAATCGAATGCTTAGTATGCTTAAATTTCGGACGCATGCTCACGAGCACTTCATCCAGGTAATCTTTTAAATTAAAACGCCTCCTTTTCCCTGCGGTCTGGTCCACGGCCACCTGCTTGAAACCGGCCACCAGGTCAGCGGCCCGCTTTAAATTCGAAAGAATCAGCGCCGAGGAGTCCTCGGCCGCCTTAAGATACATCCTTAATTTATCCCTGAAACCGGGATCTTCCGGGTCTGTTTTTGCGATTTGCCTTGTTTTTTCCTGCAAAAAAGAGGCGGCGGTTACAGAAACGCCCACCGGCGTATTGACCTCGTGGGCGACCCCGGCCACGAGTCCGCCCAGGGAGGCCATTTTTTCGGATTCAACGAGTTTCTTCTGCGCCTCGACCAGGGTTTTGTAGGATTTTTCCAGCTCGGCCGTGCGCTCCTTTACACGGTTTTCGAGATCTTCGTTCAAGCGCCTGATCTTTTCTTCCCATGATTTCCTTTCCGTAATATCCGTTACCATGGCAAAGGATCCAACCGGTTTTCCGTCTTCGAAAAGTGGAGTCGCCTTTATCAGGCAATGAACGGTTGTATTATCGGGTCGCTCGAAAGTAATTTCATAAGCACTCCTTTTTCCTTCCTGCCGAAGGGCCAGCTCCTTTTTGAATATCTCGGCGTTTGCCTTGTCGACCGTGGTCAGGATGTTCCTTCCTAAAAGATGCTGCCGCGACATGCCCAGGATGGCACACATTTCCGGGTTCAGATCTGTGATATATGCATCGTTGTCGAGCTCCACAAATCCTTCGTTTGCAGTTGTGATGAGCATCCTGAGCCTGTTTTCGGCACGCCTGAGATCGTCATAGAGCATGGCGTTTTCAAGGGCAATGGCGGCCTGGGCCGCGATAACCTTCATCGATTCAAGGTGTTTTCTGGTAAATGCTCCGTAGATCAGGTTGTTTTCCGCATACAGAATACCGACGAGATACTTTTGATGAATAATCGGCATGCACAGAATCGATTTGGGTTTTTTATCCATTATGTAGGGATCGTTTGCATACATCTCCTCAATCGAGGCATCGTCTATGACGACTGCTTCATGTGTGCGTTCGACAAA
>Ga0114934_10002659_pt1 | contig 11402 bp, 12 predicted proteins | sample 4SBtaG_2_FD_99695 | JGI IMG/M metagenome (GOLD analysis project Ga0114934, IMG submission 99695) | Deep subsurface microbial communities from Kolumbo volcano to uncover new lineages of life (NeLLi) - 4SBTROV10_white metaG | ecosystem: Environmental > Aquatic > Marine > Volcanic ...
ACAGCTTTACCATCTGCTAAAGCATTGGCAATCTTCATAGCAGCACTTGGCTTTTCACATATAATTAATTCGTAATTCATTAATCTTATAGGGCTAAGGAACTCCTTAAAAATGTTTCCCTGACATTTCTAAGTAGTTTTTCAAGGTTTTTATTGAGGAGAAATTATTTTTTTAGAACAACATGAGTCCTTTTAGTAAGTTTTTTTGAATCTTCATATGTGATGCTTTTAATTTTAAAATGATTTTTTAAGAGTTTTTCAAAATTTTTCTTAGTAATATAGCGGTGTAAGAGAAAAGATTTTTTTCCGAAAAATAATAGTTTAAACAAGTTCTTAATATTAATCAAGAATTTAATCATAAAATTATTTACTACTTTATCAATAATTATTAATTGTCCATTATTCTTCAATAATTTGTGGCATTTTTCTAATACTTTTTCTTTATCTTTTATGTGGTGAAGACTCATTCTGATTATTATTGAATCAAACTGTTTCTTCAAGGATATATTAGTAACATCTTCTAATAATAAGTGAACATTTTTTTTCTTGGAGAACTTCTCTTCACAAATAGTAATCATTTCTTTAGAACCATCTACGCCATAAATAACTCCTTTTTTTTCTAATAAGGATATTGTGTTACCTGAACCACAACACAAATCCAAGAATGAATTCCCTTTAATATTATTAAGAATGAATGAATCTATTTTTTTGGAAAAAGTTTTGTTTTTAATCTTTTTATCATACTCGCGAGCATCTTCTCCTTCTATAAGTCCTTTCATGATAGAATATAGGAATATTTTGTTATTTATTAAGTTTATATAAAAAAGTGGGCCTGCCCAGATTCGAACTGGGGTCCTATGGTCCCAAACCATAGATGATAGATTGCTCCTTAAACAATCTTAGACAATCCTAAGATTAGTGTAAGTCCAAGCTACACCACAGGCCCGACGATAAAAATAGTAAAAGTCGGTAAAAAGTTTGAATGGGTCGACTGGGATTTGAACCCAGGACCTCCACGTTTCTTAACAACTAAAGTTGTTCTTCAGCGTGGCGCTCTTCCGCTGAGCTATCGACCCTTGATACTTTGAGTGAAAAAAGTTGGTTTATAAATTTATTGCTAGTTTTTTATCTTATTCTTCTTTTCATCCTCATAATATGCTCAAGACAAACTATTTAAATAACAGCTTTCCTCAATAATATTTATGAAAGCAGAAGATGTTGTCGATACTCTAAGTAAGTTAGAACGACAAGTTTTACCGAACCTTGAAAATAATCGATTAGTTTCAGAATTAGCAAACAAATCAGGTATGAAAGTAGTCGAAGCTATGCGTGCTTGTCAATGGCTTGAAAACAAAGGAGTTGTTAAGTTAGAAAACCATAATGTTAAGACTCTTACTCTGGATAAATTTGGTCAAGAAGCTTTTGATAAAGGAATGCCTGAAAAAAGGTTGTTAAAAGCAATTAAAGATTCTAAGAAGAGTTTAGAGCAATTAGAAAAAGAAGCGAGCATGATTAAACCAGAGCTTTACGCAACAATGGGTGTTCTCAAGGGGAAAGTGGCTATTAATATTCTTAAAGAAGGAAAATCAACCATTCTAGAAATCACTAGTCAAGGATTGAAATTATTAAATAAAGATTCTTTAGAAGAACAACTAATGAAGAAAATAGTGTCTGAAAAAAATCTTGATCCGAATTCTTTAGAGTCAGAATGGAAATTTGCTCTTGATAACCTTAATAAAAGAAAGCAATTCATAAAAATAGTTGAGAAAAAAGACAAAAAAATAATGTTGACGAGTCTAGGGCGAGAATTGTTAAAAATAGACTTAAAAAAATTAGGTAACATAACAGATAAATTAACCAGTGAACAACTCAAGACAGGTAAATGGAAAGAATTGAAATTCAGAAAATTCGATGTATCTAGTAGTTTGCCAAAAGTTGAGCATGGAAAAAAACATTTTGTGAATGAAGCCATCGAGTATGTCAAGCAAATATGGTTAGACCTCGGCTTTCAAGAGATGCGAGGAAGTCATGTTCAAAGCGCTTTCTGGGATTTAGACACTTTGTTTGTTCCTCAAGATCACCCTGCTAGAGAGATGCAAGACACCTTCTACTTAGAAAACCCTAAAACAAGCGACTTAAACAAGGATGCTGATATTAAGAAGTTAGTTAAAGAAGTTAAGAAAGTTCACGAGGACGGAGGGGATACTGGTAGTTTAGGTTGGCGTTATAATTTTTCAGAAGAAGAAGCTAGTAAGAACTTATTGCGAACCCACACCACTGTTATTAGTGCTCAGACTCTTTTCGAATTAAAAAAGAAGTTCAAAGGCAAGAATGTTAAGCCAGGAAAATACTTTATTGTGGGTAAGGTTTATCGTAATGAAGCCATGGATTGGAAACACTTATTTGAATTTCACCAAGTAGATGGAATAGTTATAGATGAAAACGCTAATTTCAAAAACCTAAAAGGATACTTAAGAGAGTTCTTTACCAAGATGGGTTTTTTAGATATAAGATTAAGACCTGCTCATTTCCCTTATACAGAACCTAGTGTTGAAGTAGATGTTTTACACCCGGTAAAAAAAGAATGGGTTGAACTTGGAGGAGCAGGAATCTTCCGACCAGAAGTTACTAAGACCCTGATAGGTAAAGAAATTCCTGTACTTGCATGGGGTTTAGGTCTTGAAAGAATTATTTCAGATTATTATGGAATTACTGATATTAGAGAATTATATGGGAATGATTTACAAGAATTAAAAGAGAAAAAATTGTTTTTGAAGTGAATTAAAAAATGATGATTAATTGATTAATTAAATGATTAATTGATTCATATTGATTGATTTAAGAGTTGATATTTATGCCAACCATTACTATAAGCAAAAAAGAATTGTTGAAAACCCTGGGGAAAACAACCAAGGAATTGCCTGATAAAGAGTTAAAAGATCGTATTAGTATGTTAGGAACTGACCTTGAAGGAATTGAAGGCGACGAAATAAGTGTAGAAATATTTCCCAACAGACCAGACTTACTTAGTTTACAAGGATTTAGTAGGGCACTAAGTAGTTTCATGAGCATCAAGCCAGGATTAAAAAATTATGAAGTGAAAAGCTCTGGAGAAAAAGTAATTATTGATTCTTCAACAAAAGATTGCAGGCCATACACTGCTTGTGCAATAATCAAAAACCTAAAAATAACAGAAGAAGTTCTTAAAGACATAATCATGATTCAAGAAAAACTTCACATAACCTTTGGTAGAAACAGAAAAAGAGTGGCCATAGGCATTTATCCTATGGAACAAATAAAGTTCCCTATTTATTTCAAAGGTTTAAAACCAGAAGAGATAAGATTTCGACCTCTTGAAGCTCGAGGAGAAATGACTGCAAAACAGATTCTTGAAGATCATCCTAAAGGAAAAGATTATGCTCATTTAATGACTGGATTAAAAAGATACGCTTGCTTCATTGATAGCAATAATGAAATAATGAGCATGACTCCCATCATTAATAGTGACAAGACAGGAAAAATTAGTGAAAAAACAACAGAAGTATTTGTTGAGTGTAGTGGATTTGATTTTAGAATAGTTAACGAAACACTAAACATGATAGTTACTTCATTAGCAGATATGGGTGGAAAAATTTATTCTATAGAACTAGATTATAAAACTACTAATACCCGAGAAACGACTCCTAATCTAAAACCTAAAAAAATGAAACTCGACTTGGTTTATGTTAATAAATTATTAGGATTAGAGCTTAAAGAAAAAGAATCAAAGAAACTTCTTGAAAAAATGGGTTATGGTTATGATGAAAAAACAAAGAACGCATTAATTCCTAGTTATAGAACAGACATCATGCACCAAGTAGATTTTGCAGAAGATATCGCTATTGCTTATGGTTACGAAAACTTTGAAGAAACAATACCTAATGTGGCGACTATTGCTGAAGAAAACAGTTTGGAAAAGTTTGCTAAAAAAATAAGGAATTTTTTGGTTAGTCATAATCTTGTAGAAACTAAAGGTTTCAATCTTATTAGCAGTTCAAATATTAAGAAATTAAGTATTAAAGAAAAGCCAGTTGTCCTGGCTAATAGTGTTAGTGATAATCACGACATTCTTAGACCTAATCTTCTTGGTTCTTTAATGACTAATTTCAACAAGAACAAACAATACGAGTACCCTCAAAGAATGTTTGAAATAGGAAGAACTTTCAAACTAGATAATGGTTTGGAAACAGGTGTTAGAGAAAGCACTTCATTAGTCATAGGCATTATTGGGGAAGAAGCAAATTTTACTGCTATAAGACAAATAGCTGATTCTTTATTTTCCGCTCTTGGAATTGATGCTAAATATGAATCCCATAGTCATCCTTCTTTTATTGAAGGAAGATGCGCAACTATTAATAATAAAGGTTTGTTTGGAGAAATATCTCCTGTGGTAATAACTAATTATGAATTAGAGTATCCTGCGGCGGTTCTCGAAATTGATTTAGAAGGATTGTTCGAACTAGTTAAGAACAAATAATAATAAGAAAATAGAAAATAAAATTAAAAAAAGTTTGTTTTTCTCATGATATTTCATGATATTTATTCAATACTTAACTGTTACTTTCTCATCTATTACTTTGTATTCTTTAAACAAGAATATTATTGTGCTTAAACCATAGATTAAATAAACAATGCTTTGAACAATGCTTACCCAAACATTATTTGGTAATAATTGGTCGGTGATTGAGAAAGTAATGCTTATCACTAAGTAAACAAAAATAGCTGTTAAAGCAGTTAAAATAACGTGTCTTGTTTTTTTCTTTAACCAAGACCTACTTTTATTCATACATTCCCAAGCAGTCTTGCTTTTCTTTCTAGTAATTACTTGTTCAGTGAACATTATTGCGAACAAAAACCAAATCACACTAATAATAAAAAACAATGCACTTATGACTGCTAAAACTCCAAAACTCCAAGAAGCAACCATGTTACCCTTGGTTAAGAAAAATAATAGTAAAAAAATCATTAGAGGAACGCTCAATAAAAAAATGATTACTATCTTATAAATATTAAAACCAAACAATTTTTTTGTGTTCTTAAAATATTTTTTAAAATTTCTAAGACTAGTTTTTCCTTTCTCAACAATCTCATTAGCCATCCCTAAAATGCCTGATTGAAAAAACACGCTTACTAAAATAACTGCTAAAAAAGTTAATAACGCAATAATACCCATTATGAATAAGTTAAAAGGTTCATAAAAAATAGCTTTAGACAATGCATCTGCAGTATTACCTGACATTAAAGCAATAAAAGGCTCTCCGTACTTAGAAATCATTATTGCCACCCAAGACAAGCTACCTATTGAAGCAACAATCATTACAGTTATTATTTGAATTAATAAAGGTAAAAAAATGCTTATGTTGTTGAAACTATCCTTAACAGAATCCCAGTAATTTTTAAAATAATTAATCATTTTAATGATTAGAATAAAAGGGAAATTTAAATAGTTTATGAAAAAGTCTTTACTTTAAAGTAGACTAACAAGCTTATTCTTGTGGTTTATCTACTTTTTCTGTTTTTTTAACTTCAGATTTTTCTTCTTTTGGTTGTTCTGAGACACTAACCTTCTCTTCAACAACTTCTTTAGTTACTTTTGCCTTTCCTTTCTTCTTTGGTTCAGGCTTAACCTTAGCTTTTCTAACCTTCTTAGGTCTTTCTCCTGCTTTCTTAGGCTTAGTAGTCATAGTCTTAATACCAATTGCTTCTAAAGCTTTAACAACTTCTTCATGACCTGCTTTTTCTTTAATAGAAACTTTTTTAGCAGTAGGTTCAACATGCTTTTTATTGCACTTCTTTCGTCTAGTAGCACCATCAATTAAGACGGTGTTATCGTCAATAACTTCTACGATTACGCATTTTTTACCAGCATCTCTACCAGCAACTTTCATACAAATTCTTCCAACATTATACATTTTTAAATTCCTCTATAATTTTTTTTGATACTTCCTCTCATTAAGAAACCCATTTGTCACCAATCATGGGCGAGAGATTTATTTTTTTGTTATAAAAATAATTTATAAGGAGTTTTATTCTTCTTTTTCTTGAGTTTCCATTATGTTTTCAACAGTGTACATGTTTTTCATACATCTACCACATAAATTACCGCCGAAAGGTCTTTCAGGTCTCTTTTGCGATTTAGGAGCATTTTTAGCTTGTGTAGCGCTAAATCTAGGGATTCCTGGTAAAGGAGCACCGCAAGCACCACATCGTTGTTGATTAGGCTTAGTTTCTTTAAAATGCTTTTTTAACCTGCCACCAGGAACTTTTACTTGTTTTTCTTTAAATCTTGATGATTTGAACATTCCTCTCATTTTAATTTATCCTCGAATAGTTTTAGCTGCCAACATGTTATAGGGGATGGAGAAATTATCTCTTTATAAATATAGTTGTTAAAAAGGGGTGTGTCCTAAAAGTCCTACTTCACTTACCTTGTTAAAAGAAAAAAATAGTTGAATATGTTTTAAACCATTATTAATTAAACCAACCAGCCACTCTTAATAAAATATTGGTAAAACCTGCTTTTAAGCTCTTGCTAACTGTTTGTCCTTCTATATCAATATTGCCTTCTGATTTCTCTTTATTAAAGGCTTTTAAAGGCTTTTCAGAATCAAAAACATTTTTTATAGTGGTTAAGTCCTTTAAATAAAGATTATAACTAGGATCACTAATTGTTTCGCAACTAATGTCCTTTAAAACGCCTTTTTCAGAAACTATGCTACCAACAGGTTTTTTATCAAGAGTATAAATGTTAAATCGCTCATTCTTATAAGGAACATAACTAGGAATCTCTCCACCAATAACCACTTTTTCTTTGATGTAATTACAAATATCTTGAGTTTCAACACCAGAATTTGTTTCTTCAGCAACAACAATCACTGAAGTCATTAGAATAAGCAATAATACCATTAATATAATTATTTTTTTCATTGTGATAAAGTGATACTCAACAAGGGTTTTTATAGTTTTGGGTTAAATATTAACTATCTTTTTCTTTTTCTTCACCTAAAAAAGTCTAGTAGTGTGAATCTTTTCTTCTTTTCTTTTAGTTCAGGTTTTTTCTTTTTGGGTTTTGGTTTGTACTTCCTGGCTCTGATGAACTTTTCAAGCCTTTTTTCAGCATCACTTATTCTAAAAGCCTTCTCATCAATCCTGAATTCTTTGGTGTGGCTGTGAGTGTTATTTCCCCTAATCTTGAAGCGATGCTTCTTATGTAATAATTCGTGGTAAAGAACATATTCAAGCAAGTCTTGGTCTTCTCTAAGAGCAGTGCTTAAAGATATTGTATCATTGCTGAACTCGTAATGACCTAGTTTTGTTAATGAATAAGAACCCCATTTGATTTTAGGCATGCTCATTATGTCGTTAAAATATTCTTTGTTCAATTTTTCAAAAACAATTCTCAGCTCTTCAGGAGTGTCTTTTTCAGAATGATAATTATAATCAGCAATCTTCTTCATGAAGCTGTTATAAAGATCTATGTACATGCTTTTTACTTTGGTTTTGTGCATCTTGTTAAGTAAGTGTTGCATCACGCCTAGTTGTATTTCTTCACTTAACTCCTCGAACTTTTTAGAAAGATTAAAAGTAATTTTCAGAGGACTCATGCTGATTGTAGCGTTATAACCTTTAAACTTAGCAGAATAATTAACTTCAATCTTTTTTCTTAATTGTTTATTTGGATAAAGTTCCTTAAAAGCTTGTTTACCAAGAGGGGCATCATTCATATTCTTAAAAAGAATCAGTAAAGAGTTTTTAATGGTTTTTATAAATCGTTTTTTTCCTCTTTTTTTTAATCAGGTTTTTAATCAGGTAATAGTTCTCGTTTAATATAATTAAAGTTTTCTGGGTATATGTGTCCGTTGGGGCTAAAGGTGGTTATTGTTCCAATTTTTATCCCTACTTTATCGGCTACATACTCTTGTAATTTGTAAGTTTGATAAAGATTAGCAGGCCAACCTAGAGTAAAATCATTGCTTCTAACAACAATTGTCATGTTTAATTTTTCATCTACAACATTGAAAAAAATTGAGTGTAAACTAATCTTTCCTTTAACACCCATTTTTCCTTCTATTTCTGGATTCCAAAGATTAATTATTGCTTGAGTGCTAATGGGTTTCTTCTTAAGAACAGGAATAACAAAATTATCAACTTGGTTAATTCCATTGTAATCAAATATTTTTTGACCATAACTATACTCGTAATTTCTAGTGCTTTTATCCATTATTAAACTTAAAAGTTCTTCTTTACTAGGATAAATCCAGTGTTCTTGAGATTCGAGTAATTCAATTAATTCTTCTGATTTTTCTCCTTGAGAAACTTCCACGATTACATTGTGCATGAAAATTCTTTTTCTACCATCTTTTAAAGAAGTAATTGTTCCTTGAGAACTAATGGTTTTCATCACTTTATTCCAAGCTTCCATAGGGGTTTTTGTTTGTATTAGTAAAGTCATTTTTATTGCCTTAGTTTAATTTATTAGTTTATTAGTTTAAAGGAAATTTGTTAGTTTCAAATCACCTGATAATCCTCTAAAATCAAGACTGATTATTGGCAGTTGACTCAAATTAAAGAGGTATCTAAGTATCTTTAAGTTTTCATCCATAGAGGCGTTTTTATCAACGAATATTCTGAAACGATCAGCTCCTTCAAATAATTGTGAAGTCCTTGTTCTTATCTCAAGAGTTTCTTTAATGCTTTGTAATTGTTTTAAAGACCCTATATGGCTTTTTTTGTATCTTCTTTCGCTAAGAAAATCTTGATCAAATTTTACAAAGCAACTACTTAAGTTTATGTTAAACATCATAGGTAATCCGCAACTCTTATACACATTTTGTTGAGTGTTACTAAAAATCTTGTTCTCTTCTTTAATGCTTTCTAACAAGCTCAAATAATTATTAACATTTTTTTCTTCATAATCATAATTCCATAATCGAATATAAGTTTTTCCGAGTGAAAAAAGATTTTTTCCTTCTTTTTGAAATTCGTTAGTGAAAAATCTTAATTGTTTTCTACAAATTTTAAACATTGCTTTCTTAGCTTTACTCATTAATTCTCTGAAATAAACAAAGTTCAAACCATTTGTGAATATTTTTTCTAAGTCGATAGCGATTGTTGCTTCTGAAACAATTGCGCCAACATAATTTCCTTGAGCAATCTTTTTCTTGTAAAAAGAAAATTCTTTTTGATCCAATGAGTAAGGTCCAGCTCTGCCAAAGAATATGGGTTCAGAATTTAATTGGTTGTTTTTCAAATTGATTTTGACTCTTATTTTTAAAAATTCTTTTATTATGTGTTCTAATATTCCTCCTTTCCTGATTTGTTTAGGATTAATTTCAAAAATGAATCTTATCATTTTAGGTCTTAATTTTGAATAAATTCTTAAGAATTCTTTTAATTTTTCAGAACTCTTTAATTTTTCTAAATCTATTATGAAGTTAATTACTAAATCATAATCTTCTGTGTCGTTGATTAATTGGTGAAAAAAATATTCTAAATCTGAGAATTCAAATTTATCTATAAACTCTTGAAAATTGTTTATTGCTATTACATCATTTATTTGTGGAAAAATTGTTCTTAAATACTTGTGAAGTTTATTTGGGTTACTAAAAACTTCTGATTCTATTAAGACTGCGTTTTTTTTGTTAACCCACGATTCAGGTCTGTATTTCTGAATTATTCTTTGAGAAATATATCCGTCGATTCTCGTAGTTATTGATGCTGGTTTATTGATTATTATCTTTTTATTTTTATCTTCTATAATTAGTTCTCCTTGTTCAAATGTTAAACGATATTTTTTTTCACCTTTACCAATGGTTCCAGTGTTGGAGATTATTCCTTCTTTTTCTAATTTGTTAAGATGATATAATAATTTTCTGTGAAGCTGAGCTTTTTTCTTTTTTAATTTACGATTTTCTGAAACACTTAATTTTCTAAATTTAGAAGCTTCTTTTATTTCGTCGTATTGTTCAATAAATATGTTTCTTACCAGGGTTCCTGTGCTTATTTCTGCTATAGGTTCTTTCTTGAATTGATTAAGAATTGCTTCTTCAAGTTTATGCATTTTTTTTATCCCCCCTAAGACTATAAATGGGTCTTTATTTATAAATTTGTTCAATGTGACTAAGAAGTAAGAACAGTTTTGTTTCAGAAAAAATTATTTTTTTCTTAGATTTTGTTTGTTTTGACGCTTATATTTATAAAAGAACCTGTTTTGTTTCAAAAATTTTCTGAAGAAGTAGATATTAGTTCTAAAATAAGCTTTAATTCACTGATACAACTAACTCTTGTAATTAAATCGAAAAAACCGTTTTTTACTCGGATTTGATTGAATTTTTTGTGTTTTAATCAATTTTTGTGTTTTAATCAAATTTTTTTTTATGGGGGGGTTGAATAATGGGGAGAAAAAAAAATAATGAATTGTTGTTACTAAGCCATTTTAGACGAAATGCTAGAGAATCATTAACTAAGATTAGTAGAAAAACAAGTATACCTGTATCCACAATTTTTGATAGATTAAAGAGTTATGAAAATGGCTTGATAAAGAAACACACTGTCTTGTTAGACTTTAATAAGTTAGGTTACATGGCTCGTGCTAATGCTATGTTACAATTATCTTCTGAATCAAGAGTGGCAGCTAAAGAATTCTTGTTAAAAAACAATGTTGTAAACTCTTTATACAAGATTAATAACGGCTTTGATTACTTTGTAGAATTAATATGTAAAGATATGAAAGAACTAGAACAATTTTTAGAAGATTTAGAACAAAAATTTCAAATAAAACAAAAAATGGTTTTTTATATTATAGAAGATTTAGCCAGAGAAAAGTTCATGACAGAACCCGACCTAATCAGATTAGAAAATTAAATAATTTATCATGAATGTTCGCTTATTTTAATAATAGCTTCAGCCAAGTCTCCTTCAGTATCCTCTAGAGCCTTCATAGCTTCTTCTTCTGTACAATTAGTTTGCGACATTATAGTATCAAGATCTTCTTGAGTAATCTCAATCACTTCGTCTTCACTAGAATTAATAGGCTCCTCAACATAATTTCCTGATAATTGCCAGGTTTCTTGACCCATGGCTTTAACCTTTGCCAAACTAGGATTATTAAAAACAAGCTTTTTATCTTCTAATTCAATAATAACTCTAGTAGCATCAACATCTACTTGAGCAATACCCATCTGCTTCATAGCAGCTTTCATTTGTTTAGGATTAATTCCAGGAATCATTTTTTAATCCTCACATTAATTAAGTTAAAGATTAATTTAAGATAAAGCATTTCTACTTAAGACCAAACATTTGAACTCCGTAAACATTCAAAATAATCATTACTATAATAACTATTATGCAAAGAGCAACAATGTG
>Ga0114934_10002660_pt1 | contig 11401 bp, 5 predicted proteins | sample 4SBtaG_2_FD_99695 | JGI IMG/M metagenome (GOLD analysis project Ga0114934, IMG submission 99695) | Deep subsurface microbial communities from Kolumbo volcano to uncover new lineages of life (NeLLi) - 4SBTROV10_white metaG | ecosystem: Environmental > Aquatic > Marine > Volcanic ...
TACTAGCTAATCGACGGTATACACGGTCAGTTACGATGGTTTGAATACCTGTAACTGTTGGTGTAAGAGTCAATAGCGAGTCTGACATTTGTTGTGGATTGTCGAGAGTCGCAGTCTCAGCGACCCCAGTCGCTGTGAGTTTATCTAATCGAACCTCGTTCCATCCAGTACCACTGTTCTCTGCTAAAGTTACCTTATCGACAACTGAATCACTCGTCATTGTTCCTTCATATTCTCGAACAATGCGAGCAGCAGCAATTACCGTAGGAAGACTATCAGCCAGATTAGTAGTAGTAGTGTTACCTGTGGTAGCCACTATATAGCTCCTATCTTATTCCTAGATGTTCCATTACACGCTTCTTCTCAGTAGCGGTAATGCTTTTCCCTTCTCCATAGGCTTGGACTAATGAATCAATAGATGCCGTGTTTGACTTGCGTGACGGAGTCCCATTTCCAGCAGCCTTTTTTTTCGTTGCTGTTACTTCAGCAGCGTTGGCTCCCTTCATCTGTTCCTGTACCCATGCCAGTACAAACTCAGAAGCACGAATAGGAGAACCGCTTTTGGCTCCCTCTTGCCACACTTGGGCAGGGATATCATCAGCTTTATATCCTATTGCGTTAGCTTTCTGTGCAACCCAATTAGTTGCATCGTCCCATATAGCCTGTGAATCAGTGCCTGTTTCTTGCAACTGCTGTGGTTCCTGCTGCTGCTGGGTTTCACCTCGTCCGTTCTCGATTTGTTGGAGGCGGTGTTCCAGTTGCCGTTCTCGCAAGGCAATCTTTGTATTGTCATCTACCATTTCGGATGACAAAAGCAGGGCACTGACATCAGCGAGCTGCTGTTCCAAGTCCTGTATGCGATCTACAGTAGCCAAATTATTGCGTGTTTGGTCTAGAGTATCGACTCGTGACTGGATGTTCTCTAAGCGACTGAGTTCACTATTGACTCTGTGCTTAATGAAATCGATATCCCTTGTCGTACTTTCGACACTATCCAAACGTGATATAAGTTGGTCAATATTACTAAGAGCTTCAGACTCTTCTGCATCAGACTCTTCCGGAGCATCGAATCCACCAGCATCTTGATCAGGCACAGCCTCATCTACAGCTACTTCATCGACGACTTCTTCATCGACTGCTTCAACTACATCTTGTTCACTTACCATACTGACCTTCCTTATGTGTTTACTGGACTAATCGAGAAATAGGCTTTGATACATACCCATTCTGGAGAAGTGCAGCATCCAACTTTGGATTTTGTTTTCTCATTGTCTGACGCATACCATCGGACAAACGCTCAATCGCTTGAGACATTTGCTCCAGTCTGCGTACTGCTGTTATATTACCTTGTTTTTCTGCTCTTCGCAGTGCTATGGCTAGTTCATTATAGGAATTTACGCCAAGATTGCGGAATCTTCCTTTCGCTACTTCTTTGAACGCCGTATCCAAGGTTCCGAAATATCCTGAATTTTGTATTATCTTTTTGTTCTCGAAGTACCAAGCTGCTTCAGGTGCATGTTCTTGCCCACTCCGTTCGTCTATGATTCTTGCTTCTTCTGGTGTCAGTCGTGCTCGCAAATCTTTCTCGAGCTTACCCTGTAAATCCCAATCAACAATCCCTGGTGCAATTTCTGCTGCATCCATTGTTGCGTAGTATTGACTCAACACGCTGTCGTTTGTTTCTTCACCAATAGCACCACGCACTTCAGTTTTCAAGGCAGATGCTTCTCTTGAAATTTGCGACATTGCATCTCTGAATGTCTTTGCATCTATTTGACCTGATTCAAATGCCATGACAAGTTGCGTCTCCTTTGTCATTCTTTCTTGATCAATCTCTTGTGCTCGTAAGATACCTTGAGATTTAGAATCGTATTTAGCTCTACGCTGTAGCTCCTTCTCAGCAAGTTGGAACATCTCAGGGTCTTCTTGACGGAGAATGTCTCTCTCTTTTCCGGTGAGTTCCCGGTAGCCTTTATTGAACCTACGCTGTGCCAAAGAATCCTTTAGGTCAGTAGACGTTCTGTCCATTGCAGTGATACCGGCAATTTCAGCAAGAGTCACCGGGGATATTATTTCTTCTAATCCGCCTTCTTGTGCAGTACGAATGACATCACTCAGTGCAATAGGAGTTACTTTAGATAACCCATAACCTAATGCCGTATCAGTAAAGCCTTCTAATGAATGGATGTTTATAGGTCTGCCACCCAGGTCACGCCCTTCTATGACATCAGCGACGGTAGCTGCCAATGGACTTGCCTTACCACGAGCAAAGTTCTTTGTTGCTGTCAATGGATTACCACTGAAAGCATCAGTCAGGTATCTAATGTTTGATCTGTATGGACCGAACAACGATATATCTTTGCCTGCTAATCCCTTAACAACCATGAAGTTTGAATTTACTCTACCATTTACTGTTGGTCTGAAATCTGTTTCTTCCCCAGTAATGAACTCGTTGACAAAAAAGGTTGACACTCCGGCTGCCATGATAGCCTTCAACATAGCCTCACGAACAATCTGTGCCTTCAAAGTATTCTCAGATAAACCAGCAGCATCAAAAATATTCTTGAACATTGCTATCGTATATCGTGGTGCAAAGACTGAATACTTTAGAGGATCAAAGATGTAAGCATCAGACGCACCTGTAAGTTGGTTAGCTGCCTCAGCTAACTGCTTCCCTGTTTGTGCAGAACTGCCAGCTAATTTCAAAGAACCTAAGTCCGTATTAACACCCCGCAACGCCTTGTACATTTCAAGCCTTGCTACGTTACCAGCTGTAGTAAACGCTTGATCAGATTTTTCCATAATCTTCGCAGCAATTTCTCCACCTTCTTTTGCTCCCTTGATATTCCTGGATACCTTCCTAATCATCTCTCTTGATGGTGCTCCACCAACAATCTCATCTCGCCAATAGTCATCGTGGATAACCAATCCATCTTTCAAGCCTTGTCGAACCCAGTCCCTATTGGTTTTCATATAATCAGCATACACAGCTGGATCTTTCAAACCACGCATCATTGTACTTGCTGCTGTTAGAAAAACTTCTGGCTTACTAGCCATAACAGCCCACCCCTGAATACCCAACCAAGACAAGTCGAATGTTGCTATCAAACCGCGAAGGAATGAATTTGCTTTTATAACTTTTCTTTGTATTTCAGTAGGTACAAAGTCGGCACGCACTAATGCTTCTATGCTTTGTAATTGTTCTGGGGTATATGTTTTACCTTCCAACATACGAAACTTTTGGGTTATATCTCGTACTAAAGTACCCCGGTCTTTTGCTAACAATTCAGACTGGGAAGTTGCTAACGCACTAGCCTGGGCTGTCCTTGCTACAGCGAGGTCTTCTTTGAGTTGACCGAAAGCGTTGCTCAATGTATCGAAGTCGTCAGCTAATTGTTTTTCAATTTGCGATAGTTTGCCTGTCACTCTGGTACGGAAAACTCCTTTGATTCTATCGAACGCTTGTTGTTGTGCGTTCACGTTTACAGCCTTGATATTATCTCTTACTATGTTGAGCTGATCTCTAAAGCGTTCCTCTGCTGCGTTTTGTGCATCTCGTGGAGCAGACAAAACATCATCACCAATATCATCAACACGACGTAACAATTCTTCACGCTGCACTAAAACTTTAGTTGTTGCCCCTATATATTTAGCTAGCTGAGTTGCCACTACTTGCCTATTCAAATCTACTTCTTGGCGGAATAGCTCATAGCTATCGACATCTCCAAGTATCCTGCCTATTTCTTCAGTGCTTGCAGTTAGTTCATCATTTGCTTTTTGAAGGTCATCTATTTCCCTTAGCGATAATGACAACTTTCTTTTTAGTTTATTTGAAAAGAAAGGGATTCTCTCAGGGACAGCACCTCTTACAAGTGCGGATATCTCCTGACGTGCCAATGCTAACGCAGTTTGCGTTGTTTGAAATTCTCTCGCCAATGTAACTGCCTGACGCATTTCGTCATACGCTACGTTCCAATTTACATCATCTAAACCATCAGCCCTAGGACGTGCACCTATAGGCTTTGCATTGTTGAGGTATTTGTCCATGTTACGGATAACAGTATTTATTTTAGATTGAAACTTTTGGCGTATTTGAGTATCTTTCTGAGCCTTGATGTTCTTTCTGTACGCTTTTTTCGCTTCATCTGTCGCTCTTGTAAGTTGCTCCCACTCTCCATTATTCTCTAAATATTCCCTACCTGTCACACCTATATCTGAAAAGCCTTTACCTACTTCGCTAATCATTCCAGCTCGTGTCGAGCCTAAAACTCTAGCTTGTAAAATAACTTCCGGATCTAACCAATATGCTTCATCAGGAGACTTGCCTAATCTTTCACCTAACTCAAACATAGTTTGATACGCAAATGGTTCGTTACCACTTACACGCTTTTGCCTGAACATACTTGCGACCTGAGATGCTAAGTCATCGTCTTTAGAAAAGTTTGCGACACGAGGAAAGTATCCACGTATGCTTTCGTCAGCATGGCGTTCCATTACTTCACCAAGAGGAATTAATAGGTCGTCTATAGTTGCAGAAGGAAGCTCTGGTCTAGTTGCCCTTTGCGTTGCAAGTGCTCGTTCAAGAATATCTGTTGTAAGTTGTGGGGCATCTTCTAGCTCCATAGTCAATGCCTTATAGTTTATTTCATGTGCTACATCATAATCTTCTACAGATTTCAAAACATCTCGTATACGCTTAGCATCATCATTCAGTGATTCGTTCTTGGCAAATGATAAGTCCTCTAAGACTCCATCTTTAGCAAACTTCGCTTTGTTGTAGTTCAAGTCACCAAGTCTTACGCTTCCACGAATAGGAGCATCAGGATCAAGAAGCCCACCCGGTCTTCTCGTATCTTCTACAACTTCAAATAATTTGTTGTTCAATGTTCTATTCGCTGAGTCAGCAGCTTGTTTCGCAGGGAAATATACATCAGCTACACCTGGATTCAAAAAGCTATTACCCATAATATTACGGAGACCTGGTACATTGCTGATAAGGCGAGAACCTACTTGTGCTATCTCATCCCTAGTGTTTATCCCTCCAGGAGTTAACCTTCTTCGAGGATCGTCACGAGCTATGTCGTCGAGTTCAGAGAATTTTGTAATATGATCTTCGATAGATATGTCATCAGCAGCAACACGGTTTCTACCGAAAGCACCTGGGAATTTCTTTTGCCCTCTTCGCAAGAGCACAAGACCTGCTGCTCCACCAAGCACTGGCTCTGCAAACTTCAATGGACCTGGCAAGTCTAATTCTTCAGCAGCAGTTCTAGCACCTAATCCAATAACAGACTCACCAGCTAGTCTTTGTGCAAACGTACCTTCAGGAATAATTGAACCTAAAATACCAGACGATTCTCTCAATGACCTTCTTGGATCACCAGCTAGTATTCTTCTACCCCTTGCTATTGCCCCAGTAGCTCCAACCGCTGGACGTATTGCTGACATTGCAGCAGGTCCACCTGCTGCTGCAAGTGCTATGTTTACCGGAGCAGCGAACTCAGAAGCAATAGCGGCTAATGGTCTACCTACACCTGGGACTCCACGTAAATCTTCTAATGCCCTACCAAACCCTAGCGTTCTTAGAAGTTGATCTCCCTCGAAAAATGTATTGAATCCAAATCCACCAGCTTCTTCTGGTTGTGGCTGTTGTCTTGGTAATGGAGGAATAAACCCAGAAGGAACATTTGTATAAGGACTTGGACGACCATACACGGCGGGGGCACGACCAGAAGAAGCACCAGCAAAACCGCTTGGTGCACCTAATTGCTGTGCTGCTACACTGTAATCGCTAACCACTTAGAAAACCCTTCGACCACGCCTTGTTCCTGTAGCTCCGAATTGACGCATTACTTGTTGTTCAACATCTTCTAATGTTCTATTTCTTGTAGCTAATCTAGTTCTTAGCTCTTCACGCTCACCACCTGTAAGAGATTGAAGTTGACCTGGTGTAAACAGATTGAATCCAAATCTCAAGGATTGAGGCGTTTGACCTGCAAATATGTCCCGTACAGCGGGAGAAGAAAATCTTTCTCCCCTTGCCCTTATCTCTTGTTGCGTCACAGGTCTATCCATACCGAAGCCAAACTGTGTACCACCAAAAGCAGTTCTTGATGGCATCTCAGCTAATGTTGAGAAGTTTGTATTACCACCAAACATTCCACCTATTTGTGCTCGTGGAGGACCTACCTCGCCAGCATCTTCCATGATTTCTTGCTGACGCTCATTCAATGGCAACACGACCATCGGTGCATTACCGAATGACATGACAAGTTCTTGGTTTTCTTTATTCTTAGATGAATCACCTACAACTATAGGATTGCCGAATCCATGAGCAACACCACCGTGTTCAAACGGTCCAGCTCCCAAGAGATTCCGCAACTCTGACAATCTTGGCAATGGCACTTTTTCGACAAGCGATCTATCAGAGCCAATGGTTAATGAAGGTCTAGGCGATGAAGATTGCGGAGCTGCTGACGTTGGGGCTTGAAAGAAATTTTCTGGGTAATTTAGTGCACTGCTTCCAGCTTCTGGAGGACCTAATATTTCCTCCTCGATATTCCCAGACATTGAACCTTGGTACACATCTGGGAATAAACTAGGAGCTAAGTTGATAGAACCACCGCTACCAACCATATCACCTAAATCATCTACCACTACTCGGTTATCAACTGGGCTAATAGCTGGGCTAATAAAACCTCCACTGTCAGGCATATCAACTAAGTCATCAACTATAACTCGACGGTCAGGTGGAGTGTACCTATCGCCGATTACAGGCTCTCTAGTTATTGTAGGTCGGTTGCCAAGTGTGACTGGAAGCATCGCACCTTCACCTAAAAATGAAAGATCAGTAGGAGCTTCACCTCTTTGATACTCAAAACCTCCCCTATTCACATCAGTTACAAAGCCAGGTCCATAATCGACAGTTTCTAAAGGCGTTTCGTCGTCGCCTGCGGAATAATACTGAGGGAAAATTGGTGTTCCATTAGTAGTTATTGTAGGTCCTGTTGGCGGTTCGTCTCCCTTGATTGTTGGCGGTTCGTCTCCCTTGATTATTGGCGGTTCGTCGCCCTTGTCTGTTGTTGTTTCGTCACCATCAGCAGCTGGTGGATCAGGAGCTTTGCCTGCTAGATTGGCTTCTTCAGCTTCAAGCTCTCTTTGCTGTCGCATATTCCTAATGCCTTGTGCTTCAGAAGCAAGGTCAGCTTTGAACCCACGACCTAGTGCATCTAAGTATTGAGCGTACTGGTTGTACTCGCCCATTGCCTGATTGTAAAGATCTGCTTGAGTTGTTTCTCCGAACGGACTTGTTTCGCCACGCTGAGCGTACGACCTTGCAAGATAGTCTGCTGGGTTAGCAAGTATTTCTCGCATACGATCTGATGTTTGCTGACGTGCTTGATTGAGTTCTTGTGCTATTGAGGCATCAGCTCTTCGTGCCTCTTCCTGCATTTGTTGCAGCCTTCGACGATCATTGATATCAAATTGCGTTCGATTCTCTGCCATTTCAGTATCGAATCGACGAACGCCCTCTGAGTAATCTCGCCTATCACGGAACTTGCCCTCTGCAAATTCCTCGCCCCATACATCTTTTTCAAAATCAAATTTGTCAGAACGTAATCCAAAGTCAGCATCGAACTCAAACATACGCTGTGCATTGTTAAATACATTTTGCTTTTCAGTTTCAGTTTGTGACCTATTGTATTGCTCTGCGTTTTGACTCAACGCATCGTAGTTGTATCCAAGATTATCCTTGTGTTCTCTTGATTGCTGAATAAGTTTTTTGTCTGCTGTTTGTGCTGCGACAGCTATGCCTGTCAGCTGTGCTTTTACATTATTAGCATTAATAGCTATTTTTGCTTCATTGTCCATCCCTGTAAGTTCACGATTCAGGTCAGCTTGAAACTCTATTTTTTCTTTAGCTGTCATCAAACTTTCAGTAGGATCGTATTGAGGTTCGCCTCTTTTATTCTCCGTGACAACATATTTTACTACATCACCTGGATTACCTTGTGCGTCGTACGTTTGACCAAGAACCCACATGGAACCGTCGTTATCTGTTCCTGTTGAAATCTGAACTGCGTTCGTAGTTCCTTCAAAATTAGACTTGTTCATTTGATCTAGTACAGCTGATTCATTACCAGTAGCTTTAGCAAGCTCAAGTATTGATGAGCCACGCTTTACTCCAACCGCACCGTAGACAGCGTCTTGTGCTTGAAGCGGAGTAGCACCTTCTAGGTATTGTGATATTAGTCCATTGACAACTAGGTTTGCTTTATTCGCATTAACATCTGTAGCTCCACCTGCTATATCATCACCAAGTATAAATGATGCTTGCTGAAGAACCATTTGTTTCTGTTCAGGGGTCATCCAACTAGCGTACTCTTCAGGTATAGGTGCATTGGCAACAAGTTCTTGTGCCCTACCTAACCCAGTACCAGGAGCTGCTTTATATGGAAAGAGTCCTGATTCATCTGGTTCTTTATCTTTGCCGAATAAATCAATAACAGCTTTCAATCCCATAGCTCCAGCTGCACCGACCAATGCACCGCCAGGTCCGAGCATCATACCTAGACCTGCACCTGTCCCAGCCCACTGTGCATAATCACCAGCAGTGCCGAAGCCCATAGCTGTCAGTGCCTCGTCAGCAACATAGCCACCAAGTCCAAGCCCTGCACCTGCCCCTATTCGTGCCATGCCGAAACCTGGCCTAAAACTTGACTGAGCCATACGTGTGATGTTTCTAGTCGTTGGTGCAGTGTTTGGTAATTGCATCCCTCCACCAATGTTGACAGTTCCGCCAGTAGTCATTGGTCTACTCATAAGATATCGTGGATCGAGTGTTCTGAAATTGAAACCTCTAGGGTCCATTGCATTGAGAGCACCAAATCTATTCGCTAATCCAGCAGCACCAATTACACCTGGGGCAAGAAATGCTGCACCTGGTATTCCGCCTTGATCTACAGGAGCAGTAGGTTGTGCCCAAAATGGATTCATAGGCATTGCAACATTACCCTCTTGGTAAAATCCATATCGTTTTTTTCTAACTGGCATTATTGACCACCGCTCATATCACTTTGTATACGCTGTATTGTTGACGGTATTGAATTGACTATTGCCATCGCTTCTTGTTGTTCACGTACACTTTGTATATTGTTTATTCTATCTAATCTCGCAGCAATTTCGTAGAACGATTCGCTACGTTCTTCCGCAGCTGGCGTTTCACCGAACGCTGTGTTTACTCTTTGCAGTAACATAGTCTGCCTTGCAGCAGTTCGTGCAGCTCTTCTTACAATTCTTTCTCTATAGTTTGGCATTAGAACAACTGCCTTTCCGGAGCTTGTAACATTGCTTGTCTACGTGCTTCACTAACGATAGGCTCTTGAGGGGTTCCCTGTTCATCTACTGTAGTAGCAGCTTGTTCGTCGCCACCTCTGCCTTGTTCACGCTGTACGTCTTGTTGTAATGTAGCTTGAAGTGCTTGTCTTACTTCTTCACCTGCATCTCCCAAACCAGCCAAAGCCATAAGTAATGTACTCTGCTGTATAGGCGAAGAACGTAATATATCTTCGACTGCACGATCCTCTTGCTCTGAAGTTGGATTGGTAATACCCATCTTGTCCATAGCTGTACGCTCTGACAAACCTGGCATAATCCTGTACATATCTGCCCAGAGTCGTGCTTTCCTTGAGTTGAGTGTAGCTGCATCAGATGTTTCAAAGGTTACAGTGTTGTAGTAGTAGCCATTTATTTCCCTAGGTCCAAGCGTTACTTCGCTAGGCGTTGACTCAAATGCTCCATACAAAGTAACTGGGGCACTAAGTATATGCTCAATATCCATCAGTACCCATGCGTTTATTTTCTGACATGCACGTTGTAGTGCATTGATAGGTCCACTTAGTTTAGTAGCAGCATTACGGAACATCTGGTCTGCTTCAGTTGCACTGTCTACACCTACTTGTGGCGTACCGCCCATAGCTCCGAACTTGGATGCTGAATCTGCGTAGCTGTTTACACGTTGCAATCCTTGCATCAACGTAACAGGAGCCTCACCCCACTTAAGTAAATCAAGCTGCTGGTCAGGTCGCATATCAATATGACTACCTGGTCCTAAGCGTATTTCCTTTTCACCATCTTCTAGCTCACCCATATTGACAGTGACCAATGCTGGGAACACATACATACGCAGCCATGCTTCCATTTCTGTCAAGTATCTGGCTTCTGAAATAAGAACTGAACGTATAGGCTTAAGTATAGATACATACCTATCTTCCGGTTTAGCCTCCGCAGTAACATCGCCATACCCTGGGTCAGCTACAATGTATGGTACGTATCCGTCATATACAGGATGTTCTTCTGTTGATACCGGAGATTCCCAGGAATACGGATTGACGGCTTCATGGCAACGCTTGCCATCTACCCATACAACGAACTCACCTGGGTCATCACCGTTAGGCTTTGTCCACATTTCGACGTAATCAACCTCACGCATCATGTCCCCATGACCGTAGTCTTCTTCTAAATCTGGGTAGGCTTTGACTAAGTTACCTGCTTCCACCTTCGTAGCTTCGTATACATATTGCGGGTCCCATGGTGTATTGGGGTCTTCAAAAATTGTTTCTGGTGCTAAGTTTTCAAACTTCCACAAGAACTTAGAGCGTGCTACCTTCTCCAGTTGTCTTCTAAATTTTCGCTTATCATTTGCGTTTGGTTCGTCAGGTAAATCTGGAATGTACGAAAAATCTATTGTTTTCTTTAGCACCATTTTGCCGAGCATCAATTTTTTTGTAGCTCTTTTTAGAGGATCGCCTTGTTCTTCAAAGACACGAGTCCACCACATATCATGAAACTGTCTTTGCTTTTCAGCTATTTCTCTTGATGCTTCCATACTTTCGTTGACTGGTCGCATTGGAACAAATGTTCTAGGAGTAGTCAGAATATGATCAGCTGCATTAGTAATTGCATTGTATGCTGTTGGTGGAATTGTAGGTTGCAAACCTTCATCGACCCATTCGTCTGGAATGATATTACCTGCGTATTTACCACGCATCATATCTTCGTCTGTATTCAATTCGTCTAAGAATTGACCGTAAACGGTAGAACGCAAGTGCTCAAATCTATTATATTGCTCGTCTGTCATGCAACACCTGTCAAGAATCTACGCTTACTAGAATTGCTGAACGTCAAATATCTTCTATCATTTCTTAGTTTACGTGGTTGTCGTCGTTTTGCAAGCAGCACAGCAAGACCTGCTGCCATAACGCAGTCATCAAAGTATCCTGGAGGGGCGGAGTAGTGAATAGTACCCCCTGCCATTACTTTTCCTTCAAACAGTTTCAACTCTCGTCGCAACTGCTCATCGTCATAGGGAAAGTGTACTCTTTTATGTTCAACTTCTGCA
>Ga0114934_10002661_pt1 | contig 11399 bp, 8 predicted proteins | sample 4SBtaG_2_FD_99695 | JGI IMG/M metagenome (GOLD analysis project Ga0114934, IMG submission 99695) | Deep subsurface microbial communities from Kolumbo volcano to uncover new lineages of life (NeLLi) - 4SBTROV10_white metaG | ecosystem: Environmental > Aquatic > Marine > Volcanic ...
AGAAGTGAAAATGATTTAGGTCGATTTGGCTTAGGTTTAAAGACAGCTTCTTTTTCTCAATGTCGTAAATTAACCGTCTTAACTAAAAATAACAATACTGTAACTTGTGCAAAATGGGATATAGATTTCCTTTGTAACCAAACAAATAACGAATGGACACTTTGTTTATTAGATAACCATGAGATTGACAAGAGTATCATCTTATCAGAACTTCAAAATGCTTATTTATTAAATAATCAATCAGGTACAATTGTACTTTGGGAAAATATTGATAGAGTTGTTGAAATAAATTCTGACGATATTAGTGAAAAATATTTCAATGAGTCGCTTGCTAATGTTAAGGAGCATTTGGAATTAGTATTTCATCGTTTTCTATCTCCTTCAATAGGTGAATCTAAGATTAAAGTTTATTTTAATAATGCCCAGATTAGAGGATTTGACCCTTTTAATTCTAAACAATCCACAGAACTTAGAAGTGAAGAGTTCACTTATGAAAATGCAACTATAAGAGTGCAACCTTATATACTTCCTCATCATAGCAAAATAAGTAAAACAGAATGGAATAAATACGCAGGAAAACAAGGATATTTACACGAACAGGGATTTTATATTTATCGCAATAGCAGATTGATAATCCACGCAAATTGGTTTCGACTCATAAAAAAAGAAGAACTAACAAAATTATTGCGCGTTATGGTTGATATTCCAAATACATTAGACCATCTTTGGAAAATAGATGTAAAAAAATCTAATGCTTTTCCACCTGAAGGAGTTAGACGAGAATTAAAACGAGTTATTGGTAAAATAGAGTTTTCAGGTAAAAAGGTTTACGAGCAACGAGGGCAAAAAATATCCGAACAAGTTTCTCATCCTACTTGGGAACGAATAGCCAAAGATAACCAGATCTTTTATAAAATAAACAAAGGACACCCTATCATTGCCAATTATGTAAATAGTCTTTCTGCTGATGACAAAAAAAGTTTTGATAATATCTTATCAATGATTGAAACAACCTTTCCGCGTGAATCTTTTTATAATGATTCTGCAAGTATGCCAGAGCAGATGAATAAAATGGCAATGGAAAAAGAAGATTTAGAAAATCTGCTTAATATTTTTATTGGTGATAAAAAAACTTCAAAAACAAAACTTGGTGAAATATTGCAAATAGAACCTTTTGCATCTAATAAAGAAATAACAAAAACAATAATCAAGGATTTTGGATATGAATTGTAATTTGGAACAAATTGAACATACTGTATCAATGTCTTTAGACGGAAAAGAGATTACTCATGATAAAATTCTTGAGATGGTGAATGGTATTGGAAAAGTAATGTGTCGCGAGATTACCGAAATTGAAATTGATATTTTAGTGAAAAATATTGAATCAAAACATCAAATTACAATGTTTCTTGGCTCTACTTTAGTTGATCAATCTCATAGACCATGGCTAACAGATAATAAAGAAAATATTAAATGGTATTATTGGAACAGGTATAAACAATTACTGATAAAAAATGGATTTGGCACCACTGTTGTAGGGAAAATGGATATAGTTACTGATGAAATTTTAGACTTATTACAAAATCCTGAAGATGATGGAGCTTGGCAAAGAAAAGGTTTAGTGGTAGGTAGTGTCCAATCTGGGAAAACTGCAAATTATACAGGTGTTGTATGTAAGGCTTTGGACGCTGGTTATCGTATTGTAATTATTATGGCAGGTTTATTAAATTCTCTACGAAAGCAGACACAAGGAAGAATCGATTCTGGTGTTATTGGTTTAGATAGTTCTTTAATGCTACATGACATTGCTGTTGCTGATAAATTAGTTGGAGTTGGGCTTTTTTCGCACGAGGAACAAACTTGCCCAGTATCAATAACTACAGCCGATGCTGATTTTAATAAGAAAACTGCTACTCAACAACAAGCAGCTATTGCACAATTTAAACCACCACTAATTTTTGTTGTGAAAAAGAATGTTAATATCTTAAAAAATCTCATTGATTGGTTAAAGAATAACAATAGTAACCTTAATGATTCTCCAATGTTGTTAATAGATGATGAGTCTGACCATGCATCAATCAATACAAAAAAAGATGAACTTGACCCTACTAGAACAAATGAAAGAATTCGTGAACTGTTAAAGCTGTTTCCGAAGAATGTTTATTTGGGATATACAGCAACACCTTTTGCAAATATATTTATAAATCCAGATACGCCAGAAGAGATGATGAACGATCTTTTCCCAGAAAACTTTATTAAAACATTGGATGCTCCATCTAATTATTTGGGTGCGACAAGACTTTTTGTTAATAATGAACTCAACGCGATAAGAGAGATAGATGATTATGCTGACTTTCTCCCTTTAAAGCATAAAAAAGAACAGTTACCTGATTTTATACCAGAAACCATGAAGGAATCTATCCGCGTATTTATTTTAGTTTGTGCAATTAGGATTTTAAGAAAAGATGAAATTAAGCATAATTCAATGCTAGTGAACATTAGTAGATTTACTGGAATACAATCAGAGACTCGTATACTTATACACAGCTACTTGAGTGACCTCAAAAATGCAGTTTCAAATCATTATGCATTGTCTGTTGACGAAGCATTAAGGAACACTTTAGTAAGGTCAATTTATGAAACTTATAGAAAAGAATTCGATACTATAGATTCCAAATGGAATGATATACAAAAAGTGTTAAATAAAGCAATTTCTAGAATTGAGGTCATTGAAGTCAACAGTTCCTCTAATGCTGAAAAAGATATTGATTATTCTGAACGAAATTATCCTAATGGAAGGCATATTATTACAGTTGGAGGGTTAAGTTTGTCTCGTGGAATAACATTAGAGGGACTCTCTATATCTTATTTTTTAAGAAACTCTATCATGTATGATACTTTGATGCAAATGGGAAGGTGGTTTGGTTATAGACATAATTACGAGGATTTATGCAGAATTTATATGACCGAGCAAGCAAAGGGTTGGTATGAACATATCGCAAATGCTACGGATGAACTTAGAGATGAATTTAGAAAGATGGATGATCTAAAAAAGACACCTAAAGATTTTGGGCTTTGTGTTAGAAATCATCCAGATTCATTAATAGTAACAGCAAGAAATAAAATGCGAAGTGCAAAAACTGTTGTAAGAGAAATTGATTTAACAGGAAGATTAATTGAGACTTCAAGACTGTTTACAGATCCAGATAAGGTGAAGTTCAATCTTGAGCAAGCAGAAAAGTTAATTGATAGATTAAAAAATAACAGCATAGAAGAAAAAATAAATAATACAAGTCACAAGATTTTTACTAATGTCTCTTCAAATATTGTCAGCGATTTTGTAGAAGTGTTTCAGAATCATCCAGAATCATCTTTAACCGATTCAAAGGCAGTTAAAGAGTATGTAAAAGTATTGGCTGAAGAAGAAGGTATTGACAAGTGGAATGTTCTATTTGTTAGTGTTCAAAAAAAAGATAAGGATGTGAATATAAATATTCTTCAAAATAATTTAAAAACTATTATTCCAGGGATTCGTAGAACTGTATCACGCTGTACCGCTGGAATAATGCTTTCACAAAGAAAACTTGGTTCTGGAAATATTGATAGAATCGATTTAAAAGAGGATGAAGTCCGTGAAACACCTTTACTTATGGTTCACATATTAGATTGTAGAACAACCAAATCTAAAAATTTAAGTGAACCTATTTTCCCCCATGGAGTAGTTGCGTATGGCATTTCTTTCCCAGGCGAAAAAAATGGCAAACGAATAACAAAACTTGCAACTTATCAAGTAAATATAACTTGGATGAGAAAGCAATATGGTAATACCATAGAAACTGATGAAGATTTAGGAAGTGATCTATGAAAAACCCTTGGAAAGATATAAAATCACCTACAAAAGATGTTAGTGCTCTAAGAGCTAATCCAAAGCATCCTCTTGACCTATTTTGGGCAATGGATAATATTGGCAGATATCTATTCATTTATGAATATCCGTCAAATTCAGATGTTATAATAAATGATCCACCTAATTTAGAAGGTATTGAAGTGCTATCAATGACAACTGACAGCAATAGTTCAAGATTGGTATTAGTACTAAAAGAAAAAATAAATTGGGAATTATTTTTAGCACTTTGCAATGATTTAATTAATTCAACAATACATATTAATTCACCAAAAACAGCCTCTAGTACTATATTGCAAAGACTTAGACGTTGGAATGAATTTTTAAAAAAGAAGCGTCTAGATATTTTGTCAGAAGAAAAAATCAAGGGACTAATCGGTGAATTATTATTTATTAAAAAGCATTTAGTTCCTAAATATGGTATTTGTGATCCAATTGATTTTTGGATTGGCCCAGAAGGGGCACCTCAAGATTTTAATATTAATAACTCTACTGTTGAAGTAAAATGCCAAAGTGGTGGCTCAAATCCAACAATTAAAATATCATCAGCTGAACAATTATTTAGTCAATTACCCAATCTTTTCTTGTATGTTGTAACATTAGGCAAGTCATCTTTTGATTCTACAGATTCACTTAATTTGCCAACACTTATTTCAGATATAGTTAATCGCCTTGAAACAGAATCAAATCACCTTAATAAATTTCAAGACAAATTAATGGAAGTTGGATATTATTATTCGGATAAATATCTTGAATATAGCTATGTTCTCTCGAATGAAAGCATCTACCAAGTAACTGAGAATTTTCCAAGAATATGTCCTAATAACTTAAAAAACGGAATAACTAAATTAACTTATAATGTTAGTTTATCTGAGTGCTTGCCATTTGAAATCAGCATAGATAATATGGAGTTTTAAGAATGAACATTGAAGAATATTATAAAGAATATATGCAAGATATTTATGCAAGAGCTGGTGCAGAAGAGGATTTTAAAGAAGAACAATTTCTTGAAGAAATGTGTGATTTTCTTGTTGATCAAGCAGTTATTGAAGGATATGATTCTGCATACTATGTAAAAAAACATTCTGGAATAAGAATAGATGCATGGAATTATAATAAAAACAAACAGGAGTTAACTCTTTTTATTTGTGATTACGATTCAATAAGCAAAGAGCTTAGGACATTAACACAAATTGAAGTAGATAATATTTTTAAAAGAGCTGAAAGATTCTTTGAAAAGGCAAAAAATAGATCTTTCTATCAAGAACTTGAGGAGTCTTTGCCTATCTATACAGTTGCACGAGATATTGCCAACAATATTGATTCAATTACTAAGGTTCAATTCTTTCTTCTCTCAAATGCAACTTTAAGTTCTCGTTTTAAAAATGTAGAAAGAAATAATATAAATGGATACAAAACTGTATATGATATATGGGATATGAGCAGAAGGGCAAGAATAGCCCAATCTGGAAAATCTAAAGAAGATATTATTATTGATTTTACTGAATTTGTTGCTGATGGAATCCCTTGTTTACCGGCATCTGTTGAAACTAGCTCATGTAAATCTTATCTATTAGCCATTCCTGGCAAAATGCTTGCAGATATATATGATAGATATGGAGAACGCTTATTAGAGCAAAATGTGCGTACATTTCTACAATTTAGAGGAGGTGTAAATAAGGGGATTAGAAATACATTAAAAAATCAACCTGAAATGTTCTTTGCATATAATAACGGTCTTACGGTAACAGCTGAAAATATTGAAGAAAAAAACAATAGAATCTATTCAACTACAAATTTACAAATTGTAAATGGGGGGCAAACAACAGCATCCATATTTATGGCAAAATTACAGAATAAAAATGATATCAACTTAGATCATGTATATGTTCAAGTCAAATTATCAATTATAACACATGAAAGGATCGATGATATTGTACCCGTTATATCTAAGTGTGCAAACACTCAAAATAAAGTTAGTGCTGCTGACTTTTTCTCTAACCACCCATTCCATAAACGGATAGAGGATTTTTCAAGGCGTATACTAGCACCATCTTCAGACGGTTCCTTAATTGAAACTTACTGGTTTTATGAACGAGCAAGGGGACAATATGCCAACAAGCAAGCTAAAATGACTAATTCACAAAAAAAACAGTTTTTAATACAAAACCCAAAGTACCAAATGTTTACAAAAACAGACTTGGCAAAATATGAAAATTCTTTTGCTCAATTACCACATTATGTAAGTAAGGGCGCCCAGTGGAATTTTGGTAAATTTGCCGAGGAAATAAGTGGAAAAGATGAGAACAATAAAGGTTTATGGGACAAAAATGATCTTCAATTTAACGAACTATATTATAAACAATTAATTGCGAAAGCTATAATATTTAAGTCATTAGATAAACAAATAATGAAACAAGATTGGTACGGTGGTTATAAAGCAAATATAGTTGCATATACTATTGCAAAATTCTCTTGCATGGTTGCATTAAAAGGTTTTTTTATTGACTATTTAGATATTTGGAAGAAACAACAAATATCTGCTGAATTGGAAAATCAGTTGATTAGTATTTCTGAAATTGTCAACGATATCATTACGGATACAGAAGAAAATGTAACTCAATATTGTAAAAAAGAATACTGTTGGACAAGAATAAAAGATTTTGATATACCACTTAGAAAAGGTGTTTTTACAAGTTTAATAGATGAATATCAAGTAAAAGATATTCAAAAAAGTGCTAAAAAAGAACAGAAGGTTTTAAATAAGATAAATGCACAAGTAGAAGTCTATGAAAAAGGTTTAGCATACTGGACTAATCTTATAGATTGGCTTAATACTGAAACTCCTAATCTGTTATCAGAAAAACAGATGTCAATATTAAGTTCAACTTTAAGGATGGAAACAAATCCACCATCAGAAAAACAATGTAAAATAATTTTAGATATTAACGAAATTGCACTTGAAGAGGGCTTTTATTTTGAAAAATAAAACATTCTTATTGGGAGATCTTTTTTGTGGTCCTGGTGGACTTTCACTAGCCTCAAAATTAGCTGTTCCACAAAAATCTAAAAGTGGAAAAACTTTTTCTATTTCACATAGCTGGGGTGTTGATAAAGATGAAAATGCAATTGCTACATATAATGCAAATGATCTTGGTGAAGGTATTGTTAGTGATGCTATATCTTTCGTTGAATCTAAAAATGATGGAAGAATAAAAAATCTTAACGAATTTGATAAAATATCAGCTTTAGCATTTGGATTTCCTTGTAACGACTTTAGTTTAGTTGGAAAACAAAAAGGATTTCAAGGCACATTCGGAAATTTGTATAAGGCGGGAATTACTGCAATAGAAAAAACAAATCCAGATTGGTTTATTGCAGAAAATGTCAGTGGAATTCACTCTGCAAATTCTGGAAATGCATTTAAAAAGATCCTTTCAGAATTAAATAAATCCGGAAGATATGGTTATGAATTATCTGTTCATTTGTATAAATTTGAAGATTATGGAGTCCCGCAATATCGTCACAGATATATAATAGTGGGAATTCGGAAAGATCACAAATTAAAATTCAAAATTCCGTCTCCAACACATACAAATTCTCATATCACAGCTATTCAAAAACTATCTGAACCGTATGAGCCTCCTGTTTATAATAATGAAATGACAAAACAAAACAAAAAAGTTGTTAATAGGCTTAACTTTATACCTCCATGGGAAAATGCTTGGTATCTAGATAAATTACTAGAATTTTCAAAAGAAAAGCGACATGACGAATTATCCAAAATTCCATGGTATGATAAGAAAATAAAACATATGTCTAACACAGAAATAATTGACAATATCACTAATTGTAAACTGAATTGCACACAAGCACGAATGAGCCATATTTACAAACGATTGCACCCCAACAAACCATCTTATACGATTACTGGAAGCGGTGGAGGAGGAACACATGTATATCATTGGGAAGAGTGTCGTGCATTGACGAATAGAGAAAGGGCAAGACTTCAAGGTTTTCCGGATTCATTTATATTTAAAGGTTCTAAAGAACAGGTGAGAAAACAGATCGGGATGGCAGTTCCTCCTATTGGAGCAAAAATTATTTTTGAATCTATAATAAAATTATTTGCTGGCATTACTTATTCATTTGTTGAGGAATCGTATAAAAATAAAGATTACATGCTATAAGCAAGGTGTTACACACAACAAAGGCTATAAGCAATGCCCGTACCTCACACTACGCATAGCCAAACCGTTAGCGGTAAGATTTTGGTGAAGCAAAAGGATTGAAATAATATGACAGAGAATAAACCTCGATTATTAGACCAAGTAAAACAAGCTACTCGGGTTAAGCATTATAGCTTAAGAACCGAAGAGCCTTGCATTAATTGGATAAAAAGGTTTATCTTTTTTCATAACAAAAAGCATCCTGTTGAAATGGGAGAGAAAGAAATAGGTGAATTTATTACTCAGGACCCAAGATCCGGAGTACAAATAAGACATCATTTGTATGATACTGTTGTTCAAAAGGAAATAAATAAGGAGAAAAGATGTTTAACTTCAATAATAGTAAACAAATAACAATAAACAATCAACATAGATTAGGTAGCCACAAAGAGCAACCTTTACTTTTTAAATGAGTACACCTAATCTTATGTTCGGCGGAGCCAAAATGCCAAAGCTAAAAGACCAAAGGTATCTGTCAGCAAAGGATAAGTTTTTAGAATATTCCTTTCAGGCGTTATACGCTCAATTTGACACTAAAGATGAATTTTTGTCATTCTTTGAAGCGATCGAGAACGATGAACAAAAAAATTTATTCCTAAGAACAGCCTCTTTCTATTTATTCCTTGTAAAAAAAGGTGACTGGTTTGTTGACATTCCTGGTTCTAATAAAATAATCGATTATTTGACGGATACCTATAAATATATAGTCATATTTTCTTTAATAGAATCGCTTCAAGAACAGGAATTTATGGACTTCTATCCCTTCTTGGTCAGGAGTAAGACCGGGGTCAATTTTCCTATCAATGATAAAAAAGAATTAGAACAATGGTATCGGAAATATAAGAATGAATTTGGATCTATCCATCAATCTGTCGAATTCTTCAAATCTCTAAATGCAAAAAGTAAGGCAGACTTAATGAAAAATCTTGAGGTGGAAACCGCAAAACCTACAATAGAAAGTTTATCAAAATACCTCTACAACTTAAGATCAAAATTTGTTCATGAAGCTGAATTGGTTGTTAATATGTTAGGCAGAACAACTTTAAGCAGCTATGGCAAAAAATCCGTAATCTGCAAATTGTCCCTAAAAAAATTGATGAAATATTTTGAGGAAGGATTGATTATATATTTTACACCGTAAGAACATAACCCTGCCCTACACTCGGACGTGGATTCCACTACGCTCCATTTCCGCCGGTGAGCTTGGTTGTTATCTATAAAAAGGAGTGATCATCTATGAGAAGAAAAGATAAAGAAATTTCTGATGAGTCTGCCATCAAAGCCATTATTGAAAAAGCGAAGGTATGCAGGCTCGGTATGGTTAACGGAAACAAAGCATATATTGTCCCCCTCTGTTTCGGCTATAGCGACAATGCTCTTTATTTTCACGGTTCTTTAAAAGGCCAGAAAATTGACCTCATACGAAAAAATCCAAACGTGTGCTTTGAATTCGACCTAATCACGGAACCTATAGAATCAGAAAACGCATGTGACTGGAGTATGAAATACCAAAGCGTGATAGGTTTCGGTAAAGCTGTTTTTCTTGAAAGCTCAGATGAAAAACGTAAAGCACAAAGCGTAATTATGGCTCAGTATTCTGATCGACTATTCCAGTTCCCTGAAAATATGTTAAAGACAACGGCTGTAATCAAAGTCGAAATAGAAAGTATGACCGGCAAGCAGTCAGGATTCTGATTGGATGCTGATTTCAGATAACAAAGCAAATTCAGCCGGCTCAAAAAGCCGCGTGGCTGAGTTACGATATTATCCCTGCATGAGGAAATAATATGAGTCACGATCACAGCCATAAGGTAGTTAATTACAATCGCTCATTTGCTATTGGTGTTATACTTAATATCGTCTTTGTTGCAATTGAAGTCGGTTATGGGTTATTTGCTAACTCACTTGCGCTGACAGCAGACGCGGGGCATAATTTAAGTGATGTAGTCAGTCTATTGCTTGCCTGGGGGGCAAGTTTACTCGCTAGAAAAGCCGCAACAGAAAAGAGAACTTATGGTCTCCGAAAGGTTACAATTTTGGCCTCTATGATTAGTGCAATGCTTTTATTTGTTGCACTTGGCGGTATTACTTGGAAAGCCATAGAACGATTTCTCAACCCGCAGCCTGTTAAAGGCATGACGGTTATTATCGTGGCTGGAATAGGCGTCGTGATCAATACTTTGACTGCGTTACTTTTTGTCAAAGGTCAAAAGCATGATCTAAATATTCGAGGTGCTTTTCTTCATATGGCTGCCGATGCAGGGGTATCCTTGGGTGTGGTGATTGCTGGTATATTCGTTCTTACCAAAGGCTGGTTGTGGATTGATCCTGTCGTTAGTCTTGTGATCGTAGCGGTTATCTTTATAGGAACATGGGGGCTACTTCGTGAATCCATCAACTATTCTATCGATGCAGTGCCAAAGGACATAAATATTGCCGGCATCAGAGAGTATTTGAACAGTATCGAACATGTCAGTAGCATTCATGATTTGCATGTCTGGCCGTTGAGTACAACCGAAATTGCACTGACTGTTCATATAGTGGTTAATAGCAAGTCAATAGATAATAATTTCCTGCGAAAGCTCCAGCAACACTTTCACGATCATTTCGGAATTGATCATTCGACAATTCAGATCGAAACATCCATGGGTGAAAATGATTGTATGCTGGACAGTCCTAAATGCGGGTAAGCAGGGCTAACAAGGCGCTGTACTCAGACACTAATTCCGCTCTGCTTTTTGCCAGTCGGTTATACGGAAGCGTTATATCTCAATGAAACCTGAGCAAATAATAAATGAAGGTAAATCAACACATGAATGAATTTTCACAGAATCCTTTTCAAATACTCGATCCAAATATCCGATGGTCATAAAAAAATGGCCATATATTTCATTACTACTTTGCGCGTACGGGGTACAAATTTTTTCTTGACATTTAAAAAAAGATGGTGTAGGGAAACGGCGGACGCGGAGTTTAATGTTTACAAATATAGCGCATTATTCCAGATCTCCTATTGACAACGTTACCAAAGGTTTTTTGTTGGAGGGTATTATGAAGCAAAGGATGTTCATTGGATATGTAGAGCAACCTGGTATTGTTGATATACAATACATGGCTCAAAATATTTCAAGGAAAGGTGCAAGTGGAATTATTGTCTTCCATACGCCTCCCGTGGACAATGTGATAGATATGGCAAAGCAGCAAGGGGTGCCGCTACTCCAGGCTGATAACCTAACGGAAAAGGTAAAGGAGCTTGAGTCTCGCTA
>Ga0114934_10002663_pt1 | contig 11394 bp, 19 predicted proteins | sample 4SBtaG_2_FD_99695 | JGI IMG/M metagenome (GOLD analysis project Ga0114934, IMG submission 99695) | Deep subsurface microbial communities from Kolumbo volcano to uncover new lineages of life (NeLLi) - 4SBTROV10_white metaG | ecosystem: Environmental > Aquatic > Marine > Volcanic ...
AAATATCGGGGGATTTTTTTTGTCGATCAAAAAAGTATAATAATGATTGACTAATATATTTATCGCTCACTAATGATCGGCTAATATTTAATTATAAAAAAAGTATTTTAAAAAAATGCGACCGGCGGAATTATTTAAAAGTACTTTATTTGTAGCGGCCCAAGCCTGTGAATAACTTCTTTTTATTATTTAATAAAAAGTCTTGCGCGGTTCTCTGTATGTGTTAGTGTGAATTGAAAGGAAGGAAGGACTACAAGGATGGATAAAAAACCGGAGATGTCGTACCAGTTCAGTGGCTACAAGATGGCGTTCTTCTTGCAGCACAAGGACAGGCAAAACGTAGAGGATTATTACAACCTCTTTTCTAATCACGCTGCCACTTCTGGCAAACTCTATTGGGTTCACGACCATAGAGCCTACTTTTGGACTACTGAGGAAGCTATGAAGCGAGCTTTGGCGAGCGTTTTCGTCGGTAGGATTATGGACTTGCCGTTTGACGAGCGCAGAAGAATGTTCAGGGGCGAGTCTGGTGCGGGTAAGAAACACGCCGTCAAGCTGGCGGATGACGCTTTTGATAAGATCATTAGAATAGCGGGAGCCTTTAGGTTAACTGGTAGTGCGAGCCACGAATACTCAACAGAGTTACAGTTGGAGGAGCTATGAGATACTCGAAACAATTACTTGGAAGTAAAATCGCAATCATAATGGATAGCCATGATGATGAGGAGATAAGGCAAACTTTCAATTCATTCTTTCACCACGGAGCCATAGGCCCCACCGCTGAGTTGCACTGGGCTAGAGAAACAGACGGTGGTGGCAGAGCCTACTTTTGGGTTGGTGGTGGTAGGGGCAGCACCTCGGTTTTAACTAAACGTAAGATAATTGATGCGTATGCAAAAATGAAAACTTACAAGTTTATCAACAAGCGGCTCAAGGTGGTCGAATCGTATATAGATGATCTGCATGCATATGAAGATTATGTTTATGAAAAGATTTACCCAATCATGCACGTTAAAGCTCACAAATGGTTTGATTCTATGGACACATACAGTAGGATTCAGTCCGTTAACATTTGTGTCGGCAACCCTTTGTTTAGCTCGAACTGGGTCACGGAGTATTACGACTTGGGCATAGTTGACAGCAACGTGTACGAGCATGAATCAAAGGCTGTAAAGTGGGGCAAGCACAAAAGAACGATGGATAGACACATCCAAGGTCTACAAACAATATAGAGCTATGGAGATAATAATAATAATCGCGTTCCTTTTATTCGGAGCGTTTTACTTAACGGACTAATAACATGATTACCAAGGAAGAATGCAGAGAGCAAATTCAAGAGGACATTCGCACCTGTATGGAAGGAATGTGGAACATGGACGAGAAACATCTTATTGAGGATATGCTTTGCCAAATCGTAGTAGACAACTTTAAGAAGTTGGAGGACTAATAAGATCATGATTATAACAAACGAAGATAGACTAAACTTGATCCATGTTTTAGAGAAATATCAATACTCTGTGAAGTTGACAAACTCAGAGGTGGGACTAGACTTTGACCGCTGGTCAGACCTAATGCAAAGACTGATAGACAAGGAGGATAAATATGAAAGTAAAAATAAAGTACAAGCCAACGATTGCAGCCAGAACTAGAATGATGTCAGCCATTGAGATGGAGAACACTAGGGAGCAGCCATCGTATAAACACTGTTGCGGAATCTTTCGGGACATGCAGCACATGGCAGACCAAGGAACCCATGCTGGTCATTTCGAAGTGCTGGAACATCTATGGGCAGCGTATGGTGTAGAGGCGTACACTAAAAAATAATCTTTAACGACGTTGCTCCAACAACGTCCTGTCGCAGACCTCGCTCTCTTTTTTTTGGTTTTGGGAGAGCGGGGTTTTTTGTTTTATTTAATTATATAAAAAGTACTTTTAAATAGTTCGCCCGCCCGCAGATCAAAAAAGTACTTTATAAGCAAGGAATACTTGTTAACAAAACAATGTTAATAACCAACTGCACTTTTTATTAAAAAAACTATTGCGCTAGGTTTTGGCGACTGGTAGTCTAATCTCAGTTGAACGACACAGAGCGATGACTAAAAAAGAAAAGAACACTCTCCAGATGCTCGCCTACTTAAATCAAGTGGCGGGGGTAAGGGGTAAGAAGCCGATGGACAGGCTTGAGGCTTTACATATAGATATCGTGCGTGTCAGCGAAGGCAAAGAGCCTATCAAGATGAAGGAATTGGTATGATCAACGCCGAGGTATATTATAATGTTCACAAGAAGTGTCTCTCGATCAGAGACATCAAGACCAACAAGGTGGTCAAGCACACCCACACTGTAAGGGTCAAGGGTGGTCAGAATTTTTACAAAAGAGTGAACTTTGTAGTGCAACCCGCTGGACGCAAAAAGGTTCTTGAACAGAAGAAAAAGAATGTCCATGCGTTTGTCCGTGGTGCGGTAGATTTAAGCAAGACTCCGTCTCTTGAAGAGCGGAAGTTACGCAAGCCCAAGACTGTGGGCAGGGTTAAATATAATCCTTATAAGTATGAGACTTTTGTAGATGCGAAGACCGAAAAGGAAGCGCACTACGCAAAAGAGGTTTTCATTGAAGATAGAAATGTCTTTATTGTGAAGCCTCACAAAAACTGATCTTTGAAATTTACTGGGAGGCGACATACAGCCTTGGCAAACCTAACGCAGCGAACGGGATACGCGTCCTGTTAGGGGCGAGGAAGCACCAGTATAACAATTTGGGTAGTAGCGATGAAAGTCGTTCTATGGCGGAAGGTTTTTATGAGTAATCTCCATAACGGTTCCTTCCTTTTAGGTTGTTGGCTCCCGTAAACGGGATTAAAGACATTAGCGTCAACAGCATGAACATATTAAGCGTCATTCTACGCCGTGACCTGCCCAAAACAATTTTGAATCCTCGACGGAGGGTTCATCGGGAGTGACTGAACTAAACTCTAGTCATAGGAGTTAAGGTGCAATGCTTACTGGTAGGAGATCACCATCTCTGGGGACTGGTAAGGGTTGGCTTAAAGTAGGGATTCTAGCTGAAATCTTGGAGCTATGGCCCCGAAGTAATAGAGGTACACAAGAAATCCTCTCTCCCACTAATTTAATGATTTGCTAGAAGGTCGAACTTGTTTCTGTGGACGCCTTTTAGCAAAACCTTGATGCAATAACGCATCAAGAAACAAAAACAACAGCGCAGAACGGGTTTCCAGAGGGTACTTTGTTGTTAGGTACAAGGAGTAAAACCGCGCTTAATAAATGCCCAACAAATTTTCCTCTTGGGTAGCACTGTAAAGGGATGATGATTATAGCCGACAAGTTCGGTTACAAAAGACGATAGGTTGTTACTGCTTGTCATCCTGCCGAAAAGAGGAGAAAAAGTTTGACTAGGCTTTTCCTTATGTTAGTCTAGTCGAAGCGGTAAGGGAAACCCCGCTGACAGTATTGTAACTCATGCTGTTATCCTAGTAGCTGGGAGGGTAAAACCTCCCAGTCTATGGGGATAATTACAAAAGAAGGAAGAAGGATGGAAGCTAGATTAACAATCAAAATGGACGATGACGCATTCGTTCAAAACCCCACACACGAACTCTCAAGAATTTTGAGTCGTCTTTCAGAAGACGTCGAAAGAATTCAGGTGTCAGACGTTGGTCATATGGTGACTGCGGCAGACATCAACGGCAACACAGTCGGAGAACTTGAGATTTTCTCTGGAGAAGATGAAGAGCAAAAATAATGAACTATACTTATGAAACATATTATTATTGCGATTGCTGCGGTCATAGGATTCGCAAGCCAAGGTGAAGATCGTGAAGTACACGTTGTTGCTCTCACTTTGCTGGGAGAAGCTCGTGGGGAAGGATATAACGGGCTTTACGCAGTGGCCTCGACTATTGCACAACGTTCGATAAATAGGAACATCACACCAAAGCAGGTCTGCTTACAAGATAAACAGTTTAGCTGTTGGGATAATACTAATAAGGAGGTAAAAGACATCAAATATTTGTTCGAAGAAAATAAAGCCATTACTGATATGGCGATGTTATTAGCGGCAAATATAAAGACACTCAACAGAAGCTGGATCGGAAACGCTGATCATTATCATAATAATAAAATAAATAGGCCCTTTTGGACATACAAGACAAATAAGAAAACTGGTAAGTTCTTAAGAGATAAATACGGAAATAAGATTCCACTACAACCAACTAAAGTAATAGGTAATCATATTTTTTATAAATTAAAATAAATAACATTGACTCTAAATATAACTCAAATATATTAAAATAATGATTTAAATATCTTCCTGCTGCATACTAAAAAAAACGCTCTCGGTTTCTTCTTCCTCCTTGGCCGGGAGCGTTTTTCTATTTATAAAGTACTTTTACATAACGCGACCGCCCGCAAAAAAGCAAAGTACTTTATGCAAGCAAAAGTTATTCACAAGCTGCCAATAAAGTTTTTAAAAAAAAGTATTGCGCGGTTTCAGATTATGACCTAAGCTTTTCTCATGAGCTTGGAGATTATTCATTCACCGGAACAAGACCTGATTTTTACCACTGCGTTAATCAGGACAAAAGACATAGAAGAAGAGATTGGGACACTGTCCAAACCTTCGAAGATGCCGGGGCATGGCTGGAGTACTCCAGCGAAAAACTGCGTTACAGGGAGCAAGCTTGCAAAAGTAGTCAATTCAATTTGCAGTATCTGCTACGCCAGAAAGGGGCGTTATGTCTTCAAAAACGTAGCCACTGCATTGGCTAAAAGATTAAAAGCATGGCAAACGGTTGAAGATTGGCCCTATAAGATTGCCGAGCTTATAAAGCGCAAACAAAAAACCGGTTTTTTTCGCTGGCATGATTCCGGCGATGTTCAAAGCTTAAAACATTTGTGCGATATCGTAAAAGTTGCCGAGCTTTTACCAGAAATTAATTTCTGGCTTCCGACTCGTGAATATTCAATTGTCACAAGGTACAAAAAAGAGATCGGAGAATTTCCAAAAAACCTTTGCGTTCGCTTGTCTGCTTTCATGATTGACGGCAAGCCTCCCGTGTCTGTAGCCAAAAAGCTTGGATTGACTACAAGCGGAGTCGTAAAAGATGGTTTCACTTGTCCAGCACCCAAACAAGAAAACAAATGCGGAGAATGTCGCGCTTGTTGGGATAAAGACGTTTCAAATATTAACTATAAACAGCACTAAAATATTATGACAGTCAGCTTATTAAAATCTGCGGTGGCGATGATTCACGATCCAGAAATTGATTCAGTATGGGAATACAAAGGTCAAAACAATCAAACCCTCTGGGCGTGTTATACAAAAGGCAAATATTTAGATATATATGGAAGCTGCACAGCATTAAAGCATGACGGCGAAATAACCCCAATGGGAAAAGACTTTCTAAATAAATATAAACCAGAAATAGAATCGGGCGAATACCCAATTTCACCAGAAACTAGAAGCTGGTGGGAAGATAAGATGAAGGAATACTCATGAAATAAAATAGTATGGAAATAATAATATTAATATCAGCATTATATATAGGAGCACATTTATAAGATGATTTATTTAAAAGGAAACTTTCTGTAGCAAAACGGCGGAATCTCCCCGCCAATATAAAAAAAGTACTTTTTCGTAATGCGACCGCCCGCGAATCAGGAAAGTACTTTCGGGGCAAGGATAAAAAAACATTTTTGCAAAATTTTTTTCAGATTATTTTCTCTCAGGGCTTGACCTTTTTTTTGATATATCAGAAGATGATCTTGTCAGCGGGATGCTGACCTGAGAATAACAAAGTAATAGGATAACAAGCATTATGCCATCGTTTCAAAAAATCAGTTCGGACTACGACTTCGACGTTCAAAAGCTGCCTTTGCGCGGCCCTGACAGCCAGATCATCAAGGGGTTATTCGGTACGTTCCGCGAGGGCGTGTCTCAGCCTTTGGGTGTAGTTTCAGACCGCTACAAAGTGGTTAACTACCGTGACGTTATCGGCGGCATGGATGACGCCATCGAGAAAGCCAGCAGCACCAACAAAGCAATGGCGGACGTTGAGCGTTCGGTTAGCATCATCGGCAACGGCGAGCGTATGCGAGCGCGTTACCGTTTCCCCAACCTAATCGCCAAGGTCCCAAAGGTAGGCGATGAAATCGCGCTGGTGCTGGAAGCGTTAAGCTCTCACGACCGCTCTAATCGCCTCAAGTTTTTATTGGGCGGCGAGCGGCTTGTCTGCACCAACGGCCAGACCTCAATCGAAAAGCAGTTTTCGATCTCGCGGCTTCACTCCAACCGTTTAGACATCAGCTTTATTGCTGACGCGGTGCAAAAGGCGGCGAGCAAATTTGAGGAAAGCCTCAAGGTGTTCGGATTGCTGGCTGACGCAATGGTTACGCAAGAGCAAGGCCGCACGGTTATCAAAAACCTTGGTTTTACCAAGCCCGTGCGTGAGGGTATCGAGACCGTCTGGAACGATCCGACCCACACTGAGGACAGCGAGCGCAACCTCTACAACGTGTACAACGCCACAACGCAATTTCTCACCGAGAATGAGACCATGAAAAAGCGCGTCGAGTACGCTGCCGATACCAACCGCGATGCACTGGGCAAGCTCAACAAGGCGGCCCGTACCCCTGACTACTTCAGCAAGCTGCTGATCATGCCAGTGGATACTGAAACGGTTGTGAACGTCGAGGAGGCCGTGGACGTTTCAAATAATTAAATAGTAAAGGCTACACGGGAGGGGCTTCGGCCCCTCCTTTTTTTTTGTCTTAAATAAATAATGGTAAATAAATAATCTTTTAATATATATAGGAATGATTTTAATAGAGGGGGAACAATTAAAATTTAATTTTAAAATACTATAAAAAAAGTACTTTTGCATAACGTGGGCGGTCGCAGATCGCCAAAGTACTTTATGTCAAAAAAAGCTTGCGCGTTGCAGATGATTTGATAAGCTGGCGTTGCTATGGATAACACATTGAACAGCATGATGCCGAGCATCGAAGAAACCATCACTCCCGACGTTGAAGCTCAAATCGAGCAGCGAGAGCTTCACGCTGAGATAATGAGAAAGAACCCCAACGCAGCGATCTATGAAACTCCAGAGGGTGAGTTGCTCTACTGCGATACAGCAAGGTCGTTTTATGATAACGATGGGGATGTTCGGGACGTAGTTGTTTCGGGCAATGACGGGACAGAAACTTTCCGATCCGCTGGATGGGCGGCAATAAATAAATATAAGCTGGTCAAATAATCTTCCCGAGGAGGTAGGGATAACCCTGAAGGGTGGAGCTTCTGCTCCACCTTTTTTTGTATAAAGATAGTATTAAAAAAGTACTTTAACATAATGCAACCGGGGGAAAATTGAGAAAGTACTTTTTGTCAACGAAAAGTTATTAACAGGGTGTGAATAGTTTCTAAAAAAAAGTATTGCCTGAAACGGCTTTTTTTAAGATCATCTAAACAGCCGCCAGTAGCGGCCAAAACGAACTAGGAAAACATTATGGAAAAGCACATCATTATCGAATTCAGCAAAGCTGATGAAGCGTTGCCAACATTGCAAAGCATTGGCGGAGGTCATATGATCTCCGTTCAATACGAAAAGCCTTTGAAGATGGTCAAGAAGGACCGTTTAACGGGCGAACCTAATGAGTTGCACGGATTAGTTGAAACAAAGGTAACGGTCCAAGCGCAAACCAACGTTTCATATACTAACAAAAAGCGCAAAAACGATCCGAATTTTCAGGCTGAAAGCTTGGACAAATTCGGCCAATCCTATTTGGATGAGGATGGTTCTGAAACTGATAAAGTTTCTAATATCGTAAAGTATAAAACCACCGGAACAAAAACATTTCGGATTTATCCAAAAACCGGAGGAATCAAAACGGAGTATTTCGTAAACGGAAAACCGGCCACACCGGAACAAATCGAGATTGCCAAGCGCAACAAATCGAGCATGGGTAAAAGCGATGTGGTTCTGATGAATGTCGGATTAAATAATATCAAAAAGGTTATTGCTGACGGTAAAACGTTAGTGTTCTCCTAGAAAAAACGGGGAGGCGAAAGCCTCCCCAATTTTTTTTGTGCTAAATATATTATGTAATAAAGAACTATAAATAGTCGGTATTAAAATAATAAGCCAAATAACTACTTGGTTTTCTTTTAGTATAAAAGATTTGTATTTATATACTGGCAGCCGCCAGTGGCGGAGCCACCACTATGTAAAAAGTACTTTTTAATAATGCGACCGGCTGCAAAAATCAAAAGTACTTTGATCCGAGGTTTAGGCTTGCATTATATCAGCCATTCTTCAAGATCATCCCAATGGCCGCTGTTTGGCCAGAAACTAGGAAAACATTATGAATACAATCGACAAAGCTACTACTAGGTTCCGCGTCTCTCTATTTAATGGCGACGAATCGTTCAACCACTATTACAAAGCTGCGAGCCGCGATGAGGCCGTGCGGCTCGCCTCTAGGGCATGCCCTGAGTTTGATATCAATTCGTGTACTCAAATGGCCGCTGGTTGGTTGAACGTGTACCACGTTGGCCGTGCATATGGTGGCCCAGAGGAGGGCGGCTGGTGGTACAACCACGGTACGCTTGAATGCGCTATTGATACCAGTGGAATGACCGAAGGCGAGGCTTGCCAGTTGGAACGGCTCTTGCGTTTAAGCTACCCCAAGAGCGACAGGCCGCTGCATAGCGTGTTATCTGACGGTGATTACTACATCGAACATGACGAGGAAAAGGGTAAAAGCTACCCTGATCACCGGCCCCATTACGAATAAATAATAAATAAATAATAAAACACGGGAGGCAGAAATGCCTCCTATTTTTTTTGTGCTAATCCATACTAATCATTATATAAAACAATCACATTATCATAATGGTATTAAACAAGTACTTTTTCATAATGCGACCGCCGGAAAATCACAAAAGTACTTTTGTGTCAAAGAATAAAGTTATTAAAAGTTATTCACAATCACACTTCTATAAAGATGATTATGTTATGATTTCGCTTCATAACGCGCACACGCGCACGACACAAACAGCGAACGAAAGAGACTAGGATGAAACAAACAGAATGGAAGCCGGGAGTGAAGTTCAATTCCAAGCACGAGGCTTGTGCTGGAAACGCCTACTGGGCCGCAATGGTTACGAACTACATCAAGGCGAACAGACACCGCATCCCAAAGGGCGAGGGCCGGTTTGAAGCTCACGAAGCGATAAGGCGTGAGGCTCACGTTAAATTCAACCTGAGCTTGTCTCGCGCAACAAAGGGGGCCGCATGAGCGAAACGTGTAAATGCGAAAAATGCGGTGCTACCGTGGAAATGGAGTACGAAGCACCCTACCAAGAGTACCCCGGTGGAAAGGTGTGGGGTGGTACATGGTACGCCGCTTGTACCGAAGAATGTGGATGGGAAAAAGTATGGCCCCAAGACTTAAGCGGCTACTCTATCCGCGAGAACACGCGGGGCTGGTAATAATAGCATCAAATAAATAACACGCGGGTCGCGAAAGCGGCCCGTTTTTTTTGCCCCGACCAAATATAAAAGGCCAAATAATTTATAGGATTATTATATTATGGAATTTATATATTAATGCTGCGGTAAGCCGCAGCCGCGAAGCGGATGCTACTATGTATAAAGTACTTTTATGTAATGCGTCCGGTGGTAAAGCTGAAAAATACTTTGTTTGTTAATAACTTTGTGAATAACTTTATGGTCTCTAGGCTTTACAGATGATCTTTATAGTCCATACTGGGAGCAGCTTAAGGCTGAACAACTGAAGCCAAAGCGACTAGGATAACATAACAATGATAAACAAACACAGCGAAGTAGAGATCATGAATCACCAAATCAATGTCATCGATGGAATCGAGGACTTGCTAAAAGTGTACGATGTACCACAGAACATGATCGGGGCGGTGATGAAAGATATCGGGATCATGAACAGGAACGAGGTCGACGCTTTACCTTGCTGCGGTAGACTAGCGAAAGAGGTCCAAGCAAGCTGGAAAGTCGAAGAGGAAAGCGACTTCATGGAAGACCTGAAGATCGGAGTTCGACCACAATTCCCATCAATCGACTCGAAAGAGTAGAAACAAACGGGGGGCCGAAAGGCCCCCCTATAAATAATCCCCCTGAAATAATAATATAAAATAAATAAATATATATAACTAGGATTAACGTAAGACTTTCATTGTTCCTAGTATAAAACTGTGCTTGTTCTGTAGCTGATCTACTATGGAACAAGTACTTTTTCATATTGCGACCGGCTGCATTTTTGAAAAGTACTTTTCCTGTGAATAACTTTGTGAATAACCCGCTGAATTATTTTTGCAATTAAGTTGACTTTGTTTGTGGCTAGTCCATACTCATAACCAGTGCGAGGGACGCCCCGTAAGCAACCCCGCCAAGGACTAGGAAAAATGGACTACTCGTTTGATGAAGTTGAATATATCGCAGAAGATGGAACAACCTTTTGGCTAGGCGGAGACGCTGACCTAAAGTGTTATGTTGAACCAGCAGAGCCAGAGACGCGGGAGCAACCCGGCGTTCCTGCTTCAATCACGGTTGAATCAATCATTGTCACGCTTCACACTGTCGCGCTAATGGTTAACGATGAACATTTTGGGAATATCAACATTAAGGAGATGGACAAAGAGACGTTGCAAAAGCTCGAAACGCTAACGGAAAAGCTCATCGACACAGACGCGCAAGAGTATGCAAGCGAACGTGATCCCAGAGACTACACAGACTAAAACAAACGGGAGGCGGGCAACCGCCTCCCAATATTTTAAACCTTATATTTAATATCATGGCTAAACTAACAAGAAGATTTTTCGAGATGATGGCAAAGGCTATTCAGGAAGAACCTAGCGAAGAAACGCGCAAGCGATTATCTAAAAAGCAAGGTGAAGTATTAGAGCAAACCAACAAAAGCTTTTCTTGGCCTATCTGGCAAGATGCTTGCAACGTAAAAACGCCGCATCCTATTACAAAGGCGAGCGCGTTTAATACGCAATCACTTGGTGGAAAGCTCAAGGAAGTGTTAGAAAAAAACAACCGTTAACTAAAAACCAAGGAGGACAAAATGGAAGTAATTATTTTAATGAGTGCATTAATTATTGGTACTCAACTATAAATCTATCCTAGTCCGATAGCACTGGGCGGGAGTGTTCGAAGTGTCGTTGACCTCGCACTCCCGTCCTTTCATTATTAAAGTAGTTCGTTTTTATAACTACTATTTTAAAAGTACTTTTTCATATTGCGGCCGGTCGCATTTTTAAAAAGTACTTTTTGTCGACTCAAAGTTATTCACAATTGTCAACTGTATTGTGAATATTCTTTTCAGATTATCTTCACTGAT